>Ga0126372_10001021_pt1 | contig 10908 bp, 8 predicted proteins | sample PanSoiMetaPlot_6_FD_92762 | JGI IMG/M metagenome (GOLD analysis project Ga0126372, IMG submission 92762) | Tropical forest soil microbial communities from Panama - MetaG Plot_6 | ecosystem: Environmental > Terrestrial > Soil > Tropical forest > Bulk soil | place: Panama | collected 2016-02-17
GAGAGTGGCGGGGGGGGGGGTTTTGCCTGGGAAAAGGGGGGGGGGGGTTGGTGGGGAGGGGGTGGCGGGGGGGGGGGGGGGGGGCCGCCCGGGGGGGGGGGGGGGGGGGGGGGGGGGGGGCCGGGGGGGTGGGGGGGGGGGCGGCGGACGTCCTGGCGGCGGCGGAGGCGGCACGGGCGGTGGAGGAGGTGGCCGCTCTGGCGGTGGTGGCGGCGGCGCCGGAGGAGTCCGTGGCGGAGGAGGGACATCACCGGGACAGTTTCTGGGGACAAATCCTTTCAACCAGCCGCGGCTGATCGTCCCGCAATTTCCCGAGAGCGCTTCGAACAACCAGCAGGTTCTGTATGCGCTCGCGGAAGGTACGGGCGGCTTTGTAATCGTCAATAGCAACGACCTGCTCGGCGGTATGGAGAAAATCGCCAAAGAGCAAAATGAGTACTACGTGCTCAGTTACACACCTCCCGATTCTCCCGAGGGCAGTTGTCACACGCTGCGGGTGAAGGTGGACCGCGGAGGCACGATCGTACGGGCGCGGAGCGGCTACTGCAATTCCAGGCCGGTGGATTTGCTGGCAGGCAAACCTCTGGAAAAGGAACTTGAGAATCGCGCCAGCGGCTCACAGGCAGGAAACCTGAAGGCTTCCATGGAGGCGCCTTTCTTCTATACCTCGCCCAACACGGCCCGGGTGAATTTGGCAATGGAAATACCGGTAGATTTCGTCAAGTTTGAAAAGGAAAAAGGCAAGCAGCACGCCGAAGTCAACGTCCTTGGAATTGCCTACAAGCCAGACGGGTCAGTCGGGGCACGTTTCAGTGACACGGTGAATCTTGACTTTGAAGGTAAGAAGGAAGCGGAACAGTTCACGCGGCAGGTGTTTCATTATGAGAATCAATTCGACATCGGCTCGGGCGAGTACAACCTGAAAGTTGTGTTCAGCTCCCGCGGCGAGAGTTTCGGAAGAGTCGAAATGCCGCTAGCAATTGACGCCTACGATGGAAAGCAATTTGCGATAAGCGGCATCGCGCTCAGCAAAGAGATGCATCGCGTGTCTGACATGGCAACCGGTCTTGACGCTCAACTGCTGGAGGACCGGACTCCGCTAGTCACCCAGGGCGTACAGATCGTGCCCACGGGTTCATACCACTTCAAGACTACGGACCCGGCAGCCATTTACGTGGAGGTGTATGAGCCACTGCTGCTCGGAGCCAGTCATCCCAAGGTCGGACTGGAACTGCGGGTCGTCGATCGTAAGACGGGAGAGCAGAAGATGGATGCGGGCTTCTCCAATACAGAAACGTCGATGCAACAGGGGAATCCGGTGATCCCTGTCGGCATGAAACTCCCGGTGAACACGCTTCCACCGGGTTCTTACCGTGCGGAGTTAAAGGCCATGGACTCCGCGGGAAATTCATCGAAGGCCCGAATCGCAGAGTTCGAAGTAGAGTGAAGCTCAGAGCGCGTGCGGCAACAGGGGCGAGCTGCGCAACTCGCCCTGTGGCCCATGAGTTGTCCGGTCTAGTTGGTGAAGACTGCTTTGGGCAGCATCACGTGGACACCTTTATTGCCGTCCACGAGTTGCGTAATGTTCACGTCTCCGGCGACGCTTGTCAGCATGTAGGCGTCATCGCGACTCAGGTGCTTCTGGCTAACCAGCAAGTCGATCATTTCGCGGACGGCCATTTTGGTGGCTTCGTTCAGGTCCTCGTGAAATCCCATGCTGATGTAATGCGTGGGCGTCTCGGCCCGCGGATATTTCAGCTTGATATCTTTGCGGACGAAAAACTGAAGAGTTCCTACCAGAGACGTTTCCAGAGCGGTAATGTCCACTTCACCATTGCCCTGACTCACATGCCCGTCGCCGATTTCAACTAACGCGCCTGTGGCGTGAACCGGGAGAAACAGCGTGGCTCCAGCGACGAGTTCCTTGTTGTCCATGTTGCCCGCGTGAATCCAGGGCGGAGCGCTGCTGATGCGTCCTGACACTTCAGGCGGCGCGACACCCATGCTGCCAAAGAAGGGGTGAAGCGGGACTTCGATTCCGGGAGCGAACTTAGCAATCATCCGCTCGCGATCCAGAGGGATGATGCGCATGCGCGGATAGGGAAAGTCTTCGGGCAGGAAGCCGCGCCCTGGCCCGAACGCGTTGTAGGCATAGGCAATCGCCAGATCAATCTTCTGAATGCGCACTTCAAGCGTGTCTCCCGGTTCGGCGCCTTCGACAAAAACCGGGCCGGTAAGGATGTGGCCCCCCGGACCCTTGTTCGTCACCTCTTTCTGAATATCGAGCAGACTCTGCTGCACCTGGTCGGGGGGCACGCCGGCTTTTTCGAGCCGGGGAGGAGTGCTGGTAATCAGAGTTTCAAAGACGACGGTGTCTCCAGAATGGATGCGGAGCACGGGAGGAGCGGCGGCATCATAGTAGCCCCAGGCTACGGTCTTGGGTGTGGCTTTCAGCGTATATGTCTGCGGCGCGACGGCAGAATTCGCTTGTGCGGCGCAGTGGACAGGGAACAGCGACACCAGGCCAAACAGAGCAATGAAATTACGCATGTTTCTTGTGATCCTCAGGCGGGAAATCCTGCCACATAGAGCTGAGAAGCTGCCACAAAATTATTCTTGTAGGACTGGGAGGATCGTCAGACGCACTCAATTGTGTCTGTGCGGGAGTGAGACATCGCTCCCAACTTCGACAGTGCGAAATATGCGAGATTTCCAATCCTCAATCCAGTGGGAGAAAAAAAGCGGGGTTCTGCCCCGGAGCAGATTCTCAAGGAGGGAAAGGAAAATGTCAGGAGGATCGGACAGCGACAAATACGCGTCCACCGCACGCAACTTGCTGTCGGGAAGTCCGAGCGCCGACAACAGCATGATGGGTACTTTCGGCTTGCCGTTTTTCATCTGCGCGGCCAGCACATCCGCGTTCGATTCGTGCAGTTCGAAGTCAAGGATTACGGCGTTGACACGATTTGAAAGAAACAAAGCCAGCGCGTCGCGCTCGTTAGACGCTTCGAGAATACGATAACCTTGTTCCTGAAGGAGCGTTTTACGCCCGAAGTGCTTCTGAGGATCGGCGAAACAACAGAGGATCGTTACTTTCTTCTGGGGGAGCACAGCTAACACCACCGCGTTGGCCAGATTTACGGAAACGTGCGCGCGGCCCACATCTTGCAGCTAACGGCACTGGAGCATGTTAGAAGCCACTCCAAAACGGCTCAAATTACCAAAGTACGGGAGCGCGATTGCGACAGTACAGTACCCGGCGTTGGCCAGCTGGCCAAGGGGTCGGTGGGAGTGAAATGAGGATGCGTGAGCAAAGCGCTCAGGTCAGTAATGGATTCTCAGTCGCATCGAACCGATACCCAGCGCCGCGAATGGTGCGGAGGTAGCGAGGGTTTTCCGGATCGGGTTCAATTTTCTCGCGCAAACGACGAACGTAGACATCTACGGATCGCGGAGTGACAAATTGCGTGTCGCGCCAGACGGCGTCCAGCAGTTGATCTCTGGTGAATACTCGCCCCGGATGATGAACCAGGTAGTCGAGCAATCGAAACTCGGTCGCGGTGGTAGTCACGGGCCGCTTGCCGACCGACACCGTCATCGCGCCGGTATTGATTTCAATCTGTCCGATCCTGGTTATGGCAAGGGCCAAGGGGCGCTCGACGCGACGAAGCACGGCTTTCAGTCGAGCCACCAGTTCGCGCGGGCTGAAGGGCTTAGTAATGTAATCGTCGGCTCCCAGTTCGAGTCCGAGGATACGGTCTTCCTCGCCGGTTCGAGCCGTGAGAAAAACGACGGGGATGGCGCAGAGGCGGGTATTTTGGCGGATGCGCCGGCATAACTCGAGTCCATCTCCTCCCGGAACCATGATGTCCACGAGAAAGAGATCGGGGCGATTCCTCTCCGCACTGTTGGTGACTCCGTGAGTAGAAGCGAAAACGCTGACTACGTATCCTGCCGCTTCCAGGTGATAACGCACCAGGCGTGAGATGTCCTCTTCGTCCTCAATGACAAGAATGTGCTGACGCGCCGGCATGAAGGATCTCGCCCCTCGCAATTGAGTGTTTCGATTTTCTGATTCAGGTTAATCTGCGATTGTTAAAGGATCGTTACAAATGGCGCATACCTCTTCGAGATTGCGCTGGAAACTTGTACACTCTCCACGCCGCGAGGTTGCAATGGCCGACTCGGGGCCGAAGAAGACGATATGAAGCGCACGAGCAGGGTACGATCAGACGCCAGCCGGGAATTGACGGAGCTTGCGCAGAGAGGCTGCCTGATCGCGAAGGACGCAGCCTTCAACGTGAAAGACTATATCGCCAACTCGTCGAGCATCGCGTTTGTTGCGGTGAAGCAGTGTGAAAGAGAACTGGATGAAATGGAGCGCCGCATCGACGATGAGATACCTCGCGCAATCACCGAGGTGACGGAAAGCGAAGCGCGCCAACTGCTGGCCTGCCTGAAATTTATTATCGACCTGGAGCGAATCGGGGACTTGCTGTGGTCGATTGCGCAGAGGATCCAGCAACTCTCCGTCCGAATGCCCACGGCCGATGGCCGCTCCCTATTAGGCATGGCTGATTCACTGCAGGGCATGCTGGAAAAGATTCACAATGCTTTTGCGGGGCACGATCTGGCGCTCGCAGAATCCGTGCTGCGAACTGACCCGGAAATCGATCGCGCCTGTCATGCGGTATTTCGCCGGCATCTGGAGAATTCGCGACGGAGCGTTGACAGCACGAACATTCTTCTCATGGCTCAGGCATTCGAACGGGCTGGCGACCACACCAAGAACCTGGCAGAGGAAGTATTCCACCTCGTGCAAGGACACAGCCTGCGTCACAAAACGAGGCGAAGAAGTGATGGTTGATGTCGATCGTGAGATCTCGCTCTCGGCTGCCGGGATGAGGTCACATCTCGAGAAGATTAAGGGCGAGCTTGGAATAGCCGTGTTCGCGAGCCCACAGATCGAGAGGAGCGGATGCGATCTCGTCTACGAGTGGCTCGGCTAATCCATTTCGAGTCAGATCGATCGTCTTGATGTACTGTTTGCAGCTCTCGCAGCACTCCACGCGGACGTAGTCGCACGTGTCCTGAACGTAGACCGGGAACTTGCGATCGTCTTCCTCCCCGCAACCGGGACATACGATCCTGCGGAACTCCCACTCAGCAGTGCAGAATGAGCACTGAAGCCAGCGTTGCCCGCCGTCACCCTGCTGTCGCAAGATCCCGCAGACTGCTTTCTGGCTGCAGACAGGACAAACAAAAGGATGTCGAACCTGTGACGAGAAGGAAATGTTCTGCCGGACAAGTTCGGCGTAGGGCTGCAAGAAGGCACGAGCCAGGAACCAATGTGACTGGTCCTCAGCCGGGAAAGATTTCTCCTGCCAGCAGCGATCGAGCAAGCGAGCCCACTCTTCGCGTCCGCGATGTTCCCAATCGTGAGCGCTGTCGCGCAAGGGTTGGGGCGCAATTCGAATCACAAGCGACAGAAATTCTTCGAAGGATGACAGAAGAGACGAGATTCGCTGTGCGCCCAGGTTCTCGTCAATCGTCGCTGCAGGAAACTGGTCTGCCGATGCGCGGCTAAACACAGCCTCCTGAAAATTTGCGATCTGGGCATAGAAGTTCAGGAGTTCCGCGGCGAACGGATATCGCGACGCCAATTCCTCGGCACGCTTGATTCGTCTTGCCCATTGCTGGTTGTTCATTGCAGGCACACCAAGGTAACCGCGCGTTCCAGTCTAATACACAGTTCGTGACGGTACTCTCCACCGTCTTGAACCCCACTCGAACGGTACTGAAGTTCTGAACTTTCGGGTTGGCCGGAAAGCTGATCTTCGGTGATCTACGCGAGGCGCGGGAAGATCGTTATGGTCCGAACTGGGGGAAGTCTGAAAACAATGTCGAGCACAACATCGAAGCTTAAGATTCTCTATGCAGAAGGCGAGTCGGAAGTACTTGATTCACAGGCAGTTCAGCTGCAAGAGGCGGGTCACCAGATAGACCGAGCCGAGGGCCGTAAGGCCACGCAGGAAGCAATCCAGCGCCAGGCCTACGACCTGGTGATTCTGGGATCTTCACTAAGCCGGAACGACCGTCATCACCTCCCTTACATGGTCAAGAAGGCACAGTCGGGAACACCCGTTCTGGTTTTGCACGCTGATGGAGGACGGCATCCGCAGGTGGATGCGTTCCTCGATTCCGGAACCAGCATGGAGCTTCTCTTGGAAACGATTAGCAACAAGTTTTCCAAGGCCAATTCGCGTGCGCTAGCCGCGAACGCTGGACGATAAGAAGACAAAACATACAGGCTGCTGCTGGGCTCTGAAGCCTCCTCTTCAGTTGAAATCTGCCAACTCGACCGTGGTGAGACCACCGAACTGGCTGTTGACCGCAGCAATGGTCCTTATCTGACCGGCGGTAAACGTGAGTGGGAAGCTGTCGATGGAGGGAAACTTCGAGCCCGACAGCGTGAAAAATATCTCGTAGGTGCCGGCGGTGAGCGAAACGTAAGTCGAGGTTCCCTCGAACGGCATGTTGCTGACCGTCGGACTTACGTTCGTCAGATTGGTCCCAAGTGTGACCACATAGACATCCGCCGTTCCGAGGCTGGGTGAAACGTTAATCACACGGATTTTGACGTTGCCGGAGGAAGGCGCGGTGTTGTCATCGGGGAGGACAACCGGCGTCAGGCTGGATGAAAAGTCAGCTGCGATCAGGGTGGAATTACCCGACGGCAGAGTCACAGTCGAGCTAAGAAGCGGCGTGGTACTTCCAGGCGGCTCGATTTGAATCGGCTGCGAACCTGTACTCACGGAGACATAACTGGTAGCGGTTCCATAGGCAACGCTTGTGCCGACGGCCTTGCTGGCAACCGTAAAATCAAGGGCAGACTCATCGGGGGAAGCGTTCATCACCCGAACGCGACCGTTGTTGCTCGAGCCGCAGCCTGCACCAAGAATCATCGTAACGAACAAAAGTGCAACGCCAAAACCTTGCGAGATCCGGTGCACTAATCTGTTCCTCCGTAAAGAAAATGTGAGCTTGCTTGTACAGGATGTCAGGTGAACGGATGCAACTGGTGATGAGAAGCGTTGCTGAGGTTGCGTAAAGAGTCGGTCAACGTCTGTAAAGTGTTTGTAAACGCGAGAAAAGAAGCGGCAGCGATTGAAACACTGGTTCCGCCATGGTTCATGAAAGGTTCACTGAGGCGGTCGGCGATGCCCTCTTTACGTGATGAGCGATTGACACTTCTTTACGCGCGTTGACGAAATTTTTACGCCACAAGCCGCGAACGAGGGCACGTCACTTCCACACAAAGCAAATAAGGTTGTCGCCGGGCGGCGCGAGAGCCAGCGGGACTGTCCGCCGAGAGACGGTGTCCCGCGAGACCGTATCCTGGGACGACTGCGGAGAGATGATGGGCAAGAAAGCAAGCGTTCTGATGATTGCAGTCCTGTCGATGTCGACCATGCTGATGGCGCAATCGGGTCGTTCGGAGGTGAGCGTGGATTACGGCGCGAACTTCAGCAAAGAATCGGATGGAAACCAACTTGCCCAAGTTCCTACAACGTCTGGCGGCTTCTTGGCCGGCTACCAGTATGCGCTGAGTCACTATGGAAGCGTTGAACTCAGCTATGGCTTCACGAGAAATTCGCAGAATTTTACAATCATGGACGCATTCACAGGGTTTCAGTCAAGCGAGAGTGTGCAGACGAACGTTCACCAGATCACCGCCGCCGTCGTGATTAAGAGAAACGTGAGGAAGCTCAATCCCTTTGTGCTGGCGGGCAGCGGCGTGCTGCTATTCTCACCGACCGATACCGCGAATAACGCCAGCCTCGGCGCCAGCACGCAGACGAAACCTGTATTTCTATATGGAGGCGGGTAGACTATAGATTGTTCCGGAATCTATATGCGCGGGTTCAGTACCGCGGCTACCTTTACAAGGCACCAGACTTCGGCATTGCAAGTTTTACGACGGGCGAATGGGGACACCTCGCACAGCCGTCCGCCGGGCTGGTTTTTTGAGTTTTAGATTCACGGTCCGCTTCTCCCGCCGGGTGGACGGAAGGGAGATCGTCGTGAAGAAGAAGAAGGCGCTCCATTTTCAATCTTAATATCAGGGGCGCCTTGTTTCGGGTTCAACCTCGTCCAGGTTCAACTGCATTTCCATTCAACCAACGATTGCGTTTCACCTGCATTTCCATCCAACCCAAAGAACAGGTCAACAAACCGAAGCGTGTCTCCCAATTGAGCAGAATTTGGGTTATCCTCAAAGTTTCGCACAGCCAACTCAGCCATCCAGGAGAAATGTAGTTGGGGCGGGGTCGGTTCATTTTCCTGGATTGATCACGCCATACCAGACTTGAACGAGCAATCTAATTTGCCCGCCCCGAAAGAATAGCCGTGTCCCTACGCGGGAAAACCCTGCTGATTGTGGCCACAACCCTGATCGGGCTGTGCGTCGCTCTCTATCTGATCGCGCGAGGAATGGTTGGCCGCCGATTTGCCTATCTCGAGCAGCAGGAGATGCGGCAGAACCTGGATCGCGTCTCAAACGCATTGACCAACGAACTTGATCTGCTGGACACGGTAGCTCGCGACGACTCACAGTGGGATGAGGCTTATCAGTTTGTCCAGCATCCCAAGCCGAAATGGGGCGACGCGAATTTCTCGAGTGAGACGCTCAGAGACCTGCGCCTGAATCTGATTTTGTACCTGAATGCGGACAATCAGCCCGTTCATGCTCGACAATTTGATACCCAGCTGGAACGGCAGCTTCCGGTGTCCCGGGAAACGTTCGGACAGCTGGCATCAATCGCAACCAAGCTGGACTTCCAGCAGGGGCCGGGAAGGAGCGGGCTCGTTCTTCTGCCTGAGGGACCGATGCTGGTTGCATTTTGGCCGGTGGTTCCTTCCAATGCGGGACGTCCGCCCGCAGGAACACTGATCGTTGGGCGAAAGCTGGACCGACCGGAACTCAAGAGGCTGGCGTGGACGACGAGTTTGCACGTTGAAGTTATTGCAGTGGACCGCGCGGACATGCCTCAAGATTTCGCGGCAGCGCACTCTCATTTGCCGACTGCGAACTCCGTTTTTATCGCACCATTAGGCCAGAAGTCGGTCGCCGCGTACACACTGATCAATGATGTGAAAGGGCGCCCGGCCATGATCCTGCGTGTGCAGACGCCTCGTTTCGTCTATCAACAAGGACAAGCTACGGTGATGTACCTCGTCTTGGCTGTCCTGTTTGCAGGTGTGGCATTCACGATCCTCAGCCTTTTCCTGCTGGAAAGACAGGTTCTCTCCCGCCTTATCAGGTTGAACAAGAACGTATCAGTGATTGGCGTGCGCAGTGGACTTTCAGGTCGGGTTAGCGTCGACGGAACGGACGAGATCTCACAACTTTCAGCGTCGATCAACCAGATGCTGGCATCGATCGAACGCTCGGAACATGAACGCCAGGTGCCGGAAGCCTATTTGGAAGGACTATTCGAGAACGCGCCTGAAGCAGTTGTGATATTGGACAATCAGCACCGCGTGGTAAGAGTGAACCACGAGTTCACGAAGATGTTTGGCTACACGCTTGAGGAGGCCAGGGGACGCGATCTGGACCGACTGATTGTTCCGGCAACGAAGGCCGACGAGGCCAGCGCGCTGAACTCGTCTCTCGACCAAGGCGAGACGGTGAGCCTCGAGACCCAGCGGAAGACGAAAGATGGAAAGACCCTGGACGTATCAATTCTCGGGACGCCGGTCAAAGTCGGCAGCGGGCGCCTCGCGTTCTATGGAATCTTTCGTGACATCAGTGACCGCAAGCGCACCGAGCGCATGCATTCTGCCTTGTATCGGATCGCGGAAAAAGCGAGCTCAGCACAAGACCTGCACGACCTATTTGCAACCATTCATCAGATTCTGGGTGAGCTCGTCTACGCGAAAAACTGCTACGTAGCTCTCTACGACAAAACTACCGATATCGTCAGCTTCCCCTACTTCGTGGACGAGAAAGACCTCGTTAGACCGACGCCGTACCGATTCCGCAAAGGCCTGACCGAGTATGTGCTGCGCACGGGTAAGCCTCTGCTCGCAACTCCCGACGTTGTGGACGAACTGGTGCGGCGAGGCGAGGTGGCCTCGCGTCTCGGATCCCCATCACGCGACTGGATGGGAGTACCCCTAAAGCAGGGTGAGGCTACTTTCGGGGTGCTGACGGTGCAGACTTACGAACCCAATATCCGTTACGGGGAGTCCGAGAAAGAAATCTTGATGTTCATCTCGCAGCAAGTCGCCAGCGCAGTGCTGCATCAGCGCAACCAGGGCGAGCTGAGGCAGAGTGAGAGCAGATTCCGTGCCCTGGCCGAACATGCAGATCCGGCGATCTACATTTATGGCAATAGATTCTATTACGTGAATCCCGGCACGGAGCGATTGTTCGGCTACAGCCGCGACGAGTTGATGGCGATGGACGATCCTTGGAAAGTACTAGTTGACGCTGAGTTTCGCGACCTTGCCTTCGAGCGATCGGAAGCGCGGTTGCGTGGCCAGGCAGTTCCGTCGCACTACGAGTTCAAGATCATAAAGAAGAGTGGCGCCGTGCGCTGGGTAGACTTCAGTTCCAGTGCTGGCCCGATACAGTTCGGGGGAAAACCGGCCAACGTAGCGATTGCTGTTGATGTCACAGAGCGCAAGGCAGCCGAGCAGCTCCAGACGGCGCTTTATCGCATCGCTGATATCGCCAGCTCCGCGGAGGATCCTCAACAGCTGTTTGCTGGAATTCACAGCACCCTCAATGGACTGATGGATGCCAGTAATTTCTATCTCGCACTCTACGACTCAGGCAGCAATCTTCTAAGCTTTCCTTATTTCGTGGACGAGAAAGACCAGCCTCCTGTGCCCCGGGTTCCA
>Ga0126372_10001022_pt1 | contig 10908 bp, 9 predicted proteins | sample PanSoiMetaPlot_6_FD_92762 | JGI IMG/M metagenome (GOLD analysis project Ga0126372, IMG submission 92762) | Tropical forest soil microbial communities from Panama - MetaG Plot_6 | ecosystem: Environmental > Terrestrial > Soil > Tropical forest > Bulk soil | place: Panama | collected 2016-02-17
CGGGAAGAGCAACGGCGAAAATGCCTTGAGTCCCCCTTGAAGAAACGGATTCGGTGCTCGCAAGTAGAAGGAGAGCGACTGAGGCACGCTTCCCAGTCGCGTCTTGAAACTGTCGGAGTCCTGCCCCAGATGAATCTCCTCATGGCCGCGGCGGAACGCTTGGTCGAGGTCGTTGTAGAATAGGTTGAAATAAAGGTCTCCTTCGTCGTTTAGAGCGTAGTCGATCCCTGAGCGTAAGTTGTGGTAAACGCGCCCTGATGACAAACCAAAGGTGAATCCCGCCACGTTCTCACCGCGATAGATGATCGTGAGCGAGGTTCGCCCAGGGAAAGCGCGGGCGGTCTGCCGGAAAAATTCCGCCGGCAGCTTTTCCAGCCGAGCCTCGGCGCGGGACCACACCGCCTCGTAAAGTTCGTGCATCCGGTCGGTGTAGAGTCGTTCGATCTCGGTCGAGTCGTGGACGTGGACCGCGCGAAAACCGGCCTCCTGGAACTTCTTGACCGATCGCATGATCTGATGGCGGTACCGTGACTTCAGTGCCGATCGGTACTCATCGAAACTGCGGAAATCCCCGGGCAGGTTATAAGCCATGGGCACGTCACCCCGCAGGTAACCAAGTCGCTCCAGTGGCTCGAATTCCCCTTGACGGGCGACCTCGAACTCCTTGAACATCATCACCCGAGCGTGGTGCATGCGCGCAAGTCGGCGCATGCCTTTGTGCACCGCCGTGAGGACCGCTCCCCGATCCGCTTCGGGCGTCATTCGAATGTGATTTTCTCCCGCTGGTACGGGGAGGCAACAGAAGAGCACGCCGAATTTGAGGAAGTTGGCCCAACTCGTGCGGACGAACCCTGCGATCTTGCGCACCAGCGGCGGAGCCGCGGACAAGGCATCGACGAGGAACAGACATAGACAAGCGCAGGCGACTAACGCTCCAGTGGGATCTTCGACCATCATGGTCCACATCCTACATTGGTCGGCCAGCGTTTCCTCCAGCACACGGATCAGGCGAGGGTCCATGCCAAGGTCGGGTTCGCTACCCGCGAGCCGCTGCCAATCTGTGGGACTAATGTCGGTGATGGAATCGTAGATGCGATAGACGAGAGATTGAACTTTGGCACTAAGCATAGCATTTTGTCACAACAAAATGCAGGATCATGTCCAATTTGAGTTCGGCTGGAGCCTATGAAGGGGATAATTTAGATTGACAAATCCCAAGCCCATCCGCAAAACGCTTTTCCATCGCTTTTATTTTGTCAACTCGACGACGATGGTTCTCCTTTCCGGAAAAGCTCGCCTCTAAGAAAGCCTTCACCAACTCAGGAACAACTGCCGGGCCAACCACCTGAGCTCCGAGCGCCAGCACGTTTGCATCATCATGTTCCACACTCTGGTGCGCCGAGTAAATGTCGTGGCAGAGCGCTGCCCGGATTCCCGGCATCTTGTTGGCAGCTATCGAAACCCCCACGCCACTACCGCAGATGAGGACGCCTCGCTTCGCCTCCCCGGCCAGGATTGCCTGTCCAACCGCCTCCGCATAATCCGGGAAATCCACAGGATCGCCGGTATGCGGCCCCACATCGAGGATCTCGTAACCTAATCCTTTGAGGTAGATCGCGATATGCCCTTTCAAAGAAAAACCTGCATGGTCTGATCCAATCGCTACAGATCCATTAGCCATCAAAAGCCTCCTTGGGCTTGGTTTGCATTTTAGCTAAATTTGATTTCTGCCGACTGGAGACCCGAGCCCAATTACCTGTGCAGATTTGGAATTACCTCTCAATTTTAGGCTATCGTAGCCCTATCACACCGCTTGCATCATATCAACAAATTAGCTAGATATTGGACAAACGACGGCGGTTTCGCCGAAAATTAAGTATCAAAGCAGGAAATCACGCTAGCACAGCCGTTGGACAGCGAGCGTTTTCAGGCGGTATGCTGTTTAACGCTACTGCTGAGGAATACTGCAAAACGAGATTCCTACGAATTGCGTTTTAAAATAAATCCGAATGAATGTCATCGGCGCGGTCTCGGGCGAGCTTCACCGTCCACTGCGTTAAAGAACCCAGAAAAAGATTTTGATGGACCACGAATACCGGAAAATGGAAGCCGGTTATTCCTCGTTAGGAATTAACGCGCACCCCGTTCAGCGCCCTAAAATTTTTCAGAGCTGTGAAGGCTCTCTTCTTTACGACACCGAGGGCAATCCCTATCTCGACCTGCAGATGGCTGCGGCGACCGCGAGTTTCGGCTATCAAAACAAACGGCTCAACCAAACTCTCAAAGAACAGTTGGATCGATTGCCACAATTAGGAAGCCATTACCTCCATTCGGAAAAGGTCGAGGTCTCGGCGCGCATTGCCCAAATGTGCGAAAAGATTTTTCATAAAAAGGGACGTATTCACTTCAATGTGGGCGGAGCCGTGGCGGTGGAGGATGCGATCAAATTGGTGCGCAACTACACGCACAAGAATTCCGGTTTCGCCTTCATGGGCGGGGATCACGGGCGAACCTTGGGGACTGCGGCGATTACCTCAAGCTATCGCCATCGGCGCGATTACGGCCATTTCGGAGATCGCGCGCATTTCATCCCCTACCCGTATTGCTTCCGCTGCTTCTATGGCCTCAAGCGTGAAGATTGCGGTCTGTACTGCTTGAAGCAGTTCGAGAAGCTCTTCGATACTGAGTATTACTCCTTCTGGGACTCCAGAGCCGGGGAATGCGAATTCGGCGCGTTGTACATGGAGCCGATTCAGGGAACGGGAGGCTATGTGATCCCACCGGAGGAATACTTCGTGGGGCTAAAAAAAATTCTCGAAGAGCGCAAGATTCTTCTCGTGGACGATGAGGTGCAGATGGGTTTTTTCCGTACCGGAAAGTTCTGGGCCATCGAACATTTCGATATCGTTCCCGACATCATTGTATTCGGGAAAGCGCTCACCAATGGCTTGAATCCTTTATCCGGCGTCTGGGCGACAGAAGAAATCATTAATCCGAAAACCTTTCCACCCGGTTCGACTCACTCGACATATGCTTCCAACCCCCAAGGAACGGCCGTCGCCCTTGAAGTGATGAAGCTGTTGGACGAGCAAGACTACGAAAAAAAGGTCAAAGAAAAGGGACAATATTTTTTGGCGCAACTCAAAGAGTTGCAAAAGAAGTATCCGAAGACCATGGGCGATGTAGATGGCTTAGGGTTGGCGCTTCGCATAGAGTTATGCAAGGAAGATGGCATAACGCCTAACCCCGAACTGACCCAGAAAGTTTGTCTGGAAGGCTTGAAGGGCAATCTCAAGAAAAACAGCAAGAACTATGGGCTGATATTGAATATCGGCGGATACTACGAGAACGTGTTCAGTCTCTCTCCTTCTTTTGAGATCACAAAGCAAGAGATCGATATGGCCGTGGAGTTCTTCGACCGGTTGATGGCCAAGTGCGTAAACTAAACAAACTTCTTGCCAGGAGATTCTTTGTCTTTCATAGCAAAAAAATTCAGTGAACCTGGCCACCCACTCGTTAGGAAGTACTTCACAACCCATCGCGCCATCGAGTTGTGGTCCAAAGAACACATGAGGTTTTATCATGAGGAAGCGATTCGTTGGGTTTTGGAACACGCTTACGAAGACAATCATTTCTATCGGGAAAAATTCAAGGAAAAAGGAGTCCGGCCCGACGACTTTCGATCCCTAGAAGATATCAAGAAATTTCCTTTCACCACTAAGGGTCAGATGCAGGGAAATCCCTTAGTCCTTCTCTCCGTGCCGCGCGAGCGGATCTCTCAGGTCCATCTCTCCACGGGAACCACCGGCGGAGAACACATCTACACGTACTACACTTGGGAAGACTATTTCATCAACTTCGTTGCGCCTGACATGCCGCAGCTCATGTCTCTGACTGTCGATGATGTCATGATTAACGCATTGCCCCACGAGATGAGTCTGGCCGGGTTGGGCGCCCACAACCTGTTCCAGAAAGGCGTCGGGGTCCTGATGGTGCCCGCGGGCAAGGGGGGACTTTATTCGACGCCTGAGAGTACTCTCACCATGGCGCGAGACCTTGAAGCCACCGTCCTGATTACGACTCCACCTTACGCGGCCTACCTGGCTGAGATCGCCGACAAGAGGGGGATTCACCTCGGAAAAGATATCAAGCTGCGGTTTATGTGGCTCGCTGGGGAAGGCTGCTCTGCTTCTTTTAGAAACCGTTTAGAGCAAAAGTGGGGTTGTCTCGTTCTCTACCTCTACGGTGCTCTCGAAGCGGCGCCTATCGCTTTCGAATGTCACCAAAAGGGAGGCTATCACGTCGCCAGTGGTCATGTCTTCCTGGAGGTGGTGGACAGAAAAACCGGGGAACCCCTTCCTGCCGGGGAAATGGGCATTATTGTAGTTACAGAGCTTACCCGCTCGGCGGCCCCCATGATTCGGTACCACACGGAGGACATGGGTTTCATCGACGATAAGAAGTGTCAGTGCGGCTTGGAACTTCCGCGCATGGTGCTGAGGGGACGTGATGAGGATCAAGTCGTCATCCGGGAAAAGGCCTATTCCCCTTACTTCGTCGAAGAACTGCTGATGCAGATCCCGGAAATGGGAAACTGGTATCAATTGGTGCCGCGGGGAGATAGCCTTTTGGTCCGCGCCGAGTTGATGCCCGGGACGATGCCAAGTCAAGAGATCGAGATAAAAATAAAAGAACAGTTGTTAAAAAAAGCAGGCATCCCCGCGGAAGTCAATTTTGTTACCGGCTTGCCACGACCAGGCGGCAAGACCGCCAGAGTGGTCAAAGAATAATATGGGCAAAATAGGTGCTCCGTGGTTCACGTAGAGTGCAGGCGGGTGGCCGGATGATACTGGCGCCATCGCTCATGAGGGCGAATTTCTTGAATATAGAGCGCGTGCTTCAAGAGCTGGAGGCATCAGAGGTAGAGTTCGTTCATATAGACCTCATGGACGGTCACTTTGCGCCAACGCTCGGCTTCCCATCGGAGCTCATTAAACTAGCAAAGGATAAAACTCGCATTCCCCTGGACGTTCACTTGTTGGTCGAAGAACCTAGTCGATATGCGAGCCAAATGCCTCTAGGGCCACCTGACCAGATCTCTTTCCATATCGAAAGCGCGGAACAGCCGACACTTCCGCAAACCCTAGAAACATTCCGCCAAAGCGGCGCGCGTGTGGGTCTGGCGTTAAAGCCGGAGACTCCACTTCATTTACTGGTACCTTGGCTTGACCAAGTGGACACGGTGTTGCTCCTGAATATACCTCCGGGGGGTCATAGTGTTTCCCCGAGTCCCACGGCCTTTCCACGGCTTCAGGAATTGAAGACATTACAGGCATCTCGATTCCCAAATTTCAGGATAGAGATCGATGGAGGAGTTAATACCAAAACGGCGGAAACTTTTGCGCGCCTCGGTGCCGATATTCTCGTTTGCGGGTCCGTCATCTTCAATGGAAAAAGTATCCAAGAATCCGTTTCGGCATTGCGCGGAATTTTAAAATGAGAAAGGGAGAACTGTATTGCATGGATCAAGAGGAAACACTGACTGACCGCTATTTCAAGCTGTCTCGCCAATTAGAGCCGCGCTTCTTGACGGAACACGTTCCGATGGTTTGGAAAGCCGCTAAGGGGGTAACGGTCTGGGACATCGAGGGGAAGGAATACCTGGATTGCACGTCGGGGATATTTGTGGCCGCCATCGGTCATTCCCATCCCAAATATGTGAAGGCGGTTTCTTCGCAGGTGGAGCAGCTTCTCACCTGTTACGACCGGTTGAATGAGCCCCGTATCAAACTCGCTGAAAAACTGCTGCGGCTGATACCTGAGACTCGCGGTAAGAACAAAATATACCTATTAACCACCGGTTCAGAGGCGGTAGAAGCGGCGGTCAAGTTGAGCCGGTATTTTACCGGCAAGGCTGAGATCATGTCGTTTTACATGTCGTTTCATGGGCGCACGAATTTCACTCTGACCCTGGGCGCAAAGAAAAGCCGGAAAAAAGGCTTTGGGCCGTATGGTGGAAGCGTGGTGCATGCCCCTTATGCCTATTGTTATCGATGCCCGTTCGGCAAGACGTTTCCGGAATGTGATTTCTTTTGCGTCGACCACCTGGATTTGGTCTTCGATACGGCGTCGACGGATGATGTCGCGGCTTTAGTGATCGAGCCGTATCAGGGAGCCGCCGGAATTGTTGTACCCCCTCCCGGGTATCTCAAAAGAATAGAGCAATGGTGTAGAAAGAAGGGCATATTGCTAATTGTTGATGAGATCCAAGCAGGATTTGGTCGGACCGGCAAGTTGTTTGCGTTTCAACATGACGACGTCGAGCCGGATCTTTTTTGTACGGCCAAAGGTTTGACATCCGGAATTCCCGGGTCGGCGGTTATTGGAAAGGCGGAAATTATGGACGCGCCGGAGCCCGGCAGTATGTCCACTACCTATGCAGGCAATCCGTTGGTCGCAACCGCGGCCCTTGCCGTATTGGAGATTATGGATGAAGAGCGACTCCTGGAGAACGCAACAAAACTCGGTAACGAAGCGCTTGAAAGTCTGAGTGAGCTTAAAGACAGGTATGAATTCGTTGGCGACATTAGGGGCAAGGGCTTGGTCATGGGCATTGAAATCGTCACGAGTAAAAGTTCTAAGACCCCCGATTCGGCGCGCGCAAAAAGAATCGTGGAAGAGTGCTTTCATCGCGGCCTCTTGGCTCTCGGACCGGATGGCTTTTATCGGAACGTTGTGGAATTGGCTCCCGCACTGAATATAACGCGAGAACAACTTCAAAGGGCATTGTCTATTCTGAAAGACTCTATCGCAGCGGTGAGCAAAGGATGAACAAATTTATCGTTTTTGTCGATTTTGATGGAACCATTACCACCCAGGACACTAACGAGGCGATCCTCATCGAATTCACGGACGGAGAGAGATGGAAAGTCATAGAAGAGGAATGGGTGCGCGGCAATATCTCATCGCAGGAGCATTTTCGGCAGCACTTTGACCTGATCGAAACCGATCTCGATTCGCTGATTTCCTACGTCTATAACAAAAGCCCCATAGATCCGGCCTTTCATGATTTTGTGAGATATTGCGACGAGCACCAAATGGAGATCATGATCCTGAGCGACGGATTTGACGTTTTCATTGAGGCCGTTCTATCCAGGGAACACCTTACTCATGTTCCATTCACGTGTAATAAATTGGAACGCCATAACGGTTCCTGGCATTTTACATTTCAGCAGGACAGCAGCGGTGGTGACGGTCGCGATTGGAAGCAGAGCGTCGTTGATCATTACAGGGAGCTGGGTTACCGAACCGTATGTATCGGGGATGGCCTCTCGGACCGAGGCGCAATCACCACGTCGGATATCGCTTTTGTCAAGAAGGGCTCTGAATTAGACTCCTGGTGTAAACAACAAGGGATTGCCCGCCCTCGCTTTGAGTCGTTTAAAGATCTTCTCGTCGAGCTACAACGGTTTCGGAGAGTGAACCAGGATGAGTGAAAGCGCGTTTTTAAGAGAACAGTTCGTCAACCCCTTCATTGAGGTTCAAGAAGTTTTTTCCCTCGCCTACGCGTGCAGTGAATTTTATAGGGAGAAATTGCGTCAGGCCAAGGTAAAGCCCGAGGAGATCAGGAGCATTGTGGATCTCAACCGGCTCCCGCTCACCACTAGAGAGGAGATTCAAGGCAAGCCGTGGGGTCTTCTGACCGTTCCCAAATCACGGATCGCCCAAATCCATGCCTCCACCTCTCTTTCAAACGGGCCGCGGGTTTATATCCCATTTTCCGTCGATGATCTTTACCGCGGTGGGCTTCGGCCGTTTACTCGGGGCGCATCTTTCTCTCCTCCTCTCCCAATGTTGGTCAGCGAAGAGGATCTGGTCATCAATGCCTTGCCCTACGAGGTAAGCGATCTTGGGCTCCTTTTTCATCGTATTCTCCAGGACGGCGTGGGGACTGGAGTGGTGCCGGTCGGCAAGGGAGGGTTTTATTCTGCACCAGAGAAGACTCTTCAGATTATGAAGGACTTAAAAGGAGATCATCTCTTCACGACGCCGGCATATGCCATCCACTTGGCCGAAAAGGCATGGGAAGTTGGCTATGAGATAGGAAATGATCTTGAACCGAAATCGCTATGGCTAATGGGAGAAAACTGTGCGCCTGCGCTGCGCCGGCGTATCGAGGCGCTCTGGAAGGCGAGCGCTTACGTATGTCTCAGTTCCCTGGAGTGCGGGCCTATCGCGTTAGAATGCGCGGAAAAGAATAGCATGCATGTAGCCACAGGATACGTTTTCGTTGAAATCGTTCCCATGAACGACAATCTGAGACTGCCCGAAGGGGCCGGCGAAATCGTAGTTACTGTTTTGTGGCGTCATTCATCGCCACTTATTCGCTACAGGACCGGACTGATCGGATCTCTGGACTCGACTCCGTGCGGTTGCGCCCTTGAGTCTCCGCGAATTCGCTTTTGGGGAGATAATGCTGAATTTTTGGAATTGGGCCAACACAAGATCCCCCTGATAGAAGTAGAGGATTGCCTAACGGAGCTGCCGGAACTTAGTCTGTGGTTCTACCTGAGGACTCATGGTGACGTCCTGAGCGTTCTGATACCCCAGGGAATGAGCCCACAAAAGAGAGAAGAATTGAGAAGAAACGCCGAGAAAAGGCTACGAGAACGGCTCGAATTTCCTCTACGCGTCGAGATCGAAGAACATTCCCTGACATACAAGGGAGAAGACTGGAACCGGGTGCTTGCCTCCTGAAGGGGAAAGAGATGATCATCGACGCTCATGCCCACGTCACGCGCGAGGATTATGGTAACAAAGATCTTCTCTTGTCTCAGATGAGGGAGGCAGGGATCGACAAGGCGATTCTCGTTCCGGGAGGAATGATCGACGTGCGGAAAATGACGAGCTATCTCTTGCAACGGGATCAACCTAAGGGTGACCCGATACCGAACGACGTTGTGGATGAACTGGTGAAAGAGCATCCGGATAAATTCCTCGCCTTCCACTGCGTCAACCCAACTCACGGAGAAAAGGCTGTCGACGAGTTTCGCAAGGCCATCGGCCTTGGCAAAAAAGGCCTCAAACTGGCGCCGATTATCCATCGTTTTTCTCTAGCCTCGGGCACGGTTAAAGAATTGGCCAAGGCGTGCGGGGAGCTTGGAGTGCCATTTTACACCCACGTGATTTTTCATACCGATGCTTCGACAGAAAAAGTGGGCATCTTGGCTCGGGAGTTTCCGCACACGACGATTATCCTGGGCCATATGGGACTGGCGCCCGCAGACGATGAGGCGATCCAGGTGGCGGCTAAAAACGACAATCTCTTTCTAGAAACCTCAGTCAGCTCGTACTTGATCGTCAAGGAGGCGTTGCGGCGCCTCGGCACAGGCAAGCTTATCTTCGGCTCGGAATTTCCTCTCTATCATCCGCACTTGGAATTGGAAAAGATCCGCATCCTTCTCAAAGATGAGGGCTTCGAGCAGGTCACGAGTAGAAACATCCTTGCGATGCTCCCAAGTTAATCTGTTCCATGAAATCCTCTCCCTTGGATTTGAACAGGTTCTACTTTCGCGGAGACAGCAGCGGGTGTCTACTGATCCACGGTTTGACCGGAACTCCGGGGGAGATGAGGTTTTTAGGGGAGAGACTTCACGCTGCTGGCTTCACGGTTAGTGGAATCCTTTTGGCGGGTCACCGGACGACAGTTGAGGATTTAAAAACGAAAAAGTGGCAGGACTGGTATCAATCCGTGAAAGAGGGATACGAGGAGCTTCGGGTTTCCTGTAAAACGATATTCGTCTCGGGAATCTCGATGGGTGCCCTCCTTGCATTCCTGCTGGCATACGAGAGGAAAAGCGATGTCGCGGCGCTGGCCTCTCTCTCCACCGGCTTCTTTTTTGACGGCTGGAACACGCATGCTTGGCAGAGAATGATGTTGCCTTTCGTGATCCACACGCCACTCAAATATTTCGTTGATTTTCCCGAGGGCGAACCTTATAGCGTGAAGAACCCCTCGGTAAGATATGATCATTTGGGCTACCCGGTCTTTCCCGCCGTCTCTCTATCAGAGCTTTACAAATTGATGCGGACCGTAAAAAGAATCCTTCCCGATATCAAAGTGCCCACCATAATCATTCATTCTCGGGAGGATGACTCCCACAGCTTGAGGAGCGTGGACTTCATGGAGCGGCACCTGGGTTCGACGGTTAAAGAGAAACTGATCCTGGATAATTCTTATCACGTGGTTACGGTGGATTATCAGAAGGAGAAAGTAGCCGCCGAAGTGATTCGCTTTTTTCAACGCTTTGCGGAGGACCCATCCGGAACGGCTGGGAAATTGTGCCACCCGTGATCCCCCACCCCGAGAATTTTGTCCCCATGACTGGAATGAAGGCGGGAATTAATGTAAACGAGACCTTTATCGGGAGGTAGAAACCAAGGCTTGGTCTCTTTAAATCATTATCGTCTGCGTCAAATTCAAATTCCTCAAGACCAGCGAAAATTCATTAAACTCCCTTGGAGGATCTATGCCAAAGATCGGCATTGGATTCCTCCTCAGATATCGCAGCAGAAAAAATTTATCGACAAGAACCACAATCTGTTTCTCAAAAACGACGCGGAGACCTGCTTTTTTCTTTTGGAGAGAGGAAGCGAGGTGATCGGGCGAATCGTCGCCATTGACAATTTCCGCTATCGCAATCTTTACAAGGAACAAACCGGCTTCTTCGGTTTCTTTGAGTGCATCGAAGATTACGGTGCGGCGGAGCACCTTTTGAACGCTGCTAGAGATTGGCTCAATCAAAGAGGGCTTGACAGGATGATCGGCCCGACCAATTTTACCACCAACGATGAGTCTGGGCTCCTGATCGAAGGCTTCGATTCCCCTCCCACCTTGGCCATCCCTTA
>Ga0126372_10001023_pt1 | contig 10908 bp, 10 predicted proteins | sample PanSoiMetaPlot_6_FD_92762 | JGI IMG/M metagenome (GOLD analysis project Ga0126372, IMG submission 92762) | Tropical forest soil microbial communities from Panama - MetaG Plot_6 | ecosystem: Environmental > Terrestrial > Soil > Tropical forest > Bulk soil | place: Panama | collected 2016-02-17
GGCGGCGACCCGAAGCTGATCAATCCGTTGCAGCCTGCTGAGTTGGTAATCGATCACTCCGTCCAGGTCGACGAGTTCGGTTCGGCAAACGCCTTCGGACTGAATGCCGAGTTGGAGTTCCTGCGCAATAAGGAACGGTATGCATTTTTACGGTGGGGACAGACTGCATTTCAGAATCTGGCGATTGTCCCGCCAGACACAGGCATCGTTCACCAAGTGAATCTCGAATATCTGGCTCGGGTTATTTTCGTGCAGGAGTCGGATGGAAAGCGGGTGGCATATCCAGACACCCTGGTCGGCACGGACTCGCATACCACCATGATCAATGGACTCGGTGTACTGGGCTGGGGCGTAGGCGGAATTGAAGCCGAGGCTGCCATGTTGGGACAGCCCGTATCCATGTTAATTCCCTTGGTGGTCGGCGTGAAGCTGACGGGGCGTTTGCGGGAAGGCGCAACCGCTACCGATCTGGTGCTGACGATCACGGAGATGCTGCGCAAACACGGTGTCGTAGGCAAGTTCGTGGAGTATTTTGGTTCTGGGTTGCGGGAGCTCCCCCTTGCCGACCGTGCCACCATTGCCAACATGTCGCCCGAGTACGGCGCGACCTGCGGAATTTTTCCCATCGACAAAGAGAGTATTCGCTACCTGCGTCTCACCGGTCGCTCCGATGAGCAGATCGCTCTGGTGGAAGCGTACGCGCGCGCGCAGGGATTGTTCCACGACGAAAAGACTGCCGAGGCCGAATATTCGGAACTTCTGGCGCTTGATCTGTCAACCGTCGAACCGAGTCTTGCCGGTCCGAAGCGTCCGCAGGACCGGGTTGCGCTTTCACGAGCGGGAGAGTCGTTCCAGCAGGCGTTGCCTTCGCTGATCAAGCCGAAGGCCAAACCAGTAGCTCCGGTCACCCCTGACAACACCGGAAAGCAAGTGGGCAGTTGGGAACAGGAAGGCGGAAATCCAACCGCGGTCGGAGTTGAGGATCATCGCGTCGAAGAGCACGTGCCGCAGGACGCCAAGAGTGCTTTGAAGCACGGCAGTGTGGTGATTGCCGCCATTACGAGCTGTACGAATACATCGAACCCTTCGGTCCTTATGGCGGCTGGCCTACTGGCGAAGAAGGCTGTCGAGCGCGGGTTGCAAACGCCACCTTGGGTGAAAACTTCGCTGGCGCCTGGATCGAAGGTAGTGACGGACTACCTCATCAAAGCCGGGTTGATGCCTTATCTGGAAACGCTCAAATTCAATCTGGTCGGTTATGGCTGCACGACTTGCATCGGAAATTCCGGTCCTCTGCCGACGGAAATATCGCAGGCCATTGAGGAGAAGGATCTGGTAGTCGCGTCCGTGCTGTCTGGAAACCGAAACTTCGAGGGCCGTATTAATTCGGAAGTTCGTGCAAATTACCTGATGTCGCCGCCGCTGGTGGTTGCTTTCGCCCTGGCTGGCCGTGTCGATCTCGACCTCAAGAAAGATCCCCTCGCCCGCGGCAAAGATGGCAAACCTGTGTACCTGGCGGACCTTTGGCCCACTCAAAAGGAAGTCGAAGACGCCGTGCAGCAGATTTCATCGGACATGTTCCGCAAGAGCTACGGCGAAGTCTATGATGGCGATTCCCGCTGGCGTTCGTTGCCGGTCCCGCAAGGGCAGACATACGCGTGGGAGAAGGACTCGACCTACATCCGGCAGGCTCCATACTTCGACGAAATGAAAGTGAAGCCCTCGGCCGTCGAAGACATCCAAGGCGCGCGCGTGCTGGCGGTGCTCGGTGACAGCGTGACCACGGATCACATCTCACCGGCGGGCTCAATCAAGAAGGACAGTCCGGCAGGAAAATACCTGATCGAGCACGGCGTGAAGCCGGGAGATTTCAACTCCTACGGTTCCCGGCGCGGGAATCACGAAGTCATGGTGCGCGGCACTTTCGCGAATGTACGTCTTCGCAACAAGATGGTACCCAACCTGGAAGGCGGCTTCACCCGCCACTTGCCAGATGGAACCGAAATGTCCATCTTTGACGCATCGGCAAAATACATTGCCGATGGCGTTCCGCTCGTCATTCTGGCCGGGAAGGAATATGGATCAGGCTCTTCGCGCGACTGGGCGGCAAAGGGCCCTCGCTTGCTCGGGGTCCACGCTGTGATCGCAGAGAGCTATGAGCGAATCCACCGCTCCAACCTCGTCGGGATGGGTATCTTGCCTTTGCAATTTCAACCTGGAGAGAACGCGGAATCGCTCAAGCTGACCGGCGAAGAAGTATTCGAGATCACGGGCATCCGTGAAAGGGTGGAACACTTTAGCGCGGGACGGCAAATCAAAGTGCGGGCTGCAGCGGCCGGCAAGACGGCGGAGTTCAATGCCATCGTCCGCATCGATACTCCTCAGGAAGCCCAGTACTACGCTAACGGCGGCATTCTGCCATATGTGCTGCGGCAGTTGCTGGCCGGGAAGCCGATGCTCGCCACCGTAAACGCCTGATCCGTCACATGCAAAGGTTGGAATCACGCCTTGGCGGCCATGGCCATGCCCGATGTGTGCGCCTTCACGTCTGCGGAACTCTTGTATTTCATTCCACAAAGATTGCAGATTGTGATGTACGAAGTCCCGAAGGGAATCACCGGAATGAAAAATAGTGTGAACCAGTTCTTGAGTTCGAGAGCGGTGTGGACCGTTGACCTGGCACATTTTGTACAGGGGCGCTCGACTTGACCCAAGGGTTTCTGCTTGCGACGCACGCCGAATAGGAACAGCATTGACCGCTCCTTCAAAGGGTTGGCTAAGTTTTTCGAGGGGAGTTGGCCAGAACTGTAGCAGCGATCCATAGCCTGCGCAGCAGTACGTGCGTACTAGCCCGTTAGGCAAATTCCAGCCCATCGTTGTGGGCGTCTACGTGCTTCGGTTTGTCAATTTCGCGGGTTCGGCGGTCCGGCCTGTTGGGCGCGCACTGCTATAATAAAAAATTACGCTCATGACAATGAAGAGGCTGATTCGCTCCACCACGGTTTTGTCCGTGCGACGCGATGGCAAGGTGGTGTTGGCTGGTGACGGGCAGGTTACGTTGGGTGAGTCGGTCATCAAACACACGGCAAAAAAGATCAGACGCCTGTACCAGGACAAGATCTTGGCGGGATTTGCCGGATCGACCGCTGATGCCTTTTCCCTTTTCAGCCGATTTGAATCGAAGCTCGAGCAGTACCATGGAAATCTGGGCCGCGCCGCAGTCGAACTCGCCAAGGATTGGCGCACCGACAAGTTCCTGCGGCATCTGGAGGCCTTGCTGCTCGTCTGCGACAAGGACCAGACGTTTCTGCTCAGTGGCCAGGGCGATGTTATCGAGCCCGACGGCGGTATCGCTGCCATCGGGTCCGGCGGACCTTTCGCCCAGGCTGCAGCCCAGGCACTAGCTTCGCACACGAAGCTGTCGGCCCGGGAAATCGCCGAAGAATCCATGAAGATTGCTGGCAAAATGTGCATCTATACAAATGATGCTGTGACGATTGAGGAATTGTGAGAGGAGTTCTCAGTTTGCGGAATTGACAACCGGCGCGAGTTGACTCAGCTTCATCGAGCCCAGCTGGCTGGATAGACTGAGACAAGTGAGAACCGAGAACTGATTTCGAATGGCTATTTACTTACCTCCCACCGCTGAAGAAGAGCAACTGGCGCTTGACGAGCTGACTCCGCGCGAGATCGTAGCCGAATTGGACAAGTATGTCGTCGGGCAGAACGCGGCCAAGCGGGCTGTGGCTATTGCTCTACGGAATCGTACGCGCCGTCAGAAGCTGACTCCCGAACTTGCCGAAGAAATCATCCCCAAGAACATCATCATGATCGGCCCAACAGGGGTTGGGAAAACGGAGATTGCCCGCCGTCTGGCAAAACTCACTAACTCGCCGTTTTTGAAAGTGGAAGCTTCGAAGTTCACCGAAGTCGGTTACGTGGGGCGCGACGTAGAGTCCATGATCCGGGACCTCGTCGAGATCGCGATTGACATGATTCGCGAGGAAAAACTTGAGGATGTCGCCGATAAAGCCGAATTGAACGCGGAAGAGCGCCTCCTGGATCTGCTGCTCCCTCCACCAGCTCCACGGGAAGCGTCGAGCGGCGGCGTTACCCTGGATAGCTCCGGAACCGAGATCAGCGAATCGCAGAGCCGGACTCGGGAGAAGCTCCGCCAGCAGCTTCGCGAGGGCAAGCTCGACGAGCGCATGGTAGAGCTGGACGTTCGTGAGCGAAGTTTCCCCTCTTTCGAGATCATTTCCAACCAAGGCGTCGAAGAGATGGACGTCAACATCAAGGACATGTTGCCGAACATCTTCGGTCAGCGAAGCAAGAAACGGAAGATGAAGGTCAATGAGGCCTTTGAGTATCTGATTCAGGAAGAAGAGCAACGCCTGATCGACATGGATCAGGTCACCCGCACGGCAATTGATCGCGTGGAAAATTCCGGCATTGTATTCCTGGACGAGATCGACAAGATCGCCGGCCGCGAAAGCGGACATGGCCCCGACGTTTCACGCGAAGGCGTACAGCGCGACATTTTGCCGATCGTGGAAGGTACCACCGTGAATACCCGCTACGGCATGGTGCGCACGGATCACATCTTGTTTGTGGCGGCGGGTGCTTTTCACGTGTCCAAGCCCAGCGATCTAATCCCCGAGCTTCAGGGACGGTTCCCAATCCGAGTCGAATTGCAGTCCCTAACGATGGAGGATTTCATCAAGATCCTTACCGAGCCAAAGTCCTCACTGGTGAAGCAGTACACCGCCCTGCTCGAGACCGAGGGCGTGAAGCTTGAGTTCACACACGAAGCGCTTGAGGAAGTGGCCCGGTTCGCTTTCAGGGTCAACGAAGGCACGGAAAACATCGGTGCACGTCGCCTGCACACGATCATGGAGCGGGTGCTGGATGAAATCAGCTTTGAAGCACCCGAACAGAAGGGTCAGCACATTACCGTGGATGCAGCGTACGTTGGGAAAATGCTTTCCGATATCGTGAAGGATCAGGACCTCTCCCGCTACATTTTGTAGGGTGCCCTACAATAGTTTGCGCGGCCTTGTTCTCCCACCCGCTTGAACATTTTGCGGCCTTACGCTTAAACTCCCCATTCCATCCCACCACACAAAATGAGAACCATTGATCGGCAGCGCCTCAAATCTTTGATGGAGCGTGAGCAGCAGAAGTTTGTTTCGGAACGGCCCAAATCGGCTGCTCTGTTTGAACGCGCTCGCAAATCGCTGCTGGCCGGCGTGCCGATGAACTGGATGGCCAAGTGGGCTGGCGCGTTCCCGCCGTTCGTACGGGAAGCCCGTGGCGCGGAGTTCTTCGACGTCGATGGCCATCGCTACATCGACTTGTGCCTTGGCGATACCGGAGCCATGACGGGGCACGCTCCCTCTGCGACAGTTTCCGCCGTTGAGCAACAGGCGCGCCGAGGCATCACGTTGATGCTTCCGAGTGAGGACGCCATTGTGGTGGGAGAAGAACTTCAAAAGCGATTTGGGCTTCCCTACTGGCAGTTCGCGCTTACCGCCACGGACGGCAACCGGTTTTCAATTCGACTGGCTCGGCAGATTACAGGTCGCCCCAAGATTCTCGTGTTTAACTGGTGTTATCACGGTACCGTGGACGAGACGTTGATCACGCTGAAGGACGGCAAACCCCAGGCACGACGAGGAAATATCGGTCCGCCGATGGACCCGACCATCACCACACGAGTGGTCGAATTCAACGATATAAACGCCCTGGAAGCTGCGATAGCCGCGGAAGATGTAGCTTGCGTACTTGCTGAGCCTGCCTTAACGAATGTGGGCATTGTCCTTCCTGATCGCGGATATCACCAGGCCTTGCGCGATCTCACTCGAAAGCACGGCACTCTCCTGATCATTGATGAAACCCACACCATCTGCGCCGGACCTGGGGGTTACACACGCGCGGAACACCTCGAACCCGACTTTCTGGTATTCGGGAAACCAATCGCCGGCGGCGTTCCCGGCGCGGCGTACGGTTTCACGGAGGAAGTAGCACAGTGCATCATCGCCCAGCACAATCTGGAGGACTGCGACACCGGAGGCATCGGCGGAACGCTCGCCGGGAATGCTCTATCACTTGCCGCGATGCGAGCGACGCTTCAGAAGGTTCTCACCCCTGACGCGTTCGCGCACATGATCCCAATGGCGGAGAAGTGGGCGGAGGGGGTTGCCCGGGCGATCGTCGATTTCGAACTACCCTGGGACGTGACTCGACTTGGCTGCCGTGCGGAGTACCTTTTCACTTCGCGAAAACCGAAGAATGGGACGGAAGCGCACAATGCAATGGATTTTGAGCTTGAGCGATTCATGCACCTGTACGCGATGAATCGTGGGATTCTCCTCACGCCGTTCCACAACATGGCATTGATGTCTCCGATGACATCGAAAGAGGATGTCGATCAGCACACCAGAGTATTCCGTGAGGCAGCAAGGGAACTTGTGAGCTAGCCGTTCCCCGCTCTGCCGAGATCGGATCTTTCGGTACCCCCTGATCCGGACGTTCATCGCCGGACAGTCAACGCCTGTAAGACGTCGTGGTAGGCTCGTAGTCGATCTGGATGCGATCCGCCCGACAATTGCAGAGCCTCGGCGCCGCCGCTACACTCATCTGTTTCCTCGTGGCCTGCGCCTCCATTGGACCGCCCGTACCCCCGTCTCTGGAACTTCCGAAACCTCCTTCCGACCTGCGCGCGCTGAGGAAAGGAGATCGTGTTTTCCTCACTTGGGCGGTGCCCGTACAGACGATTGATCGCCAGAATGTGCGCCATCTGGGCGACACAAATATCTGCAAAAGCTTGGACTCCGTCATGAATCAGTGCGGCACGCCCGTTGGGTCGTTCAAGGCTGAAAGCGCTCCCCTGCTTGAGAAGCAACATCGGGGCCTCAAGCTGCAGGCCAACTATACGGACACTCTTTCCCGAGATCTCGAGCCCCAGAACGCAACCCGGACGATCGGTTACGCTATAGAAGTCCTGAACAGCCGAGGGCGCGGGGCCGGGATTTCGAATCAGGTGCGAGTTCCTCTGGCGCCAACCCTGCCGCCACCGGCAGATTTCAAGGCAGAAGTCAGTTCCGAAGGCATTCTCCTGACCTGGACCTGCGTTGCGTCTCCCCAGACGACGCCCGATATCAGTTATCGATACCGTCTCTTTCGCCGCTCACTCGACAAGGCCGGTGATCTGCGACTCGGGGAGGTGGAGTGCCCAGCCAATCGTTTCGAAGATCACACCTTTGAATGGCAGAAAAGCTATGAGTACAGAATTGCCATCGTCACGTTTGCGAAACTGGACAAGGATAGCCAGCTTTGCCCTGGAAAACCGTCCGAAGAAGCCCCGGCGATAGCGGACTGCATCATTACCATCGAGGGCGATGACTCACCCGCACAACGGGTTTTTGCCAGCGATGTCTATGCTCCCGCCGTGCCCAGCGGCCTCCAGGCTGTCTTTTCCGGAACCGGCCAGCCCGCGTTCGTTGATCTGCTGTGGGCGCCCGACACGGATCCTGATCTTGCCGGGTATAACGTATTTCGTCGTGAGGAAGGTGGCCAGCGGGAAAAAATCAACGTCACGTTGGTGAAGACACCAGCTTTTCGGGACGAGCACGTGGTCCAGGGAAAGACTTACTGGTATTCCGTTTCGGCCGTCGACATGCGTAGCAACGAAAGCGGCCGTTGCGTGGAAGCCAGCGAACAAATCCCCTGACATAAGCGCCGGTGTTTCACCTCGATCGAGAGTCTCGCCCAACCATTCAAAATCACTGCTGCCGCACAGCAAAAGTTCTGTTTAGAATGGAAGTTCCGCATGAAATATTGTCGCTTTCGCTACGACGGTGGCGAACATTACGGGTTGGTCGAATCGGTAGCCGGACGAGAGATCATCACGCGGCTGCTGCTAACCCCTCCCGAAGAAGTGGACGGCGAAATGGAAGATCTCCGCACCAAGCGGATCGATCACATTTCGCTCGAAGAAGCCCCACTACTCGCTCCTGTGCGGCCCTCGAAGATCGTATGTGTGGGCCGCAACTATCGAGAACACGCTGCCGAAATGGGCAACGAAGCGCCGACCGAGCCTCTGCTCTTCTTCAAACCTACCAGTTCGCTGAATGCGCCCGGCGGAACGATACGCAGGCCTCGTATCTCCTCGCGCACAGACTACGAGGGAGAACTCGGTGTGGTAATCAGCAAGACCTGCTATAAACTCGACGAAAACAGCGATGTGCGCCCCTACATTTTGGGCTATACGTGTGTGAACGACTTCACCGCGCGCGACCTCCAGAAAAAGGACACTCAATGGACTCGCGCCAAGGGATTCGACACCTTTTGCCCAGTGGGTCCCGTCGTGACTGATGAAATCGATCCGTGGGCGGGCGTTGGCGTTCGGACCACGGTGAATGACGAGGTTCGTCAGGACGGCAATACGCGTGACTTCATTTTTAGTCTCGATGTCGTCCTGCGTTACATCACTCAAGTGATGACCTTGTTTCCAGGCGACCTGATTGCCACAGGGACCCCGCAAGGAGTGGGCCCAGCGGTTGCAGGCGACGTGATCGCAGTGAGCGTCGAGGGCGTGGGCACCTTGCGTAACCCGCTCGCGGACGAGCCATAATCGTTTTTGCCCCTTCGTAACCTGTGTACCTCTTCCGCTGTTTTGATTTCCAGCTTATGCTGATATCGGGGACTCTGAGCCAGCGCGCGGTTGTTCCCTCCCGGTCATGAATCCATTCCGTCTTTACACCCTGGTACTCGGAGTTTTGTGCCTTGTTTTCAGCGCCTACTATCTCATGCGGCGCAAGCCGAAGACCCCTGAGGAGCTTGAGCGCAAGCGACGCGAATGGCTCGATCAAGTAGGCCGGATCACCGACGGCACGGTGATTGATGTTCAGGAACTGCCCGTGGAAGAGCATCGCTCCTCCACCATGTTGATCTATCAGTATGACGTTGCCGGCGTCTCCTACGAAGCTTCGCAAGACGTTACCTACCTGCGGCAATGGGTCAACCTGCACTCCTGCCGCTTAGGCCTCCCTACGTCGGTGAAATACGATCCCCAGAATCCCGGTAATTCTCTGGTCGTTTCCGAGCGATGGATGGGATTGAGGCAGTAAGGCAGTCGCTGGCCTTCCGTCACGAGTCTCTTTCAGCTCCGCGTTGCTAGTTCGCCAGCAGCTTGATTGCGAACTCGCTTCTTACCATGATCGGGATTGAGCGCATGTCTTGCGTCGCCACCAAGCGCAACATGCTCGCCCGCTTGAAGAACCGCCGATCCTGCGTGGACCAACTGAAAGATGATGACGTGAATCTAGCGACTCGCGACTGAAGACCGGCGACGACTTAGCTTCCTGCCGCGAACCCGCCGGTGTGGGCCACCGTAATGCGGAGGTACTTGTAGGGATTCACGGGAGTGTCGTTGATGCGGACTTCATAATGCAGGTGAGGTCCTGTGCTGCGACCGCTCAGGCCGACGTAGCCGATGATCTCGCCGCGGTGGACGTGCTGCCCGGAACCTACGGCGAATGCCGACAAGTGGCCGAAACGAGTATTGATTCCGTGACTGTGATCAATAACGATTGCTTTTCCGTAACCGCCGAGATAGTCCGCGAACTGAACCACACCGTCCGCTGGAGCAAAGACAGGCTGCCCCATCGTAGCGGCGATGTCCACTCCAGTGTGGAACGCGCCCTCTCCGTTAAACGGATCGATACGCTCACCGAAGGAGCCGGTCACCTGACCTTCGACCGGCCAGAGATTCGGAGCCGAATTTGCACGAAGCCAATCTGCGGTTGTGGCGTTGCGCGTTAGGCCCAACGAGAGGCCGGTGGTCGTGGCCCCTGTCAACGCGGAATTCTTCAAAGCGTAAAGCTGGTCCAGCGAAGAACTCACCTCTGAATTGCGAACGTGTTCTTCTGCTCCAGTGACCAGGGCCGGGTCTGACTTCAACCCGTACAGCGATGAAACCTCGCTGGCCAACGATCCCAGTGACGCCACCTGGACATCCCGTTCTTTGGCCACCTGCTCCAGCCGTGAATAGCGGCTCTTCAGGTCTTCTTTCTCGGTACGCAGCTGGTTGTAGCCGGAGACCTTCAGCAGCATGCGGGCGTACGAGCTGGCGATTCCGGTCAAGCTCACGAAACCGACGGCGGCGCCCACGGCGAAGATGTAAAGATAGTGAACGGGAATAGGAACCTTGCGGAGCTGGCCGTCGTTGTCCCGCGCCACAAACAAGATGTAAAAGCGCTTTTGCAATATTCCCTTCCGTCGAAGTATTCAAGACCATGCTCGGGCGGCCTGCAGTTCCAGGAGCCCAGTGGTGCATCCCAGTTCCCGGGCTACGCCCCATGCAGGGTCGGACGCGCGCTCACTACCTACCGGAACCGGGTAAGGCCTACCAAAACTTTTGTCTGCAATACTTTCTGATTGCAGTACTTAGGCGGCCAAAGGTTAATGGAAACAGCTGTCAAACGGTAACAAACTCGGTTCCCCCTGTCAACGACGGCTGCCCCCCCTCTGCGGTTACCAAGGAAGGTGGAGCGGAATGCCCTTCCGGACTGGTTACCCAGTCGGCACTCGGACACCTGTCATTCCGATGATTCCCATTTGTTTCCAGCCAAGCTGTTGGATTACCCGATCGACCGGCCCGATCACAGCCAAGACACGCGACAAAACCCCAAAAAACTCGTGCTCAGCGTTAATGGCGCCTGCCAAACCCTGCCTTTCCGCGACTGGGATGCTCCCGATATAGTGGTCCGGTTGTGCGCCTCACGGAAAAAGCACTGATCTCCCGCATCCGCCAAGCGGCCACGAGTCGCACTGGCGTGATCACTGGCATCGGAGACGACTGTGCCGTGCTGCGCATTCCGATGGGTCACGAGATTCTGGTCACCA
>Ga0126372_10001024_pt1 | contig 10904 bp, 10 predicted proteins | sample PanSoiMetaPlot_6_FD_92762 | JGI IMG/M metagenome (GOLD analysis project Ga0126372, IMG submission 92762) | Tropical forest soil microbial communities from Panama - MetaG Plot_6 | ecosystem: Environmental > Terrestrial > Soil > Tropical forest > Bulk soil | place: Panama | collected 2016-02-17
CATCTACTATGACGACGTCCAGTTCGACAAGCACGGCTGGCGCAACCGCAACCGCGTCAAGGCGCCCGGGGGCGGGCCCCATTGGCTGACCGTGCCCGTGCTCCATTCCGGCCGCGACTGGCCGGCCATCCACGAGATCGAAATCGACAACCGGACCCCGTGGGCCCGCAAACATGTGGGGACGCTCAAGCAGTTCTACCGCGCGGCGCCGCACCTCCACCGCTACTTGCCCGCGCTCGAGGAGATGCTCGAGCGACGCTGGATGTTGCTCGTGGACCTCGATCTGGCGGTGACGAAGCTCATCTGTGGGTGGCTCGGGCTCGAGCGGCGGACGCTCCGCGCGTCCGAGCTCGGCATCGCCAGCCGGCGGAGCGAGCGCCTGCTCGCCCTCTGCCAGCACGTGGGCGCTCAGCGTTACCTCTCGGGCAGCGCGGCCAGGGACTATCTCGATACCGAGCTCTTCTCCCGAGCGGGCATCGAGATCGAGTGGCAGGACTACGTCCACCCCGTCTATCCTCAGCTGCACGGCGAGTTCGTGCCCTACCTGTCCATCGTGGACCTCTTGTTCAACTGCGGCGAGGAGAGCTCAGCGATCCTCGGTCGCGCGGGAGCCAGTGAACACCTATGAGCGCCAAGACGATTCTCGTGACGGGGGGAGCGGGTTTCATCGGGAGCAACTTCGCCCGGCGCCTCTACACGAAGTACCCCGACTATCAGCTTCTCGTGGTGGACGCGCTGACCTATGCGGGCAGCGTGGCCAACCTCCCCGAGGGAGCACAGCAGTCGGGGCGCTACGAGTTCTGGTACGGCGACGTGCGAAACGGCGAGCTCATGGACACGCTGGTCTCGCGCGCGGACATCGTGGTGCACATGGCGGCGGAGTCGCACGTGACGCGTTCGATCTACGACAACCGCCTCTTCTTCGAGACGGATGTCCTGGGCACCCAGACGGTGGCCAACGCCGTGACGAAGTTCCGCGATCGGGTGGAGCGCTTCATCCACGTCTCGACCTCCGAGGTCTACGGCTCGGCGCTCGCCGAGAAGATGGACGAGGAGCACCCCTTGAACCCGCAGAGCCCGTACGCCTCGGCCAAATGCGGCGCCGACCGACTCGTCTACTCCTACTGGGCGACCTATCGCATTCCCGCGACCATCGTCCGGCCCTTCAACAACTTCGGCGCGTACCAACATCTGGAGAAGGTCGTCCCGCGCTTCATCACCTCCTGCATCCTGGATGAGCCCATGCGCGTGCACGGCGACGGCTCGGCGGCACGGGATTTCATCCACGTGGACGATCATTGTGAGGCCCTCGACCGGCTTCTCCACGTGCCCCGCGAGCAGATCACCGGAGAGGTGATCAATCTTGGCACCGGCCGCCATGTGACCGTGCTCGACATCGCCAAGGCGGTTCAGGATCTGATGAGGCCGGCTCACGCCCCGATCGAGTTCATCGGAGACCGCCCAGGCCAGGTCTTTCGGCACACCTGTGACTACGCGAAGGCGGAGAAGCTCCTCGACTGGCGGCCGAGGATCTCCTTCGAGGAGGGACTGGAGCGCACCGTGGAGTGGTACCGGAAGAACGAGGCCTGGTGGCGGCCGCAGATGTGGATGCGTCACATACCGATCATCTCGGCGGGCGGGAAACAGGAGCTCCATTGATCAAACCCATCCCGTTCTTCCAGCACGACCTGGGCGAGCCTGAGCTGGAGGCGGTCCGTGAGGTGCTGCGCGGGCCCATTCTGACCACGGGCGCGACGGTGGAGCGCGTGGAGCGTCGACTCGCCGAGTACCTGCATGCCCGGCACGCTCTCGCGGTGACGAGCTGCACGGGAGCGATGCACCTGGCCCTCCTGGGACTCGGTGTGGGCCCCGGCCACGAGGTCATCACCACTCCCATGACCTTCATTGCCACCTCGACGGCCATCCTGGAGGCGGGTGCCACGCCGGTCTTCGTCGATGTCGAAGAGAAGACGGGCAACCTGGATGTCAGCAAGGTCGAAGACGCCATCACGGCGAGGACCCGCGCCATCCTGCCCGTGCACCTCTATGGCCAGATGTGCGACATGCGGGCGTTGCGCGCTATCGCGGACCGACACGGGCTCCACATCATCGAGGACGCCGCCCACTGCATCGAGGGCGAGCGCGATGGCGTCCGACCCGGGCAGCTCTCGGACGCGGCCTGCCTTTCCTTCTATGCCACGAAGAACCTGACCTGCGGCGAGGGCGGAGCCATCGTCTCCAACGACACGGCGCTGACCGAGCGCCTGCGCCTCTTGCGCCTGCACGGCATGACGAAGACGGCCTACGACCGCTCGCGGGAGGGCTACCAGCACTGGGACATGGTGTCGCTCGGCTGGAAGTACAACATGGACAATATTCACGCCGCCCTGCTCCTGCCCCAGATGGAGCGCCTCGATTCTACCTGGCGGAAGCGCGAGGAGGTGGCCCAACGCTACCAGGCATTGCTCGCCGAAGTGCCGGGACTGACGTGGCCGCAGACGCTGCCCGGCGTCAAGCACGCCCACCACCTCTTTCCCGTCTGGATCGTCAATGGACGGCGTGACGAAGTCATCGCAGGTCTCCACGAGCGCGGCATCCCGACTGTGGTCAACTACCGCGCGATCCATCTTCTGAGCTACTTCCGGGAGCGCTTCGGCCTCAAGCCCGGCGCCTTTCCCATTGCGGAGCGGATCGGCGACGCAGCCGTCTCGCTGCCGTTCTACCCCGGCATCCCAGCAGAGCACGTGGCGGCTGTGGCCGAGGGCTTGAGAGCCCTCGTGTTGGATGCTCGTTGACCCGGGTAGATACGACGGGCCTCCATTCCGACGAGAGAAGGCTCAAATCGTGCTCTCCGGCCCCCTGAACCAGGCGGCGGGGCCCCCCCGAATCTCCAACGACGTGCGTTTCCTGGCCAATCGGCTCGTGACGCAAAACGACGAGGTCCGGTCGCCGGTGAGCCTCCGGCCCGCCGGCCCAGGCCGGTGGACGGGGACGCTATGGCTTGCCACACCGTTTGAGGCAGGACAGTACGATGCTCGACTCTACGGATGGGACGGCGACAAACGGCAGCCCCTCCAGGGCACCGACGGCCGACCCGCGATCCTCCAGGTACAGGTGGACTAACGATGAAGAGCGCTGGCTGCTTAGCTCTCGGAGTCGGCATGTTCCTGGCGTTGCTGACGCTGCCGGCCTCCCCTCAGGCCGCGGAGCCCCAGGGTCTCGAGTTGACTATCCTGGATGCTCCGACTGAGGTTCCCGCCTTCTCCAGCTTCTACGTCCGGGTCCGGCTAGTGAATACTGGCGCCGGCCCCCTCCGCGGCTGTCTCATCGAGTTGGGGAAGATGATCTCCAAGGAGCCCTGCGTCTTCCTCGGCTATCGCTTCTGGAAAACCCCCACCCGTTTTAAAGTCGACAGTGTCGATCCACTCCAAATCCTCCAGCACTCAGACATCCTCGGCCCCGGCGAGAGCCTTGAGCGCTCTGTGCGGCTGGTCAGCCCCCGCCAGAGCCGCACCGGCACCCTCCACCTGTACGCTATTGGGGGCCGCCCCGATGCACTCGCCTGGGTCCACCAGTCCCTCCCCATCACAGTCGGCCCGGCTCCCTTCGAGGTCCGACGGCGCGAAGTCGTCACCCTCGCCTTGGTCGGCGTCTACCTGCTCGGCGTGGCGTGGGCCCTGCTCCGACTCGCTAGGAACCTCTCCCGCATCTGGCGGTACCCGTGATCCTCCTTCTCCTCGTCCCGCTGGCCTGGGGCTACCTCCTCGCAACGCGCCTCCTGCGCGAATCTCAGCGCTGGCTCCGCTGGAGCCTCGCCTACGCGCTCGGCCTGCTGTCCTTCCTCGCTGGGGTCAATGCCCTCTTTCATTTTCTCCCCCTCCGCCACTCCGTCTATCTGACCCTCCTCGTCCTCGCGGCCGGCTCGGTGTTCCTCCTCGCCACTGCGTCACGCCGCACGGCCAGCCGCCCCCTCGGCCCCTTCGCCGGCCCCATCCTGACCATCCTGGCCCTGACGGCTTTCTTCGAAGCTCTCTTTTGGCAAATGCAGTGGTCCGACGATGATTTCTACGGCCATGCACCCCTCATGGCGCTCTTTCTCCGTAACGTCTTCCCTCCGCAAAATCCCTATTTCCCGACGCTGCCATTTGGTCACTATGGGCGCGACCTGGCGATCGCGGCCCTCAGCGTCCTGGTCGGCGAGCGCTTCCTGGCCGTCCAGTACTTTGTCACCGCCGCCAATCAGGCCGCCGCCGTCTTCATCGTCCACGGCACCGCACGGCGCTTCCTCCGCAGCCAGAGCCAGGCCCTCTGGGCAGTGCTCTTCGCCTTTGCGGGCGTGAATTTCGTTGGTCGACGAGGGCTGCTTGAAACGTTTCAGAACAACAATGCCTTCGCCTTCCTGTTCCTCTTTGTCAGCCTCTACCTATTCCTCACCGCACTCGCGCGCCGCTCCGTCACCCTGACCATCCTCAGTGGACTGGCTTTCGGCACCTTCGCGCTCATCTACGAAACCTCCTACGGCCTGCTCGCCATCGCCTTCGCCGTCTTCCCCGTCGTGCTCTGCGCCCTGCGGCGGCGCTGGCGACTCCGGTACTTTACGATCACCACGGGGATCCTGCTCCTCTCGGCTGCCCTCGCCCTGGTCCAGGGAGGTACGCTCTCGGAACTGGCCAAGCGACGCGTCTCCGGGCGAAGCGCCGAAATTGCCCAGAGCGCTGAAGAGCGTCACGGCGCCCACGACCCGAGGATTCGGATCCCCAAGCCGGGCTTTACGATCACTGCCGGGCTTACGGGAGAGGAGTATCCGCTCTGGAACTGGCACATCGTGGAGGACGCTGGGGCCTTCGTACCCCTTCTGCCGCTCACGACATTCCTCATGGGGTGGTGGCGAAAACCTTGGGGCCTTCTGGTCGGCAGTCTTTCCTCGGCGGCCGTCCTGGTTCCAGCGGGCGTGGATTTCGGAAGCCTCAACTCCGAATCTCTTCGTTTCCTAATCGTGGGAGGGGTCGGGGCCGCCATGCTCTTCGGCGTCAGCTTGGGAATTGCATGGGATCTGGCGAGTCGACGCGGCCAGTGGACACGGTGGGTCGTGGTCGCGGGACTGGTCTGCGTAGCCGGTGTGGCATTTTGGCCCTCGACCAGAGTCGCTCTCGAGGTGATTAGGCGTGCAGTGCGATACCCTCGAGATCATTACTTGGTTGCCGAGGAGTGGGCATGCGCAAGGGCACTGAAAGGGCGATATTGCGAGCCGATCGATGTCTCTGCTGCCGTTTTGCTCCGCCCGGTAATCCGAAAGGGTGAGCGCGTCTTGGTGGACTTCAGACATGACGATGCCGCCATCCTGATGTCCGCTCAGGCTATCTTCAGTACCATCGCCAGGGCTCCTCTCGCGGGCGCCACGCTAAGGGCCCTTCCTGAGGGCAACGCGTCGCGGATGGTCCCCTTCGTCGATGGGGAAGGCTTCCGGGCTCGTGCGTTCTTCGCGACCGGGGAGGTCGGCCTGCTCGACGATTTGGGCGTGAGTTACGTGTACCTGAACCCGGAGGCCGCTGCACCAGGCGTTTACCGCCGGATCCAGCAGGATCCACGGCTGGAGCGCGTCCTGCATCTCGAGTGGCCGGGAGGGGGCGCCGTCCGGGAGGCCTATCGGGTCAAGCCGGCCATGACTAGCCTCGCATCGATCGCTCCGGAGGGGCTCTCGGTAATATCAGTGGACCCGCCCCCGCGCATGTTGGCGGGTCGTGTCTATCCAGTCCGCCTTGTACTATCCGGAATAGGTAGACCGGGCCCGACAGCGGTGCGATTGTCCTACGAGATCCGCCATCCGGACGGGAAACTTGAAACATGGACGGACGAAGTCCGGCTCCCAGTTGACCTGCAGCCCGCAGGTCCGCGCCGCTGGATCGGGACGTTGTGGCTCGCAACTCCTTTGGAGGTGGGCGATCACGATGTGTCGATCTACGGCTGGGACGGGAACACACGAGTGCCCCTTCGTGGCCCAGATGGCCGTACGGCCATCTTTCGCCTGAGGGTGGCGTAGAAGAGAACTCACTCAGCTCTTCCGTTACGTACTGAACGTGCCGCCGAATGCTAGAGCGAAGATCTTGCGGAGCCCTGTGGGGAGTCGTTCAAGAACCGTTCTCCGGAGGCATCCCCCGCCAAGGCTAGCATTCGAGCACTAGCGGCGATCCGCGCCGCAAGCGCGCGACAGCGACGTTAATACTCGCGCGCGACTCCGCGACGGCAACCTTCGGCCGCGCCGCTGAACCTAATACCGATTTTCACAGAGGCTCGTCAGCAGCCAGATTCGGAGACTCTGACGCGAGCGGATTCAGCTTGCAGGGCAGACCAACCATCACGGTCAAGAGCGACCGCAGCGATGGTAGCATCGGCTTTCGTTGCTTCATCCTTGCGCCTGGTGAAAGCGGTCAAAGTCGCCGCAAAGGCAGGGCTTTCAAGCGGTAAATTGGCATGCTCGCGCTGCTTGCCATCAAGGCACCGAGAAGATCAGGCAGTAGTTGGGCTTATCCCGCTGGAACAGTGCCGTTTCCTGGCAACGCGCATCCGGGAAAACGCTCCGCACCAGCTGCTGCGTCCCCTGCACACCGATTGGGAAAACCGGCCCGGACCTGCTGATGATGCGGTCCGCAGCGAAGCATAGCTTGGAGCGGAAATAGCCCGGGACTACGTCTTTAACGATCAAGAGGCCGGGCCCCTCGGCAAAGAGCTGGCTGATGTCCGCAAAGAGACCCGTTCGCTCCGCGACAGGGACGTGATGCAAGACATCTACGAGCAGAACTGCGGTAGGCGGCTGCCTATCCGAATTCACATACTCTGCGATAGGCGTCGAGGGGAAGAGCTCGACTCGCGCGGCGACATCTGGAGAAAGAAACGAGCCGACCTCGGGGCTGATGTCGATGAGAGTAGCCCGAGCTCCTGGATTGCGTTGCAGGACAATCTCTAGTAGATGGCCCCGGCCGCCGCCGATTTCCAGCACGTGGCTGCCATCTCCAAAGGGGGGCATCGTGTCGACGATTGCATCCAGGTCCTCGAAAAGGCCGCGGTAAAAGCTAGCTGCGCGCCGGAAAAGACGCTCGCCGAGGACCGACTGTGCCAGCGTACCTACTCGCATGTCGCCATTCTAGAGGCTCCTTGCGGGACCCTTCCGCATCCTTTGAAGCAAGCTCAGCCTTCTCGGTAACCCAACGGCAAGCTGAAAACTCAGACGAGGAGCGCAACGCCGCAAATCAAGAGCAGGATTCCGAGAAGGTTATACACGGTGGTGCTTTCGTCCAGGACTAGGCGGCCCAGGACGAAAAGCGCGATGTAGCCCATGCCGCCAAGGATGGGCAAGGCCCGGCTGACTTCGTAGGTAGAGATTACGTAAAGCCAGCACACCAGGCCAATCGCCGACAGGCCAAGGCCGGCGAGCGTGTAGGGCGAGAGAATAACGTCGAAGAGATGATCGCGCGTAAATGCCACGAAGCTTAGTTTCGCCCCGTTTAGCGCCTCTATCACGCCTTTCTTCATCAAAAGCTGGCCGGAAAGAGAGAACCCCAGTACGACTGTGAAGCTCAGGAGCGTTTTGATTATTGCCATGTGACTCAACCCGACGCAGGAGGCGGCGCGGCGAACACATTCACGCAGAAGCCTTCGCCGATCTTCGCAAGGTAGGCCTTGATGTCCACAACTCGCTCCCGCCTGTCCGTCTGAAGCTCGTAACCCAGATCCAGGAGCGTTGCGATCAGTTCATCTGCGTTGTCCCCGTTCGCCCTCATTAGTGAGGGCGATATTTCGAAGAACAGCAGCGGATGATCCTGGGCCAGCGTTTGTCGGGCGCCCCGAATTACCTTGCCCTCGAAGCCATCCACATCCAGCTTCACAAAGTCGATGTGACCGATGTTGTTGGTCTTTGCCAGCGTGTCCAGCGTGTCGATCGACACGATTTCCTTCATCGTCAGGTCGGTCCCATCGAGACGGTAGCTAGCCTGAAAGCTGACCTCCGTCGGTCCAAGGTCCTGGTCACCGAGGCCGGCCTTCACATACTGGATGTTCGTGAAGTCGTTGAGCGCGGCGTTGCGCTGAAGCTTGTCGAACGCCCAGGCCGTCGGTTCAATCGCAACTACCTTGCCTTCGCTGCCTACGGCTTTGGCCATGCGGAAAGTGTGATAGCCGAAGTTCGCACCAATGTCCACGGCGGTCATGCCCGGCTTGAGGACGGCCGTTATCGTCTTCTCCGCATCGGCCTCGAACTCGCCGGAGTAGAACAGCGATGCATCGATGACTTCGCGCAGGTCCAGATCGAACTTGACGCCGTCAATCTCTTTGACCACGCTCTTGGGCCCTAGGTAGCGCGTGATCAGGCCCAGAGCTCTGCCGAGCATCCGTCCCAGGCACGGGTAGAACGGCGAGGCGCGGTAGAGGCGCATTGAACCGCCGACTGCGTTTTGAAGGCTGCGGGCGACCGTTAGCTTCAGATTCATGACGCTACTTGAAGGCAGGATCGTTCTGCTGATACCAGTCAAGGGTCTTCTTTATGCCGTCCTCAAGCCCCAGGGCCGGCTGATAACCACAGGCAAGAGACTTTCGGATATCGGCGCAGTAATTGGAGCGGATCGTCTGCAACCGATACGGATATAGAGGCACGTTCATCCCGAGCTGTTTGAATGCTCCCAACGAGTAAGCAGCCGTCCAAGCAACGGCGAGCGGCAGCGTCCTCAGCTGTACGCCGAAGTGGCGGGCCGCTGCGTCGGCGAACTGGCGCATCGTATAAGGGTATATCTCACCACCGAAGAAGACCTGGTTTGCCGCACAGGGCTCAGCTGCCAAGAGCAACGTGAGCTCGCACAAGTTATCGACGTGCACCAGGCTGACAAGGTTACTGGCAGCTCCAATATGGAAATACTGACGCCTTTTTATCGTTAGAAAGAAGTCACGGTAGGGCACGTGACCGTATGGGCCATACACAGATACCGGCCTAATGACGGTCCAGGGTACAGCGGCCGTTTCGCATAATCGCTGCGTAGTCTGCTCACCCAAGATTTTGGATTGGCCGTAGAGTGTAGTCGTGCGAGGCTGCTCCTCCTCATTTATGAAGCGTGTTTCGTTCCAGATACCCGTTGCCAACAGGCTCGAATAATAGATGAACCTCTTGACGCGAGCGGAGGCAACACGTTTGAGCAAATTTTCTGTCCCGACAAAGTTCGTCCGGTAGTCGTCGACCGTCTTGCCGTCCAGGTCACCTCGGGCTGCAAGGTGAAACACGTAGTCGAAGTCGCTGCTCAAGTTGCTGAGGTCCTCGGCGTCGAGCAGATCGACTTTCATCAACCTGCAAGTAGGGGGCAGATGCGAGAAGCGCGCGCTGGGCCTATCAAGCGCAGTAACGGAGACGCCTCGCGCTACGAGGGCATTGATGAGGTTGGTACCTATAAAGCCTGCCCCACCGGTAACCAAGGCATGCGCTGACGGGTCTATCGCCAGCCGATCGAGGCTCGTCATGGCACGGCCCAGTCTATGATGCCCTCCAGCTTAGCGTCCAGCAGAAGGGGCCCCTAAAGTTGTTGATCTCGCGACTACGAGGTAGATGTGCGGCAAGACCAGCGAGATCACCTTGCCGGCGAGTTGCTCGATGGCGTTGCGACCTGACATGTAGCCGCGGATGCTTACCAGTTCCAGGCCGCCATCGGTCATGAGCCGTCGCAGGCCGTTGCGGCTGTAGGGCCGAACGTGAGTGTAGTCGTCCCAAAAGTTGGCGACGGGGTAGAACTGCGACCAGGGCGTGGGCACGTGCGCGATTAAATAACCGCCGGACTTGAGCAACCTGCGCGCCTCGCGCACCAGCGCCAACGAGTCTTCGACGTGCTCTATGACTTCCTTCAGACGCACGACGTCGAAGCAGCTCTCGCGGAAAGGCGTGCGAAAGCCGTCGGCCACCACGCCGGGCACGCCGGTGCGGCACCAGGTCTGTTGCGCCTCTGGCTGCACTTCGAGCCCGTAGGCCTGAAACCCCTGCTCGATCGCCTGCAGCACGAAACTGCCGCGGCCCGCGCCGATGTCCAGGAGCCTGGCGCCGGCCGGCACGACTGCGCGGATGTAGCGCAGGTCGTTGCTGATGATCTCGCCATGCTCCTGCAGGTGCTCGATATAGCCGCTCGGACTCATCGTGGCCGGCTCCTTTGAATCGAACTCGAGAGCGTCGGCAACATGGCGCCCGTTCTCAGTCATGGCCGGCCGAGGCTCTGCTTCTTGCCTTGGCACAGCGCGGATAAATGTCCCTCTCATCTCGCGCCGATCCTGCCAGAGAGCGCCGAGCAGGTCAAATCGGGGCCTCGCCGTAGGGGCTGGAGTTTTCGATTTTGGCGCCGCGCAGCTGCAGGGCAGACGCCCGCGGCTGCCTGGGCCCACTGCACCGCCTAGAAGGTGACGCCAGGGAGTGAGGACTGCTCGGCTCCTGCCGCGGTCAGGGCAACGGGGTCGTGAATCTTCCCGCGCACCGGGCAGCCCGAGATGGGCAAGGATCCGCTGAATTACGGCCGGGGCGTCGATAGCAGCGATCAGCTCCATCCGCCCAGCGCAGCGCGGACAGCTCAGGACGTCGAGGTCGAACGCTCGGCGCATCAGCAGAGCTCACGTCGAGTAGCGTGGCTTGTGTGCGCCCTCGCCCTCCGTGCGAGGATCCGTTGTCCAGGCCCTCTCCGCACGGCCGGAGGCAACGACCTCCAGCCGCCATCGCGCGTGCGGGGCCAGCACACCGTGGTAGAGCACCAGGTTGATCCGAGGCCGCGGCGTCAAGGCCGCGAGCTTTTCGAGAAACTCCCCGGCTCGAAGAGCAGATACGTCGTGCCGTCACTCCAAGGGCGCTTGAGCTCAAGCCGCACCCGCCCGTCGGCCAGACGCTGAAGACG
>Ga0126372_10001026_pt1 | contig 10897 bp, 8 predicted proteins | sample PanSoiMetaPlot_6_FD_92762 | JGI IMG/M metagenome (GOLD analysis project Ga0126372, IMG submission 92762) | Tropical forest soil microbial communities from Panama - MetaG Plot_6 | ecosystem: Environmental > Terrestrial > Soil > Tropical forest > Bulk soil | place: Panama | collected 2016-02-17
TCAGCGTCGGCGTAGACGGCGTTCTGCGCGGGCGAGTCCCAAGTCGCGAGTGCCTTCAGAAACTCGTCCCAGTTCCGTGCCGAATCGACATCGAAGAATGGATTGTGTAGCGAGTCGTAGAGCGTCCACTTCAGCGCGATCTTGCGCGTTTCACCGGGAATGAGATCTGTGATGATCGGTCCGTGGCGCGTGACCACGACGTCGAGCCGAACGTCGGACTGACCCTTCACATGGATGATCTCTTCGCGATGTTCCGGATCGCGCCATTCGGAAGCGGGATCTTTCTTTGACAGCGGCGGCGCTTTGTACTTTCCCTGATCGTTGAATTCTTCAATGAACAGATCTTCGACGGTGGGCCCGACGTTGGTGAACCCCCACGCAATGCGCTGGTTATGGCCGACGATCACGAAAGGCAACCCGGGCAGCGTGACGCCGATGACGTCGTAATTGTCAGAGCGCAGATGCGCCTCGTACCACAGGTTCGGCATCTGGTGGTTGAGATGCATATCGTTCGAGAGCATCGGCTTGCCCGTGGTGGTGTGCGCGCCGGACACGACCCAGTTGTTGGAACCGGGAACTAGCTCTGGACGTGTGGGAATTTGCGAGGCGACAGCAGAGCCGCTGCCCAGCGCGTGTCTTGCGATGTTGCTGTCCGAACCCTCCATCTCATCGTCGTCATCGTCGTTCTTGTCTTGCGGCTTGAGTTCTTCGATGCGATGGGTTTTGGCCGACGGAGGTCGGTCGTGCCACGATGTATTTACGTAGAGGTCGGCGGTCAGCTCAGGCCCAAGTTTTGCGAGAATCTTCTCGCGTTCGAGCGCGCTGACGTAAGTTCCATGATTCAGATCCTGAATCAGACGTGCGCCAATCACCATGGAATCTTCCGCCACCCATCGCCTCGGCTTGTACCCCATCAGGCGGAATTCGATCGGCAAATTGTCGCGGTGCGAATCGATGAAGGCGTTGACGCCGCGGGTGTAGGCCTCGAAGTAGGAACGGTCACGCGCAGAAAGTGCAGCCACAGCTTTCTCGGCTGCATTGCGCAAGCCAAGGATGCGCTGCTCGCGGTCATGTTTGAGCAGGGCAGGCCCCACGATCTCGGCCATGTCCCCGGCAGCGAAGCGGCGCATGATGTCCATCTGCCAGAGCCGGTCTTGGGCGGTGACATAGCCTTGCGCGAAAAAAACATCGTCGAGCGACTTGGCGTCGATCGTTGGGACGCCGTGTTGATCGCGGATCACGTCGACTGGAGACGAGATCCCCGCAACGGAAACGTTGCCATCAAGCTGAGGAAGGGCCGACCGTGCGATCGAATAAAAGTATGCTGCCGCACCGGCCGTGATCATCAGGACAGCCATCATGAGGCCGAGCACAATGCGCGGCCACAAACGGCGCCGGACCGGTGGGGCGTAAGTTAGGTTTTCTGCGGGCGTGGTGACCATCGGGAACCTTGATTGTAGGAGGAAATGCGGGTGGATGTCAGCCTGAGTTGTGCACGGGAAGGCGAATGGGCGAGGGCGCCCGTTTTCCTAGTTGAATTTCATTTTCAAGATGCGAATGGTATCCTGAGGCGGTTGAACAGCGCCCTTGACGGGCCAGGTGGCGGGCGTTTCCACGATCGCGAAGCCGGCCGTCCCGAGTGTCCCCGATTCCACCCATGCTGCAAAAACGAATCGATGATCAGCCCTCCATCTCGCCCCAGATGGTGCGCGAGGCGCAGGGGATTCTCCATCAGCACCTGAAACGTGTGGGCTTGAAGCAGACCGCCCAGCGCGACACAATCCTGCGGGCATTTCTGGAGACGCGCGAACATTTATCCACTGACGAGCTGCACCGTCTGGTTCAGAAGAAAGATCCGAAGATCGGATACACCACCGTCTACCGCACGCTGAAACTGTTAGCTGAATGTGGGCTTGCCAGCGAGGTTGCGTTTCACGACGGCATCGCACGCTATGAGTATCAGTACAACCGGCGTAGCCATCATCACATGGTCTGCACGGGTTGCGGGAGTTCGGTCGAGTTTTTCTCGAGCGAGGTGGACAAACTCGAGCAGGAGATTGGGCGCAAATACCATTACATGACGACGCGCCACAGTTTTCAGATTTACGGCGTGTGCGAAGAGTGCAGGAAGAAGAACGGCTCGCGCCGGATCGTATAAGAAATTCAATGGACCTGAGGAGAGATGGCTTTGGTGAAAATGGCGCGCTTGATCCTCTTTACCGGGCAGATCGACGCGATGAGCAAGTTCTATGGAGAAGTTCTTGGACTAAGTCAGGTCTCCAATGAAAAGGGATGGCGCGAATTTGACGCCGGCGGTTCGCGCATTGCGTTGCATTCAGGGCCGTCATCGCCGGGGCGCAAGGGGCCAAAGATTGTTTTTCACGCACGCGACGTTACCGCCATGCGCGAAACGCTGGTGGCGCGCGGCGCACGGTTCGGGAAGGTCCGACAAGGGGATGTGTTTTGCCTGTGCGATGGCAAAGATCCCGACGGCAATCCCATTCAGTTGTCCGATCGATGATTCATTGACCCTTTGGGAGTAAGCATGTCGATTTCCTGTGGCTACTGCGGCGCTTCTATGCCGGATATTTCGGAGTTTTGCCCGCGCTGCGGACGTCCGGTGCGCGAGGGAACGTCGTTTGCTCCCGATCCGGAGGAGTTGGTCGAGGCTGTTCGCGCGGAAGAAGCCGACGAAGAGGCTCGAAAGGCGCTGCCTCCAGTGCCGCAAGGCGACCGCTACGTGGGCGCGCTCGCGTACTTCACTTTCATCCCTGCGGTGGTCTTCATTTTCCTGAAACAATTTCAGGAAAGAAAGTTTGTGCGCTTCCACGCATTTCAAAGTGTTTTCTTCTGGGGATTGGCAATCGTTCTTCTGCTCGCCGGTTTCTTCGCATCGTCCATCGGATTGCTTTTCATGTGGCTGCTCGTGGGCGCGCTCGTGGGGTTGGCGCTTTTCTTTACGTGGGCCGTGCTTTCGATCAAAGCGCTCCAGGGCGAGTATTTCGAGTTGCCATGGCTGGGTGCGTTGGCCGAACAACAGGCCGAACGGTGATGTTGAGCTTTTAGGTTAGAAAACCTGCAGGCGGTTCGCGAATGCCGGCTCTTCATCTTTGGGCCTACAAGTCTTAAGGGATGGTATATCGCTGCCCGCAGTCCTACTCCGCTGGTAACTCGACGCGCCGCGGCAGAGTGTTATCCTACTGAAACCCCCGCAAATCATGAGGCCGTAAATTCTTCATGTCCGATCCCAACACACCTGAAATCGAATCATCCAACGAGACCACCGAGTCGTTTAAGGATGTCCTGTCGCAGTACGAGCGCGGCAAGCGCAAGCCGGAAGCCGGCAGCGGGGGCCGTGAAGGCACCGTCATCGCCATCACCGCAGACTCGATCGTGCTCGACATCGGCTTCAAAACCGAAGGCATTCTGCCGCTTTCTTCCGACCTGAACGCTCACACGGTAAAGCCCGGCGACAAGCTGCTCGTCACGGTCAAGGGCCGCGACCCGGAGGGCTATTACGAACTGGTGCGCGGAAAAATCGATCGTCCAACCGATTGGGCAGCGCTTGAGCAGTCGTTCAACCAGAAGTCGACGATCATGGGCACAGTCACCGGCGTTGTGAAGGGCGGGCTGAGCGTGGACGTTGGGGTGCGCGCCTTCATGCCGGCTTCGCGAAGCGGCGCAAGGGACGCGGCCGAGATGGAAAAGCTGGTTGGACAGGAGATCCGCTGCCGCATCACGAAGATCGACGCGACCGAGGAAGATGTTGTCGTCGATCGGAGGATCATCTCGGAAGAAGAGGAGCGCAGCGCGAAAGAGCGCCGCTATTCGGAGTTGAAAGAGGGCGACACCGTGCGCGGTGCGGTTCGCAGCCTCGCCGATTACGGCGCATTTGTCGATATCGGCGGTATCGACGGCCTGCTGCACGTGAGCGATATTTCCTGGAGCCGGATTAACAAACCCAGCGATGTTTTGACTGAGGGGCAGGAAGTGGAAGTTCGCGTACTGAAGATCGATCCCGACAAGCGGCGGATTTCACTCGGCATGAAGCAGCTTCAACCCCACCCTTGGGACGCGGTGGCCGATAAATACAAAGTCGGGGAGCGCGTGCGCGGCGTGGTCACGCGGCTGATGGAATTTGGCGCGTTCGTGGAAATTGAGCCCGGGATCGAAGGTTTGATCCACATCTCCGAAATGTCATGGGGCAAGAAGGTGAAGAAATCCAGCGACGTGGTGAAGCCCGGCGAAACGGTAGAGGCCGTGATCCTCGGAGTGAATGCAGGGGAACGCCGCATTTCGCTGGGGCTGAAACAGGCGCTCGGCGATCCGTGGCGCGACGTCGAAAAGAATCTCGCGATCGGGGCTGTGGTCGAAGGGCCGATCGCAAGCATCACCAAGTTCGGCGCGTTCGTGCAAGTCGCTGAAGGTGTCGAAGGCATGATCCACGTCAGCGAGATCAGCGCCGAAAAGAGAATTAATCATCCGCAGGATGCTCTTCGACTGGGCCAAGTCGTTAAAGCACAGGTGCTCGCCATCGACACGGAAAAGCGCCAATTGCGGCTGAGCATCAAGCAGTTGGTGCCGAGCGATCTGGACGAATACGTCGCCGAGCACAAAGAAGGGGACGTCGTTTCAGGCCGCGTGGTGAATGTCTCGGGCGGTCATGCGCGGGTCGAACTCGGGGAAGGCATTCAAGCGAACTGTGATCTGAGTAAGAGCGCCCAAAGTGCGAACGCGCAGAGTGCTTCGGCTTCTTCATCGGGGAAAGCAGACCTGTCATCGCTGGGATCGATGTTGCAGGCCCGCTGGAAAAGTGGTGGCCCCGTCGTCAGCAGCAAGCCGGACGAGATTCGTGCGGGGGAGATCCGGAAGTTCCGTATCTGCAAGCTGGATGCGGCGGCCAAGAAGATCGAGTTGGAGTTGGCTTAGGAACCTCTGTGTCGCTCGACCCCGAGAAATGCAATCCGCCTGAAGTGAGAGTCGTTGTAACGCAGGCGCTCATTCTAAAAGAGCTGTATATGAAAGCTGTGGCCACTCCTCCTCCCGACTACCTCGCTCAATGCATGAAGGTTTGGAGCCACGAGGATCGCCAGTCGTTGATCGACAAAATGCAAGGTTTGTATACGGCAAGAATTGCCAAACTCCGCGAAAGCGGCCTATGGGATCTCCTTGACGGCAAAGAACGCGCGTTGCTGCAGGCTGACCCCATGCAGCTAACGATGCAACAAGTCGTGGATGCGAACTGGTTAGGAGAGTCGATCGTTTGTCTGTTGTGGGCTGTGGGTTACATAGGTGAGATACCCAAGTACGACCACCAAGTGGCTCGCGGTATCATGAAGCAGTTTCCCAAGGACCCGAGCAACGTTCCGAAGTTGCGACCCTCGGCCGATATCGAACGTCAGCGCCAAATCGCAGAAACTTGGCACTGGCGTAGCCGAACCCGGCAACTTCTGCAGTCGGGAGGTATGCCCAACCAGCTTCCTGGAGGAATGACGCTTGAGCAAATGCTAGAGAAGGTTTCTGCGAAAGCTTCGGAAGCGGGAGACTTCGAATCGCCGATTAGTGGGGATTTTCCAGCATTTGGGAAGCCGTATCGGGACCTGACACCTAAAGAATTCTCGATAACAACATCAATCGCAATGGAACGTCATCGCGCGCTGAATTGGTTGTGTGGCTGGGCCCCGAATAATCGGTGGGCTGATACACCGACCGATACTTAGATGCGCTTGGACAAATGAACGCCGGTCGTGGAGCTCGTTTTTCGTCATAGAAGTATTCCAGTTGAGCCATTTCCGCGTATCATTCTCCCGTCTCGTTTACTCATGACACCGAGCCCAGACAAGCAAGAGGCTCTAGAGGACGATCGACGGCTTCCTACGGCGCCCTGCCAAGCGGCGCGCTGGTTGCTGGCAAATATGAGATCGTGGGGCGAGCGGGTTCCGGCGGGATGGGCATTGTTTACAAGGCCCGCGACATCAAACTCGACCCTTGGAGCCACCTTCAAATTCATCAGCCGGGCCAGCCGGTCAACTGCTTCGTCCTGGAGTGAGGAAAGGTCGCCGGCACGGTCCTCCAGTTCCGCAGCACCCAACTGGCGCAGATTACGACCCGCCGGCGGAGCTTCCGGGCGTGCAGCTCGAACTGCAGCGGATTGTCTATCGCGCGCTGGCCAAAGATCCTCACGAGCGATATCAGAGTTGTGCGGAGTTATTGCACGACCTTGAAGAAGTGAAGCCGCTGCTCGGTCCTGCGTCGAGCACTGCGGAAACGTGGCGCAATTCGACGGCGACCCAACCGTTGCAAGCCTCTCGAGCTGCGGCGTCGAAGTCAGCGATTCATGCCATACCTCAGAGGCGAAACTGGCGGCCGTGGGTCGTTGCCGCCGTCATCTTGTTTCTGGTTTCGCCGGCTCTGCTTTCGGTGACCACGATCTGCGATCGAGGGCAAGCTCTGCTAGGTACATCGAACCCGCGTTATGTTGCCGTGCTTCCCTTCGAAAACGTGGGGAACGATCCGAAAAACGAAGCGCTTCTGCGGGGCCTGACGGACTCGCTTTCGGGCAAGCTTTCAAATCTGGATCCCGACAAAGCGAAGCCCGCAAAGAAAAAGAGCGCAAAGAAGAAAACTGCAAAAAAGAAAAAGATTAGTAAGAAGAAGTAGGTCCGTCTTCGTGACTGCGCTCCACCCTCGTAGCGTGCGAGGGTGGAGCGCATTTACGCCGTTAGAATCCCGGCGGCCTCTCGTCGGCTACGCCGAATGCTCGCTCCAACGCGAGTCCCGTACTTCCCAGGGTTCCTTCCTCGAAGAGTTTGCCAATCAATGTGACGCCGTGCGGCACGCGCCGCGGCGGCGAAAATGTAGGCAGCGGATGCTCCGGATCGGGCGCCCAGTCGCTTCTGGCCTTCGAGACCTCTACGAATCCCGCGCGTAACGTGAGCGAGGGATGTCCGGTGAAGTTGGTGATCGTCAGCATCTCGTCACGCAGGGAGGGAACCAGTAACAGATCGACCTGCGAGAAGACGCGAGCCATTTCCTGAGCCACTTTTCGGCGCATGCGGTCGGCCTGCACGAAATCGACCGCCGACAAGAATCGCGATATTCGAAATACGTTCGGCCAACCGTCCGGAACCTGAACTTTGAGTTCTCGCAGACCGCCACTCAGCGTGAGTTCTTCAAAAGAGGCCGCGCTCTCGGCAAACAGAATGGTCCCCAGGCATCCGTAGGGCCAATCAGGTATCGAAACCTCAACCGGAACCATACCCAGTTTTTTCGCGGTCTCGAGTGCGTCGCGGTCGACCTTGGTTGCAGAAGGCGCGTTCATCCAATTCGGAAAATATCCCAGGCGCAGGCCTTTCACGCTCATGGCGGCGTCGTAATCGAGATGGCTGGGAACGCTGGCAACATCGCCCGGATCAGGTCCCGAGATCGCGTGCAACACAAGCATTGCGTCCTCGACGTGCCGGGTCATGGGGCCTAGCTTGTCGAGAGACCAGCACAGCATCATGGCGCCCGTGCGTGCCACACGCCCGTACGTCGGGCGGAGGCCTGTAACCCCGCATCGCATGCTCGGACTTACAATGCTGCCTCCGGTCTCGCTGCCAATCGCAAATCCCACGAGCCCGGCTGCGACCGCTGCACCCGGCCCGGCGCTCGAGCCCGACGCGCCTTCTTCGAGCAGCCACGGATTCATCGTCTGGCCGCCAAACCAGATATCGTTCAACGCGAGCGCACCGAGGCTCAGCTTTGCGACCAGCACCGCGCCAGCATTGTTCAGCCTATCTACCACCGCGGAGTTTTTGTCGGGGATCCGATTGCGATAAGGCTCGGCGCCATAGGTCGTCGGGATTCCCTCAGTATCGACCAGATCTTTCGCACCCCATGGGATGCCGTGCAGGGGCCCGCGATACTTGCCTGCCGCAATTTCTGCATCTGCCTTCTTTGCTTGTGCGACTGCCGAGTCGCGCGCGAGGGTAATTACGCAGCGTAGCTGGGGGTTGAAGTGTTCCAGCCGCTTTAGGTAGATGTAGGTCAATCGCTCGGAGGTAAGTTTGCGCGTTTCGATCCAGCGCGAGAGTTTGGTGACGGAAGAGTATGCAATGTCCTCTTCGCGAGAGGGAAGCGGTCCGGGATCGACCTGGCTGCGGATAAATCGATCTTGCGCAGGTTGCAGTTTGAGGCCGGGCAGCGTCGGATTCCAGACAGTTGCGGGAGCCAGGTTCGATTCCAGCGCCAGCTTCTTCGGTCCGGTCCGCCGCTCGTAGAGAGAAGCCATCGTACGGCGCCAACTGGCGGCGGCTTGCGTGCGCTCCGGAGGGGTCAGACCGAATTGCACCAGCTTTTCCGCGTGCGCAAACGTCTCTTCGGAAACCTCGGGCCCGACAGGCGGACTTGTCCCGAATGCTGACGGCGCGCCCGGCGGCACATCGCTCGGGTTCTGTGCCCAATCACGGTAAACCGCGGCCGCGCTCAAGACTCCCAGCGACGAAGCGGCCAAAAACTGCCTACGCGATTTCGACATGAATCCTCCCAAACGCATTTAGACGCGGTGTCGCGGGTTGCGTCACGTGCGATCCCAAAGACTGGTTTGCTAAAGGTGACCTTGAATACAGGCGAGTTGCTTTCCGGCTTTTGATACTACGTGAATCTCAAGGCTATCCGTTAGCGGGACATCTTTCGACGAAATTTGCATCCGGAAAAACTGTTCTGCCGACCCGAGTTCAGTGAATGGCTCCGTTTTCAATTCCGCGGGCACTTCGCCTAGTTCACGTCTCTGCGACCCTTTCCACACAAGTTCGAATCGAAGATCTCGCATTTCGGCGGGAAGAGGGAACAACTGCAGTGCGTTTGGAATTGGGGACGGGCTTGGTGTCGTGACCCACCACCCCGGACAATTCCAAGTCTTCGGCTCGACGTCGAGGACGATATCGTCGGGGTAGGTGGTAACGGGTTGGCCGTTTCGCACGAATGCGTAGCCCTCAGGAAGTGTGGTTCGCTCAAGTCCTTTGAAAAGATCTCCGAAGAAATACGCCGAGAATGCCGTACAGGTTTCGAGCTGATGAAGGTTCGCACCACCCAACTTCACGTAATGCGTATCGGAATTCAATACTTGCTTATTTCTCACCGGCGGGGCCGTCGGTTTGGGATTCTGGTTAGCTAGTCGTTTAAATTCGGGCGATCGAGCCATTTCGACCGCGAATGGATCACCCGGTTCGGTAACGCAGCGATTCATCTCAGAACTTATCTCCGACAACTGGAGCGCAGAATCGAGCGAGCTTTGACGCTGGTAGGTCTCAGTTTCGCGGTGCACCTCGCGGTTGGGCCCAGGAATTTTGCGGTGAATCGTCAGCACACGTGCATCGGGAGACAATTCCCAGATCTCGCTCAACTTGGCTTGAAATCCATAAGGGCTGTCTTTTGCCTTCGGCGGGATTAGAGAGTCAACGAGGAGTTTGCCTCCCTTGATCTTTGCCCGATCCAGACGAGGGTTGTACCCGCCCGGTTCTCTCGTGGTTGGTTGGCCACTCAAGTCAAAGTGAAACGAGAGTTGCGCGCCGTTTTGGTGACTCATAAGCAGCATTTCAATGGGAGTTTGGTGAATCTCCATCACGATCGGTGCGGGATCGGCGAGCTCCTGGTCAGGATACGCCGACTTTTCCTGCAACCAAACACCGGACAAGTCGAGAACTTGGCCCATGGCACGAGTAGCGGCGAAAAGGGTGACCGCGTAAAGGCAGGAGCGAAAAGACATGGCGCTTGGCTCAGTGAGTTTGACACCTCGGCTCTGGTACTGCAAATGACGAGTCGTTAAAGGTGGCCCCAGCCTCTAGTGCGCTTGACAGAACTCGCGGCGGACGTAATCCTATACGCTTTTCGCTTGGGCGATGTTGGCTGCATGGCCGCTCGTCGGGCCACTGATAACCGGGAAGGAATTCGATTGAAAGTTCGGGTTTTTTATCACGACAAATGCTTCGATGGGGCATCCTCGGCGGCTTTGTTCTCGCGCTTTTATCGCGAGCGCATCCGCAACGATGTGGACTTTCAGTTCACCGGTCTTCTGCACCGCGCGGGCGCGCTTTTCGATGAGCGTCAGTTCGATGGCGACGAAAACGCAATCGTCGATTTCAAGTATTCGAGTTCGCCCAAGATCACCTGGTGGTTCGACCATCATGAGAGCGCTTTTCTGAGCGCTGAAGACGCTGCGCACTTCGAGCAAGATCAGGGTAACCGCAAGTTTTACGATCCAGACTTCAAGTCTTGCACGAGCTTTATCGCGATGATCGCCGAGCAGCGTTTCGGCTTCAACGCCAAGCCCGTCGCCGACCTGGTGCACTGGACCGACATCATCGATGGCGCCATGTACGAGGACGCGAAGACCGCCGTGGAGATGAAGGCTCCGGCGATGAAGTTGACCATGGTGATTGAGTCGGCGCCGGATTCGAACTTCGTTCCGCAATTGATTCCGCTGCTGGCCAACAAATCGCTCGCGCAGATTCTTGAAGAGCCGTTTGTCGCGCCACTACTGCCTCCGTTGCTGAAGCGTCACGAGCTTTCGATCGAAATCCTGAAAGAGCGCACCGAATGCAAGGATGCGACAATCTTTTTCGACGTCACCGACCACGAGTTGGAAGGCTACAACAAATTCGTTCCGTACTATCTGCATCCGGAGAGTATTTATAGTGTTGGTTTAAGTAAGAGCAGCTTCCGCGTGAAGGTTTCGGTGGGGTCGAATCCCTGGGCTCCCAGCGAGCCGTCGGTGAATCTCGCGAAGGTTTGCGAACGTTACGGGGGCGGCGGACACGCGCGGGTGGGCGCCATCTCGTTCGACGTGACCAAGAGCGAAGAGGCGCGCCGCGCGGCGTTTGAGATTGTCGAGGAGTTGCGGGGTAGCGTGCGACAA
>Ga0126372_10001027_pt1 | contig 10895 bp, 9 predicted proteins | sample PanSoiMetaPlot_6_FD_92762 | JGI IMG/M metagenome (GOLD analysis project Ga0126372, IMG submission 92762) | Tropical forest soil microbial communities from Panama - MetaG Plot_6 | ecosystem: Environmental > Terrestrial > Soil > Tropical forest > Bulk soil | place: Panama | collected 2016-02-17
CGACATAGCGATTTCTCGTGCAATATTTGTCTTACAGTTTGAGTTGGTTCTTACACAATCGTTTGGCGTAAGAATTCCTTGGAAAAAAAGAAAGAGCGAGCGGAGCTCATCCGCCCACTCTTCCTCACGCCGCTAAGAGTAATGAAGTGAGTCCCGTCAACTTCAACTTACGCCGCTCAGGGTGCGCAAAAGACGGCGAATGTCCGATGAAGCGCATCAGTGCTCACGAATCCGAGTGTCGAGGCAGCAGCATCAATTCCGCCAAACTGTTGAGCCAGGCCCGCAGTCGTTTGGCCATCGCAGCTGGGACGCCCGGGCGTGCCTGGTGCCAGAACTTGGTTGCCCGTCAAGGAAAACGTCATGTTGAACGTTGGCGGGACTCCAGCAATGATGTCCGTCCCGATTCGCAGCCAATCCGGTGCCAAAGCCGAGTTCCGAATCCAAGCTTGTTTGTCACTCGCGATAAATGTTCCCGGCGCTACGATCGGTCTCGGTGCGGAAGCAAAAAGAAAATTGCCGCCAGTGACCTGAACTTCAGGACGAAAAAAATAATGGTCGGCCGGCAGGATGATCGGGGTCGTAAAGGTAATGTCGATTCTGACTTCCTCGCCTGTTTCCGGACCTTCGCCATGCGTGACCGTGGTGCCGCCCGGAGTCAATTTATTAATGCCGTTGATAACCGTCTCCCCAACCGTGAAGCTGGAGTCCAGTGGAGTTACGCGGAACGCAAGCGTTCCTTTGCTTGCATCGCGTGTGGCCGTTCCAATTTCATGATCCGATGGCGAATTGGTTCGGTCCGGAACGTTGCCGGATACTTTCTGGTTGGAATCAACCGGAAAAACGTGGTAAATCTCGACTTCAACGTTGGTGATGTCCGAAAGAGGAGTCCCCGCGGGGATCACGCCGATAATACTCGCCCCCGAAATAACGGTTAGCTGTTTCAAGTCGAAGTCATCGGCTGTTTCCGTCTCTTTTTGGGTCAAGCTGGGCGGCACAGACAGTGCACCAACCTTCCCATCGGGATCGCCCGTGTTGATAGTAACTTTCGTGTCTTGCGCCGAAGCAACGCCGCCCGCTAAACAGCCAATAGCCAAAACAGCCAACCATCTCAACGATTTCTGGCAACTTTGATTTTGCACTTCTTTCTCCTTATTTTTCTGTTCTCGAAAGTGGCCTTGAACCAGATCTTTCGGCCTCACCGCTCTCATCCGCGATTCCTGTAACGACTCGGCACACTTCCAGATTCCGCATGTGCTGGCGCATCCGCCCAGGCACGCGTCCCTCGCATTTACTTCTGCTAAGCTATTGGCGAGCACCACCCCGTACCCGGCCATTCAAGACCATCTTGCGTCCAAGAATTTCTGCAGATCGAGCGATTCGGCTCACAGTTGATGTCGAGGCTCCAATTGGAGTTGCCATCGCTTTTCGGCCAAGCCATAGGTTTTCTTGTCTGAGTGACTTTGCCGCCGGTTTTGGGGCGCGCTTGCCAAGCAGCTTCGTACGCTTGGCACCCTTCCCGGAACGTTCCCGCAATCGACTAGGTACGGGGACCTTTCACCCTATTGGCTCTGCCACAATTGGGCACAGGGGGCGCTAGCAGGGTTGACGCCTGCTGCCACGCCTTTCACAATGGGTAAACGAGCCCAATTCTGGCGGATTTGCGCTCGCTAATCGATATGGCACAAGAACCTACACCCGTCGAACAAGCCATCGCACGCGCCCTGCGTGATAACCTCGAGCGCCTTCAGCGCGCCGCGGAAGAAATGCATCACGCCGTCAACGACGTCGTCTCCGCCTGCGCCAGCAACAGGCCCACCAACGCCCTCCCGCCGCTTCTGCGCGCACAAACGGCTGCTGCTTCGCTCAACGCGTCTTTGGATGTTCTCGCAAGATTCGTCACCGTCGCGCTTCAACCCGCGCAACGTTCGCCGTTCGACGCGGAGCTGGCTCGCCTTGCCTCGGCTGTTGCTGTGGAACCGCCGCCTGCCCCTCCCGAACCGGTTCGCCCGATGCCTTCACAGCCGACACCTATGGCCGCCAAGCCCGCTGTTCCTGTTCAAGAGCGCCGCCCCGCTCCGCCGCCCCTGCCTGTCGTTCAGGCGCACTTAGAACCGGAACCTATTCCTCTCACCATCGAAGAACCCCCGCCACTCTCTGCGGAATTCGACGTAAACCAGCTTTCCTCGGAGGAACAAGAACTACACAGGCGCGCAAATCGAGTGGCGAAAGTTTCGATGCAGGATATTAAAATGTTGAGGCCGGATCAGGTTCGCCTGGGCCGCGAAAACAAAGATCTCTGCATCAGATTGAAAGACGACATTGAAAAAGCTCATCGCGAATACGACCGACGTTTCAGACCAATCATGGATCACCCCGTGGACTATTTTTACCGCTGGATGGTCGAAATTCTTGCGGAAGGCGACGCCGGCGCGCTCGGAGAGTATCCCTACGGCGCGGCCGTGCGGCAACACTAGTCTTTCCATGAATAATTATTTACGCGGCGGCGCGATTCGTTCCGCGACTACGTTTGCGCTAATATTTTTTGTCTCGTTCGGCTTGGTTTTTTCTTCTTCCGCACAATCCAACAAGAAGAAAAAGAAAAGCAGAAAGGCGGCAGCAACTCCGTGCCGCGCCGGCTGCAAACCGGAAACCACCACCCCCGACATCGCTACGTCCACGGCCGACGATGCAGCCTCGCTTCAGCAGCTCTCCGAGATCGCGCGCTCGCTTCATAACGCAACTCCGGGTGCATACGAAAAACTGTCTGCCTTCGCGAACAAACATTCAGGTGATATCTGGGGTGCCCGCGCTGCTCTTGCGCTCGGCTACGACGACAATCAAAAGAATCGCACTGCTTCGGCCCTGGCTTGGTTCACAAAGGCAAAAGGTGACACGGTTCTCCAGGAATATGTTTTGTATTGGCGCGCACAGGCAAATCGCGCTGCTAAACGGAATTCCGATGCATTTGCCGATTTGCAGAAAATCCTGACAGAATCTCCAAATACGGCTAACAAAGAACAGGTTCTTGAGTCCTTCGCTCCCACAGCAGTTGAAATGGGCCGCCCACAAGCCGCAATTGACGCGCTGAATTCCTATTCGGCCACCAACAGCAAACCCGGACTTCTTATTGAACGCGCGCGCGCCTACCAAGCCGCTCACCAAACTGTTCGTGCCGTCAAGGATTACCAGGCAATTTTCTATAAGTTTCCGCTCACTGACGAAGCAAAGCCTGCTGGTTCGGCCTTGACCTCTTTGCAAAAACAGCTTCGTTCTGAATTTTCCTACGCTACCGCCGAAATGCAGGAATTGCGCGCGCAGGCGATCTTTGATGCTCACAAATGGCGCGATGCCCGTCCTGAATTTGAAAAGCTCGCGACAATGCTGCACGATTCCGCGAATCCGGTGCGTCAGCGCGCGCAACTCCGAATCGCGCAGTGCCGCGTTCAATTGAAGGGTTCTCCGTCGCTGGTTTCATCCCTCTCGACTCCGGACCCGGAAGTTGACGCCGAGCGCCTGTACGTTCTTTCGCAAATCGAGCGCAACGCGAAAAACGAAGCCCCCATGCTTTCCGCGATTGAGCAGATCGCGCAAAAATATCCACAATCCCGCTGGGCCGATGATGCGTTGATGGCCGCGGGAAACTACCATTGGGTGGGACTTGACCGCAACAAGGCCGCGCAATATTACCAGCGCGTCCTCGACACATATCCCAACAGCAAAAACGATTTCAACGCCGAATGGCGCATCGCCTGGGTCGCTTATCTGAATCATGCCTCGGACGCCGCCGACCGCTTGCAGGCTTTCTTGGTGAAGTATCCGGTTTCCACAAATAGTGTTGACGCACTTTACTGGCTCGGCCGCGAAGCGGAACGCGCCGCCAACGTCGCCCGCGCGCACGCCTTCTACCAAAAAGCAGTTGAACGCTTCCCCCAAACCTATTTTGGTTATGCCGCCGCGGTCCAACTCGCCAAGCTCAGTCCGGGCGACCCCGACACTCCGGAGTTCCTCGAGAAAATTCCGCCGCCGCCCGCGCTGCGCCCCTTCGATGAGCCGATTCCCGCGGCCGCCGAAGATCGCTGGGCCCGTGCACAGGCTCTTCGCTCCATTGCGTTTGACGCTTCCGCGGAACAGGAGTTGAAATTCGCTTTTTACGCTACAGGCTCTCCACGTTTCATGCTCGAAGCCGCGCAAGCTGCTTTCGATCAGGGCCATTTCGCAACGGGCATGGCCTACGCTCGCGCCATCGTGCCAAGTTTCGATTCGCGCAATTTCAACGAAATTCCGATGAACGTGTGGAAAGCCCTCTATCCGCTTCCCTATGAATCGCCGCTACGCCGTGAATCTGGCAAGAACGATCTCGATCCTGCAGTCGTCGCCGGCTTGATTCGCCAGGAATCCACGTTCCAGGCCGACGCCCTTTCGCACGCCAACGCCTACGGTCTCATGCAATTGCTGCCAAAGACCGCAAAGCTCCTTTCCAAGCAGCTGCGCGTAAGATATGCAAAGAATCGACTTTACGATCCCGATTACAACATTCAACTCGGCACGTTCTATTTCAAAGGACTAGTCCAACTCACCGGCGGGCCGGAATATGCTCTTGCCGCCTACAATGCCGGCGAAGACCGTATCGCCGCTTGGAAAGCAGAACGCACTTACGAAGAAGTTCCAGCTCTTGTGGAATCCATTCCGTTCACCGAGACGCGCGAATACGTGCAAATCGTGCTGCGCAACGCGCAACTGTACCGGATGATTTATGGGACTGGCGCGCCGACTCCAGCCACGACTGCAGGAACACCTGGAACTTCGCATCAAGCACGCTAAGAAACTTTGCGCGCTTTGTTTTTCCCCGATTCGCCCTTACACTTTTAATTCAATTTTTTTAGGGCGAATATGACTACAAAATCCAGCATGGCGCAGATTTCCCGCCACATGATCTCGGCAAAGGCCGAACAATTCACGGAATCTGTCATTCGCGAAATGACCCGGCTCGCGTTGAAGCACAACGCCGTGAATCTTTCCCAAGGTTTCCCGGACTTTCCCGCCCCAGACTCCGTAAAAGAAGCCGCTCGCCAAGCCATCAGCGACGATATCAATCAGTACGCCATCACCTGGGGCGCTAAAGCGCTGCGCGACTCCATCGTCGAGAAATTTGAACGCACGCAAGGCCTTCGCATCGATCCCGAGCGTGAAATCACCATCTGCTGCGGTTCTACCGAAGCCATGATGTCCGCGATGCTCGCCATCATCAATCCAGGTGACGAAATCGTGGTCTTCGAACCGTTCTACGAAAATTACGGCCCGGATGCAATTCTCTCCGGCGCTTCGCCGCGCTTTGTGAAAATGCAGACGCCCGCGGATGAAAATTCCGAATGGACGTTCGATTTCGACGAACTCGCGGCCGCCTTCGGTCCGCATACAAAAGCCATCATTCTGAATACGCCGAACAATCCCACCGGAAAAATCTTCACTCTGCGCGAACTAGAATTCATCCGCGATTTGTGCATCAAGTGGAACGCCTACTGCGTCACCGACGAAATTTACGAGCACATTCTCTATGACGGCACCGAACACGTCACCATTGCGCGGCTCGACGGCATGCGCGAACGCACCATCGTCATCAACGGCATGTCAAAAACCTACAGCGTGACCGGCTGGCGCGTTGGCTGGGCCATCGCTCCGCCCGAACCTACCCAAGCCATCCGTAAAGTGCACGACTTTCTTACAGTCGGCGCCGCCGCGCCTTTGCAACAGGCTGGAGCCCTCGCGCTCCGCGCCCCGCAGTCCTACTACGAGGGCCTGGCAGCAATGTACACAAAAAAGCGCGGGCGCCTGCTCAGGATTCTCTCCTCCGCTGGCTTCATTGTCTTTAAGCCGCGCGGGGCGTATTACATCATGACCGACATCTCCCGCTTCACATTTCCGGAAACCGATCCGCGTTTCGCGTCCGAGTCACGAGATGTCGCGTTTGCCAAATATCTTGTTGAGGAGATCGGCGTCGCCTGCGTCCCCGGCTCCAGCTTTTACAACGATCCTCAGGATGGTGCGTCTCAGGTCCGCTTTACCTTCTGCAAGCGTGAAGAGACATTGGCAGCGGCCGAAGAGCGTTTCGCAAAGCTCCGAACCTAAACTGAGCCTTTTGGGACTCACACACAGCCTGTTAAGGACGTCGCCAAAGCGCACAACTAAGTCTTTTATTTATAGTCAGTTGTGGATTTTTTTGGGGTAGGGAACAAGGCATCTCTTACCCACATTTTTCCGATTGCAAACAAAAGAGTTAGCAGGCGTTTGTCCTATCTTTGACCTACGCGGTCGGCATAGTTTCGCGTGACCGGCAATGCTCCTGGCGACCAATCAAACGTATGAGCGGATGCCCGAACATTCGTCGCGCACTTGTCGCTAGCGCATTGATAAAAAACACGATATTGGTAATAGAAAAGTAAAAGGTAGGGGTCCCATGAGACCAGGGCAGGCCGAGTCGGGGAGCCCCCCAGCGGGAGTCCGCTAGAAGTTGAACTTGCCTCCGATTTTTCTAACCAACCCCATGCTGCCATTTAGTGAACGGAAATTCAGTGTGTGATTGTGAGCCGAAGCAGGAAGATGAGAAACGCCGCTCCGCTCAACACGCTTCTAACCGCATGAAGGTGTCCCCAGCGTCGTAATAAGCTAGCCGCTCTTTCTGACCGCAGGTCGAGTTCTTGGCTCTGCAAGCTCTTGTTGGTCGGCATGATTACGATAAGGGTAAAGGGCACGATGAGCAGGAGAAGAAGTCCTCCGACTAGCCAGGCCAAATCCCTGCCCAACCACCATACGGTCAGAGCCGAAATAGAACCGACGAGAGCGAGCGGCGCTTGCATCCATGTGGCTCTACGGTAGCTGGGCTTCCATTCAGTGACGGCCAGTTCCACGCCACACGATAATCTTGCGGGGTGCTCGACCAAGCTTATATATGCCGCAGCACCGGCAAAAACCCCTGCGGCTGATGTGGCGACTAATTCTGCGAGCATGTCTTACGAAAGTGTACCGCCTATTCTTCCTATGAGCGAACTCAACGCCTATCTGAAACGCAACTATCGGATGACCGAAGAAGACTACGAAAATCAGCTTGCGTTCCAGGGTGGTGTCTGTGCGATGTGCAAGGGTCTGAATCCCGTTCGGCCAAATGGAACACGCCACCGACTTTGTGTGGACCACAATCATAGGACCGGCGAGAACCGAGATTTGCTTTGCGACCGATGCAATCGTTTGCTCGGTCTGGTTGACGACAACCAGGAACTTATACTCAGGGCGCTTTTTTATCTTCGAGAACATGACGGCTCGGCGATTCCGTTTACACCGCCTAATTTGGAGTTCGAATCGTTGCTGGCCGAGCCCGAGCCGGTCAGTTCACATGCTGAACAGGCCACTGCAAGAGTAAACGAATCAGACGCCCTAGTTTGAAGGACCGTTGATGTTCAGTCGAATTTCAGGCTCGGGCAGAGGCTTCTTGCGGAGTTGAACTTTAGGATGAAAGCTTTCCCAGAGGACCAAAAAGAAGGTCACGAACATATATGCGAACGCAATTATTTCAACAACGCGACCCTGCCGAGCCAGTACAAACAGTGGTGCCATAAGAGGCGCTAACAAAAACGAGCGCGGCGGCTTCATTTCGAGCCGTGCCTTGCAGTGAGGACAGGCCAGATGTCTCCAGACATCTATGTTAAGAAAAAGCGGAGTGCGAACATCCTGGCCGCAAGTAGGGCACTGTGCCATGAACCTAATGTGTGACGGCACTTAACCTGTGTCAATGGAACTGTGACGGGTCGCCAATTCCGTTTGCACCGCCGAACCTAGAGCCTGAGCCTGAATTGGTTCACTAGGTAACTGGGAACCTCAAAAGGTAGGGTGCCCACCCCAAGTGGTGAGGTGGGCACCCAATGTCGACAACTAGCCACCACATCCGTTGGAGAATTCCTGGTAGCTGATTTGAGTTACAGTTGCTCCAACGTCCTGGTTCTGCGCAATTGCTTCCGCAGAAGCTTCATCGGGCGCAGGAATTGCGACGGTATAGCACGGACGAATATTGCTGCTACTTGTCACTCGAAAGTAGTAATACATTACTGGCACTGGAGTTTGTGAGGCGCGGGGTGTTATCCATACTTCCTTTGAGTCGCTGCCTGAAGAATTGGATATCGTCACCTTATACTTTGTGTCGTGGACAAGACCTGTTGGATTGAAGCTGCCGTTCAAGGGAACGCCATTCATTTTTAGGACGACTTTTCCATCGCCCTCGGTCCCTTCTATCTTTACCGTACAAGTCGTGGCATTACAGGTAGTTTGCCATTCGACAGTGGCACTCCCTCCGACCGCGATGCGACCGTCAGCCGGAATCCTTGTAAGAGAATCCACATGAGGTTTATCGGGAGTCACGACGTAGTGAACATCAATCTGTTGCTTCATTCCGTTGAAGTTGGTGGCCGTTCCCGAGACGTGAAGGTCAGCAGCGTAATTGTCGAACGTGTATATGAAAGGCTGCACGCCCCTCCCATCTCGATAGTCGTGCCCGAGAATTCTCAGGATGGTTGGGACGCGCCTCAACGCGTCTGGTCCGGCTTTCCTTAGCTCCGCTTGGGGCGCTCCCCAGTCGGAAAAAGCAAGTTGAAAGGACCGCACTCCGCCGGTCTGATTTTCGGCGGAACCAGAAACCATTAGTCTCGTCCCATAGAAAACGTGCACAGTGCGGCTGATGTTTGTGTTTGCGATGTCTGAGGCACCACTATTTCCAACCGCAAATCCGTTGATGATTATGTTTGGCGCTTTGTCCAAATTTGCCGTTGGAATCGTAGTTTTTTCAGATGGACATCCGGCGCAAAACACCGAACCACAGACCATTAGGAGCCCGAGAGTTCCTGAAATTCGCATGTTCATGTTTTTTCTCCGTCATTTGAACTGCCCCTGTTGATAGTCGTTAAAGCACGGCAGTCACCAGCACACGTCGTCATGTAAACCCTTCAGATTGAGAGGTTGTGCGAGTCAGGCGAGGCGAATCGGCGCGAGCTCTTGTCGGAGATCTCCGACAGTGCAATAGACCGACGACTTGGCTGAGTTGGACTCGGGGAGCCTCACGGGTCTTCTTCGGAGAACCTAACCGGGTCTGGAACCCCAATCTATCCCCTGTAAAAAGTTCAGCGGTTTATTCGGGCCCTCGAATGAGGCCCCAAGGAGAAAGTATTTGTGTCAGCAATTCGAGAATTGAAGTGCACGGCCTGCTCATGGCGTGGCTCGCGCTATTTTGGGAAAGGCATATTAGTTGAGCCTTGCCCCGAGTGCGGCGCGAAAGTTTGGTACGCGGAGTTATGGGCAGGAGAGCGGGCATATGGGGAACTCGAACCCAAGGCTCCTGCAGTTTCAAGTGGTCGTCTGTCGCAACAGCGAGTGAATCCGGTGGCCGTGTTTCTTCGCCGTGTAGCGCACAAACTTATTTCCAAAAACTATTACGATGCACCGCTTGACCAGTTTTCAGCGGCTATAGTCCACCGCGCCGAATTTTTGGTGCTTGCTGATGAGCTCGACCAGGGACCTCCGAAGGCAGATTGGGTGGTTGAAGAGATTAAGCCGACCTCGGTTGAGTTGCAGGCTTTTCGGACTCCACGCTTAAATACCTCGAAATTGCACTTTAAACCGCGTTCCGGGCGTAGTTCTAACTCGAACAAGCCAACGGATAGTGATTTTGCAGATGCGGGAATAAACGGACAAATTCTTAATGCAAGTCAAGCTGTTGAGTTCCTTCAAGATACGCCGTGTTCTGACATTGAAAATTCCGAAATCCAGCAGAACAGTCCTGAAATTGATTCTGTAACGGTTGAAATTCCGACCAAACAGGCGAAGCACCGAACGTCTGGCCGACCGCGCAAGTGGTTGAATGATGCAGAGCGTAAGGCAACTGAGCGTGAGGAACAAAAACCACTCATCTTCCCATCCTTACCTGAAGGGGTTTACAGGGCAGCGGACGTGTTAGGCCCAAGTGCGAGATATCGAAAGCCGAACTCGGTTAAGCAATATCTAGTTGCGGTGCAAAACAATCGCTGTTTCTTCTGTGACCGTTCGTTTGGCAACTACATTCAAAAAAATGCGGCACGACCTGAGCCGCTCCGCGCCGAGGATGAGCATTTCATTCCACGCCGTATGCTGGGTTCCCGTAAGGATGAAAATAGGCACGCGGTCTGTCACATCTGCAATCGTTTGAAAAGCGATTTTGTTTTCGGGAATGAAGTCCAGTGCCTTGAATGGCTGAGGCAAGCTTGGGAGCTCAACGGCTATCGAGAAACAAACGTTCGGGCGATTCAATATTTGGGGAGTGACCGGTCGTTGCTTTACGAAGAAAGTCTTGCGACCGCAAGTTAGAGAAGTAAAGTTTCAGACGGCTAGAGTCATTGACGGGCATTTTCTGGCACTCGACTCCACGAGTTAATTCGAATGCCCGTCTTTTCTTAAAGAAGGAACACTAGAATGCAAAAATCAGTTGGTTCAATTGTTGTCACAGAAAAAGGAACCGTCGTTTTTATCACCGCGACGGACATAGTTGGAGAGATGCAAGGCAACGGCACTGTTCCGATTTTCGATGTTGGAGTAATTTTGCGTGGGAGTGGAATGAATTCGGTTGGCTCTCGCTGCACGATTAAAAACATGGAAGGCTTGCGAGTTGTCAGTCACGTTGGAGAACTCGTCCGATTGCTTGAAGCGACCGGCGTGGACCTGAACACGAAAGCAGAAAAGCCGCTATCGAGTCTCGACCCGATGGCGCGGATTGAACGATTAGAGCGAGAGAACGCACAACTCAAAGCCGCGAACTAAAAAAACTATTTCGGCCAATAAGTGACCGTGCGAAAGTCGGTTTCGTACAGCTTGCGTTCGCCTAA
>Ga0126372_10001028_pt1 | contig 10894 bp, 11 predicted proteins | sample PanSoiMetaPlot_6_FD_92762 | JGI IMG/M metagenome (GOLD analysis project Ga0126372, IMG submission 92762) | Tropical forest soil microbial communities from Panama - MetaG Plot_6 | ecosystem: Environmental > Terrestrial > Soil > Tropical forest > Bulk soil | place: Panama | collected 2016-02-17
AACGTGTGGGGAGTGGCATTCCAAAACTGGATGCCGTTCGCAGTGGTGCTGTTTTGATCTCCATCACTGCGTCGAAAGAAAAACTCTAATGATGGCAATCATAGGCGCTGGCTTGATCGTCGGCACGAGCTTAGCCTTCTGGCAGCTATTGCCGCACAAAGGTCGAGAGCATCCATTCGTGAGAAACTCCGGAACCGGCTCGATGGTCACAATTGGGCTGCTGACGACACTGAGCTTTGGCATCGCCCTGTTGTGGTCCGGGCTTTCCGGGTGATGCCGACTTGCGGCCGACGTCCCTTGAATGAATCGAGCCTAAAAATCATTAAGTAAGACAGTTCGGTGAAACTCGATTGTTCGATGCAGCAATGCGAACTGTTGTCGAAAAGGTGATACGGCGTCCCCATCCGAGGTCTATCTGAAACCCGCCCGATAGTAGGCAGCAAGCCCTTTGATCTCTTCGTCAGTCAGCCGCGAGGCGATCAATCGCATGCGGCCGTAGACGTCGTTGCGGCGCTGTCCCGAGGCGTAGAGCTTGAGCTGCTGGATTAGATATTCGTCGCGTTGTTCTGCGAGCACAGGCGCTTCGATCGGCCCCCCGGCACCGGCCCGATGGCATGATGCACAGGGCGGGATGTTGCGGTGCGGATCTCCGAGCTCGACGAGTTGAACGATCGCAGGCGGAGAAACGGCAAGCGTAACCGGGTTGAGGTTGCGCTGCGGCTGGCCCGCGTAATACGCAGCCACGTCGGCGGTCACGGCCTCGTCCAGGGCCTTGGCGATATCGGTCATCTGCGGATTGACGCGGCTTCCCGTGCGATAGTCGTGTAGTTGCTTGTAAATCGCTGCCCCAGATTGCCCTGCGAGGTGCGGGTACTCGGTAGCAACGGAAACGCCGTTCTCCCCGTGACAGGCGATGCAGACCTCCTGAACCTTCGCCTTGCCTTTTGCTACATCGGCACGCGCGAGAATTTGCAGGACGTCGGGAGTCCAGACCACCTGCGACACAGGAGTCGGTGGGGTCCTGTCTGTAAACTGCGGCACCGCGGGCGAGCCAGGCAGTATTCCAAGCGCGCGGCAGATCGCCGTGAAAGCATCAATGCCGGCGCTCCGGCCCTGCACAACGGGAATGACAATGACACCGAGCAGGATTCCGACCAGTACGATTCCCATCACCGCAATCGTCGACCAGATGCGCCAGGGCTGGTCGAGGACATGGGGATCGGATTGCTGCGGGCGCTGCTCGGTCATGTCATCGCACCCTGTGCACGATCGCTGCGGGGGATGGCTCGATCACGAACTGGGCGATTGGAAAGCCATAGGCGAGGAGCATCAGCACCAGCACGAGAACGTTCCAGAGACCGAAGCCGTTAAGCGCGGCCGGGACCCGCCGGGGAGGATGAACGGCAAGCGCATAGAGCGGTTTTGCAATCGCTCTCACCTCGCTGCGGTGAAGTGTCACAAGATTCCAGACGAACAGGATTGCGGAAGTCAGTAAAATGATTCCGCCGACAAACGAAACCACCACCCATGGACCCCACGCGGCGATGATCGGATCGGCATAATTGAAGTTGGAGACGCGACGCCACTGCCCCTGCAGGCCGAGCCAATGCCAAGGCAGGGTCATGACCATCATGCCGGTGAACCAGAGCCAGAGCTGGAGCCGCAACGGAGCAAGCGAGGCATGATCGCGTCCCGTGAGGCGTGGCCAGATCTCGTAGGCGATAGCGAAATACATGATCACCACCGACCCGCCGAAAATCAGGTGAAAGTGCGCCGTCACCCACGAGGTGTTGTGCACCATCGCATTCATTCCGTAGGCCATGTTGATGATGCCGCCGAATCCACCGAAGCCGAGCATTACGAGGGCAAGGCCGATCGCAAGCACCATCGGTCGTTTCCAGGGAAGCGTCGCGATCCATCCGAAGACGCCACGTCCACCGCGCAGGCGGCCCGCGATTTCCATCGAAGCCGTGATCGTAAAGATGGTGAGAAGGGTCGGCGCGGCCACAAACGCGGTGAGTAGGACCTGGATGAACTTGGTGCCGTTCCCATGCTCCGGATCCATCAGCAGATGATGCATGCCGACCGGCAGGCTGTAGATCAGGAACAGAATGAAAGTCAGCCGGCCCATCGTATCGCTATAGAGCCGTCCGCCCGCGGCGCGCGGCGCGAGCGTGTAGAACGCGATATAGGCCGGTATCAACCAAAAATAGACGATCGCATGCAGCGTCCAGGAAAATAGCGTACGCGACATGCCGACATCGATGGTCTGCACGAGCCCGAGTGAAGCAGGGATCACCTGAAACAGGAGCTCGGCAGCCACGCCGACGGTCGTCCAGAGCCACATGACCGCATTGGCTACCGTCGCGAACATTGCGAGCGGAACCGGCCGGCCAGGATTGTCGACTTTCCATGCATGCATCGCGACCAGCATCAGCGCGCACCAGACCCACGATGCCGCGACAACAAGAACCAGCCCAATATAGAACCAGACGTTCGCCGTGAGTGGCGGGTAGAACGTGAACAGCACCGAAGCGTGACCGGACCCGATCGAGATGAGGGCAAGAACCACGCCGAGGATTCCCATCCAGAACGCGCCCCATGCCCATATCCATCCCGGCAGCGGGCGGTTGAGCGCCGTGACCGCGACGAAATAGCCGAAGCCCATGATGAAAAAGGTGGTCAGCACATAGGCCATCGATACTCCATGGGCAGTCACCGACATGAAATAGTCTCCGGGTGTGCCGATTTTGGCCCCCAGCGGGCTGCGTACCCACATCTGCCATGCGCCGAGCACGCACGCGAACAGGAAGGCGCCGAACGCCACCCAGAAATGCGCGAGGCAAAGTCGCTCAGCGTTTCGCACAGGAGACTCTCCCATCCGGGCCGGGCTTGAACAGATCGACGGGCAGCACCTGAACAGTCGCCCACATCTCACTGTGGCCTTGGCCGCAGAACTCGTGGCAGGGCATGAGCAGATCGCCCGTGCGGGTGAACTCGGTGTGCACCTGCGCGACAAAGCCCGGGACCACCATCGTGTTAACGTTCGTCCCCGTGATCAGAAGACCATGGATGACATCCGGCGAGGCGAATCTCAGCGTAACGCGCCGGTTGGCCGGCACTGCAAAGCACTGCGGCACGAACATGAACTGGGTGGCGATGGCGCGGACGATGACGGTGCCGTCGCCGAACACGGTCGTTCCGAGATTTTGCTCGGCAAATTCTCCTGACAGGTGGAGCGTCTTGGGGTCGATCCGCTCGACATTGCTCGGCGGGTTCACGTTGAGCGTGAGCGCGGTGAAGACGATCATGCTCAGAGATGCGGCGACGAATATACCAACGCCGAATGCCCACAGCAGCTCGGTCCTGAGAATCCGGCTTTCGTGCACTTCGTGCGGGGTATCCGACATCAGCCGACCGTCCCCCGCGGGATGAAAACGAGGGTGTAGATCAGGAGGTAACCCAGGACGAGCAGGGCCACGGTCGCGCCCGCCAGCACGGCCGCACCGAGCGGCACGGTACGCATCACGGACGCCAATGCGGTTTCATCGACCTCATCAGCGACTTCGAGCTTTGAATCCGCAGCCGAGGACTCGTCAGACTGCATTGACCCCTCAAAATGCAGTTTTTGGCACGGGCGCTGCCTTCAATATGATGGCAGACAGTCACCTCGTATTCAACGTGCTTACAACCGGAGATGCCAGAAGCAGACAACGTGCAGCGCAACGGCAGATGTCCGTTTTACCCCTGAAAGCGGACATGTGCATTGCAATACTAATGTCCGCTATGGACCAAAACCGCACATCATACCTACTCGATGACCTCGTCAGCACGAGTAAGCAGCGAAACTGGCATTGTGATGCCCAACGCTTTGGCGGTCTTCATATTGATCGCCATCTCGAATTTGGTTGGCGCCTGCACTGGCACGTCGGCTGGTTTCTCGCCCTTCAAGACGCGATCGATGTAGCCTGCTGCCCGCCGATATAGATCGTAGATGTCCGTTCCATAGGAGATCAGCCCCCGGCTGTAACGAAAGGCCGCAAATTGTAGACCGCACACAATTTGTGCCGGGCGGCCAACATGACGATTAGATCGGGATGAGCCGTGGCGATCGGGGCCGCGGTTACGATGACGCCACCGTTAGAGGAGCGGGCAAATGCTGATATCGCGCGCTCGATCTCGCCAGGGTCGCGCAAGTTAACGGGGGTGAGCTCCACGCACTAGTGTCGGCGCTACAGATTGGATAGCGCCAAATTGTCCTATCCCGGCAGCGATGGCGGGATCTCGAAGGACCGCTACTCGCGTCACGTTGGGCGCGATCTCTTTGAGAAGTTCGAGCCATTTCACGGCTATGCCGTACTCATACAAAACGAAACCGGTAGCGTTGCCGCCCGGCCGCGCCAGACTATCCACGAATCCAGCACCGACTGGATCGACGGAATGTGCGAACACGATCGGCACGGTTCGAGTTACCGCTTGCAACGCCGCAACAGTCGGGCTGGCCGTGGCCAGGATGACATCAGGGGCGAGTGCAGCCAATTCGGCTGCAAATTTACGCTCAAGGGCGGCATCGCCTGCGGCCCAGCGAACGTCAATCCGTACGTTTTGACCTTCGGTCCAGCCCAATTTTTGTAAGCCTTGTCGGAACGCTGTAATGCGGGCCTGTCCTTCCGGGTCATCGCCCACGCTCATGAGCACACCGATCCGCGCAGTCTGCTCGCGCTGTGCCCACGCCGCAATCGGCCATAAAACCGCTGTGCCGCCGAGAAGTGTGACGAAGTCGCGCCGCCTCATTACCGCTCCGAGCCTTAGGAAAGGAGATCGTAGCTGTTCAACCGAACCTCGTTAAGGGACAGGCTTATTTCCGCTTTGGGTCAAAAGCGGACATCGGAGTACGTCCACAATCAATGTTTGCTTTACCCCCGAAAGCGGACATCGGTTGAGTGCTTTCGGATGTCTTTGTGTCATATGGAAAACCCATGCAGGCCGGTTCGCGTCGTCTAAAGAAATCCGAAGCGCACAGCGATCGCTGCCAGCCACACCAGCCCGGCTAGTAGCAGCAGGCAGAACACGGCAGCAGAACCCGCATCCTTGATTATTCCGATTTCGATATGGTGCTCTGGAGTAACGTGATCGGACAGCCTTTCAATCGAGGTATTTAACAACTCGACGGCGAGCAAAATGAGAAGCACGCCGATCATAGCCACATACCAAGCCGGGCTAGGTGCCACGAAGAAGCCGAGCAACACCGCCAAAGCCAGGACGATCACCTCCTGGCGAACCGCGGCCTCATGCGCGATGGTGTAGCGCAGCCCTCTGAGCGAATGGATCGTGGCGTTAATGAGCCGCTTCACGGCCAGGCTGCTGCGCGACCAAGAAGCGTAACGAACCCCCGCCGCCTCATTCGATCACCTCGTCGGCAGTGGCGAGCAGTGATTGCGGCACAACAAGATCAAATTCTTTGGCAGTCTTGAGATTGATTACCATGTCAAATTTGGTCGGTTGCTCTACAGGCAAATCCTGGGGCTTTGTGCCCTTCAGTACTTTGTCTACGTAGGTCGCTGCTCGCCGATGGAACTCAGCGACGTTCTGGCCGTAGCTGATGAGGCATCCCGCGAGAACATGGTCTTTATAAAGACTGATCGTCGGTAATCGATGCTGAGCCGATGACCTGGCGATCTGCGACCCCTGAGCGGAGAAGAATGCATCAGCAGCAACAATAAGCGCGGTGGCACCCTGCTGCGCGGCTTCGGCGAAGGCAGTCTCAATCCCTTGCGGAGTGGTTGCATTCACCGCCATAACCTGCACGCCCAATATCGATGCATTAGACTCAACATGCTTCAACACGAGGGGATTGGCTGAATTGCCAGGATTTAACAACACCGCGACGCGCGACAGTTTGGGTGAGAAGGTCTTTAGCAGCTCAAGCTGCTTCGCACTAATATCAACATCGATGACGGAGAAGCCAGTAATATTACCGCCAGGGTGTGCCAAGCTGTCAACAATCCCGGCGCCGACCAGATCAACTGCTGCCGCGACGACAATAGGAACTGTCGTTGTAGCCTTCTGCAAGACGCGCGCTGCGGCTGTCCCATAGGTCACAATCACCGGCAGATTCATGCTCACCAGTTCGTTTGCGAAGCCGGCGAGCTGCGCATAATCTCCGTTCGCATAGCGCCATTCGATGACTAGATTTTTTCCCTCGCTGTATCCGAGACTGCTCATGCCATCGATAAAGGCATCAGAAAACGTATCGTGAGCGGGAGGACTGGGGCGCGAGCGTGGTGTGAGAAACCCAATGCGCCAAACCGCGCCAGTCTGCTGCGCCAAAGCCGCAAAGGGTAACGTCGTTACGCAGCTGATGAGTGTGATAAAGTCGCGGCGCCTCACTCAATCACCTCGTCGGCGGTCATCTGCATCGTCATCGGTACGGCGAGGCCGAGTGCCTTCGCGGTCTTGAGGTTGATGAGGTACTGAAATTGCGTCGGCTGTTGAACCGGAAGGTCGGCTGGATTCTCCCCCCCGAGAATACGATCGAAATAGGGAGCGATTTGCCGGACCTGCGCAGGGACGTCGAGGTTGTAGGAAATCAAGCCGCCTGCCTTAGCGCCGCCGCTCCCGCCTCCATAGATGGCGGGGACGCCATATCGTGCCGCCAGATCGATTTCCAGCTTGAGATTGTTGTTCGTGAAAGCGTCGGCGTTGAAGATCACACCACCATCGGCACCGAGGTGAGACAGGATCGGCTCGATATCCGCAGGCTCGCTCACCGGATTTATGTCGATCTGTGCGCCCATCTTCTCGCCCGCCGCTTGGGCGGACTCGTAATAGAAATGGGCATAGGGTGCCGCCTTTGGGCTGAAAACGTAGGCGATGTGCTTGACCTTCGGTGCGATCTCCGTGAGCAGCGTCAGCCACTTCGCTCCGATCGTCCGCTCCAGATAAGCAAAGCCGGTAATATTGCCGCCAGGGTGGGCCAGACTCTGTACGAAGCCCTGGTCGACGGGTTCGGCGACAAATATGAAAACGATCGGCACTGAAGTCGTCGCCTGCTGCAACGCCTTCACGCCGGGGCTGCCGACGCTAAGCACCACGTCCGGCGATAGGCTTAACAGCTCCCCACCGAGGCGTTGCGCCATTTCGAAGCTGACAACGCCCCACCGGTAGTCGATTTGAAGGTTTCGGCCGACAACCCATCCCAACTGCTCCAGACCCTGTCTGACTGCCGAAATGCGGGCCTGCACGTTCGGATCATCGGGCTGTCCTTGTTCCAGCCAGCCAATGCGTCGCATCCGATCTGGTTGCTGCGCGTGAGCACCGCGCGACCAAGCCGCAGCAGCGCTACCGATCAGGCCAATAAATTCGCGTCGTCTCATTGCCCCTCCCAAACTCAGAAGGCGGCATCGTAGCGGGTCAAGCCGGGAGACTGGAAGTGGTCAGGTCGGGGGTCGGCGATGTCCGCTTTGGGTCAAAAGCAGACATCAGCATGCTTTTACACCCGAAAGCGGACATTGGTTGAGCGTGTCGGGATGTCCGTTTTGTGCCAAAAGCAGACATCTGCTGCCACGCTCATCGGATTGACTTGACCCTGTATTCCGCCTCGGCTCAAATTGCAGACGGTGGTTCCCGCAGGGATCAAAAGGGAACGCGGTGCGTGCGCCAGTAAGCGCCCAATGCCGCGGCTGCCCCCGCAACTGTAAGCGGCGAGCCTCCGGCCGATTTTGCCACTGGGAGATTCATTCCTGGGAAGGTGGCCGGAGACAGCGACCCGCGAGCCAGGAGATCTGCCACCAGCAACGGTCACGCGCGAGCGCGTCGGGCGGGGTGTCCTGGCGAACTTAGTCCGGTTGTTTCACGGTCCCACACGGGCGAAGGCGGACCGGCAATCAACCAAAATCGCGGTGACGGGGACGTTTTTCGCCGTCGGGGCGTAACGTGTTGCCTGTCCGTTTTCTGGCCCGCAAGTGGGGCCGGCGTTGCCTATTGCCTTCAGTGTTCACCTCCATTTTGGCGATTGCGGGTGTGGCGCCGGCAATACGAGCCGCGGCGCAGACCGCGACGCCAGTGGATCAAACAACGCAAGCGCAAGCGACGCCAAAAAACACTCTTCCGCCGATTCGTGTTTCCGGCAACCGGCCGAAGCATCGAGGCAAAGTCAGAAACCCTTATCGCGGCGCCGAGGGTCCCTCGGCTCCCAATCCCGTGCGTACACCGCCGGTTCCGGGGAACGTCGCAGGATCGAATCCTAGCGCGTTCGCGGGAATTCCGATAACGCCACTCAACGCAGTCGCGCAAAGCGCTAGCCGATTGGGCCTTCCAGTCATCGAAACGCCGGCCAGCGTCGATATCGTGACGGCGCAAACCATTCAAACTCAGGGCTATAGAACAACTACCGATACCGCCCAGGGCGCCGTTGGCGTTTTATCTGGGGACGCTGGCGGAGCGCCTGCCAATTTCTCGATGCGTGGATTCAGCTTCGGCGAGATCAACACGCTTTATAATGGCATCTGGACCGGCCCTTCCAACATCACCGCGCGATGGATGGGCACGGCCAATCTCGGCCAAGTCGAGTTCCTCAAAGGACCGTCATCCTTGATGACCGGTCTGAATGCCATCGGCGGGGCGGTGAACTATGTCAACCGCCAGCCGATCAGCGGACCGGTCCAAAACGAGGTGGACGTCTCGGTCGATTCTTTTGGATCGGTGCTCACTCACTACGGCTCCGGCGGCAACACCGGAGTGAAGGGACTCGATTACCGCTTCGATATGGCCGGCTCTCGGCTCAACAGCTTTATCGACGGCGACTACCGCGACCTGACCGACCTCGCCGGGCAGCTCAACTACCACGCCACGGATAATTTCATGGTCTGGGGCGCAGTCGAATATAAAAAGGACTCCGGTCACGCCTATTGGGGCACACCGGTGGTCCCGACATCGTTCGCCGGCGGAAATGCAGTAAACGGCGTCGTGTCCGGCACCGCCATTAACACTTTCGACGGCTCGGTGATCGGACCGGTGACGATCGACTCGCGTACGTTGACGACCAATTACAATGTCGCCGACAACGCGACCGGCGCACAAGAATTGTGGGTGCGAGGCGGTTTTGAATGGACACCGCTCAACAACATCACGATCAAAGATCAAGTTTATACGTGGCAGGCCAAAGCCAATTGGCTTGACAGCGAAACCTATGCGTTCAGTTCGACGTCAATGTCGAACCCTTGCCCTGACTCGCTACCGACATGTATCGCCCGCGATCGTTTTTTTGTAACCCATGATCAAAAGCTCGTCGGCAATAATCTCGACTTCACCGCCAATACGGGGTTCTTCGGGATGGAGAACCGCTTCGCCGCCCAGCTTCAGACTAGCCGGAACTGGATTACCTTCGTCCAGGAGGGCAATCCGAATGATTTTCCGTTCGACACTGTAACCGTCATCGATCCGAGCCCAGGTCTCTACGGGCCAGAATTTCCCGACACACGCATCAGCCGGCTCACCGACATCGCCGGCTCGTTCGAGGACCGCCTCAAGATCACCCATGCTTTTGCATTGATTGGGGGCGTACGCCTTGAAGCCTTAACGCTCGATCGCTCCGGAACGAATTTCGACCGCACCGTACCGGATGGCTTGCCCTTCTCCAAAACCTGGACGCCAGTATCCTACCGCGCGGCCTATACGTACGAGCCGATCCACGACTTGATGTTCTACAGCATGTATGCGACGGCCTACGATCCCGCCGTCGCCGGCATCTTCTCAATTAAGCCTGGCACGCTGCAATTGACCAGCACGCGCATCTACGAAACCGGCGCCAAGCAGCAGTTATGGGACGGCAGGGCGGAGTGGACTGTTGCGCTCTACGATATCGTCCAGCGCAACGTCTTCGTCCCAGTCAATACTACGACGACCGACCTTGCCGGCGAGGTCGCCAGCAAGGGCCTCGAAGTGTCGGCGGCGATCAGTCCATTCGAGGGGTGGAAATTCTGGGCCAATTCCGCCTGGACGCACGCACGGTTTGTCAATTTCGATCAGTGGACCGGCAATACGCCGCCGGACGTAGCTCCCATCATCGTCAATGCAGGTGCGTCCTATCGCTTCCAGCATTGGCGTTGGCCAATGGAAGTCGGCGCATCAGTACGTCATGTCGGTCCGCGTTTTGTGTTCCAAGACAATCTAACAACAATGGACGCTTATACGACTGCCAACGCCTATGCGTTCGTGGACATTCCGGGCCGGGATCTGGCCATGCCGGAGCTCAAAACCGTGCGGGTAACGTTCCGCGTGCGTAACTTGACCAATGCCATCTACGCGCAATGGGCTGATCCTGGGCTACAGGACCAGGTGCTTCTTGGTGCGTCGCGCACCTTTGAGTTTGCTGCGTCAGCGAAGTGGTGAACCATTCACGCCGAGGGATGCCCAACGTGACGGGGGTGTGTCCATGTCCGCTTTGGGTCAGAAGCGGACATCGGAGCATGTTTGATCAATGTCCGCTTTATGCGATACCTGCCATCTACGCTGTGCGCGAGTATGCGGAAGTCGGCGGCTTGATGACTTACGGTGCGAGCTTGAAGGAGGCGTGGCGTCAGCTCGGCGTCTACACTGGCCGCATCCTCAAGGGCGTCAAGCCGGCCGACCTGCCGGTGGTGCAGTCGATCAAGTTCGAGCTGATCATCAATGCCCAGACCGCAAGGGCGCTAGGCCTTAAAATCTCCGACAACCTGCTCTCGCTGGCCGACGAGGTGATTGAATGAGGCGGCGCGAGTTCATCACGCTGATCGGCGGCGCGGGCGGCAGCGTGGCCGCTTGCGGTGCGGGCGCAGCAGCCGGCGATGCCGGTGATCGGATTTCTCAACACCGGCTCGGCTGACGGGTACCGGCCCATGACGGCTGCATTCGA
>Ga0126372_10001030_pt1 | contig 10887 bp, 10 predicted proteins | sample PanSoiMetaPlot_6_FD_92762 | JGI IMG/M metagenome (GOLD analysis project Ga0126372, IMG submission 92762) | Tropical forest soil microbial communities from Panama - MetaG Plot_6 | ecosystem: Environmental > Terrestrial > Soil > Tropical forest > Bulk soil | place: Panama | collected 2016-02-17
ACCCTCGCACGGGCCAGGCCCTGCTGGACTTCGCGGGCAGCGACCTGGAGCGCGAGACGCGCGAGTCGCTCATGATGGGCATGGTCCGGCCGCTCATCCCTCCGGCAGACGCCGCCGAGATCTGGTTCGCGCGGGCCTCTGCCTGGGACGGAGACCCGGAGCGGTGGGGGGAAGCCGTCGATGCCTACAACCGCGTGGTCGACATCGATCCGGGCTACGCCGCCGCGTGGAACAACCTGGGCCTCCTCCAGCACCGGATGGGGCGCTACGAGCGCGCCCAGGCCTGCTACCGCGCCGCGCTCGAGGCCGACGATTCCTGTTGCCAGGCCGCGTTCAACCTGGGCTCGCTCCACGAGGACCTGAGCGATCACACGACGGCGATCGGGTGGTACCGGCGCGCGCTCGAGATGGAGCCGGACTACGCGGACGCGCACTTCAATCTGGCGGGCGTGCTCGGCAAGGCGGGCGATGCCGACGCTGCGGCGATCCACTGGCGTCGCTACCTCGAGCTCGATCTCGGCAGCCCGTGGGCACGCATCGCGCGCTCCCACCTCGAGGACGTGAGCGGAAACTTGGGTGACGGCGGGGGCGAAGGTGGCGACGACGGCGACGATCGTCCGGGCGGCGGCCAGTGAGAGTGCTTCTGGTGGGCGGCGGCGGTCGCGAGCATGCGCTCGCGTGGAAGCTCGCCCAGAGCCCGCGACTCGACCGCCTGATCGCCGCCCCCGGCAATCCGGGACTCGCGCGCCACGCGGAGTGCGTCGCGATCAAGGACAGCGCGATCGACGACCTCGTGGCCCTGGCCGGGCGCGAGAGCGCGGATCTCGTCGTGATAGGTCCCGAGCTGCCGCTCTCGCTGGGTCTCGCCGACCGCCTCCGCGACGCGGGACACGCGGTCTTCGGGCCGAGCCAGGCGGCGGCGCGACTCGAGAGCTCCAAGGCGTTCGCGAAAGACCTCATGGCGCGCTACGGGATTCCGACGGCCCGCTTCGAGACTTTCCAGGACGCGGCGGCCGCTCGGCGCTTCTGCCGTGACCTCGGCGCGCCGCTGGTCGTCAAGACGGACGGCTTGGCGGCGGGCAAGGGCGCCATCGTCTGCCGCAGCCAGGACGACGCCGACCGGGCAATCCGGCTCTGCCTCGAGGACGGCGCCTTCGGTGAGGCGGGGCGCACCGTCGTGGTCGAGGAGTTCATGGAAGGGGAGGAGGCGTCCTTGTTTGTCGTCACCGACGGAGCCTCCGCGCTGCCTTTCGAGGCCGCGCAGGATCACAAGACCATTTTCGACGGGGACCGCGGGCCCAATACGGGTGGCATGGGCGCGTACTCTCCGGCGCCGGTCCTCGATGCCGTGGCGGAGCGCCGGGTGATGGAAGAGATCGTCATGCCGACCATCGCGGCCACGGCCAAGGAGGGTGCGCCCTATGCAGGCGTCCTCTACGTCGGGCTCATGCTGACCCGGCAGGGGCCGCGCGTCGTCGAGTTCAATTGCCGTTTCGGCGATCCGGAATGCCAGGCCATCGTGCCGCGCCTCGAGGACGACATCCTGCCGCTCTTCGATGCCGTCGCCCGCGGGCGCGGCCTGCCGGCGCGGCTTCGCTGGCGCGCCGAATCCTCCGTGTGCGTCGTGCTTGCCTCTCACGGTTATCCGGGCACGCCTCGGTCTGGAGACAGGATCGGCGGCCTGGCGGCGGCCGAGGCATTGCCCGGCGTCAACGTTTTCCACGCCGGCACGGCGCTTCGTGACGGAGCGGTGGTCACCTCCGGCGGCCGCGTCCTGGGCGTGCAGGCCTTAGGATCCGACATCCGAGCGGCCATCACCCTCGCCTACGATGCGGTCGGCCGCATCCGCTTCGACGGCATGCAGTGGAGAAGCGACATCGGGCGCCGGGCGCTCGACCGCGCATGAGGCTCACGGGCGTGATCCAGGCGGGCGGGCGGAGTACGCGCATGGGTGGGGAGCCCAAGGCCCTGCTGGACGTCGGGGGCCGCCGCATCGTCGAGCGCGTCGCCGACGTGCTGGCCCAGGTGACCGACGATCTCCTCATGGTCACCAACACGCCCGAGCTCTTCGAGTGGATGGGCGTCTCCATGGTGCCCGACGCCTACCCGGACTGCGGCTCGCTGGGCGGCATCTACTCGGGGCTCAAGGCGGCCCCCGGGGAGGCGATCTTCACCGCCGCCTGCGACATGCCGTTCCTCTCGGCCGCCGTCGCGCGCCTCGTGACTTCGCGCGCCGGCATGGCCGACGTGGTTGCGCCGAGGGTCGGGCCACACTTCGAGACCCTCCACGCCTGCTACGGGCGGGCGTGTCTCGACCCCATGCAACGCCGGCTCGACGCGGGCCAGCTCAAAATCACGGGCTTCTGGGACGAGGTGCGGGTGCTCGCGATCCCCGAGGAGGAGGTCGCGCGCCTGGCCGACCCGGCCGTGGTCTTCTCCAACGTCAACACGCCGGAGGATCTCGCACGAGCGCGGGCCCTGGCCGCCTCCGAGGCGCGCCGCTAATGTTTTTCGTGATATCGCCAACCCAGCTTCGCATCACGCAGTTGCACGGGGTTCGGTAGGGTGGACGCGCGGGCGGGCGGCCTCGGGCTTTCATCGATCCAGGAAATCAACCATCTGCCGCGCGAGATGATCGAAGCGCTCTACGTCCGGCTGGTGCCCGAGGAGATGCTTGACCGCTTCGCCATCGACCCGCGGACGCTGACCGGGCCGGACGGCGCGCGCCTCGTGCGCATCACGGCGCCCGCGGACAAGCCCTGGGCAAGGGTGGAGGTGCGCTCCTCCTCCGAAGACCGCGACCCGGCGCTTCTCGTGGACGTGGAGATGTCGCGACTCTCGGTGCCGGAGCTTGCGTTCGTGCAGATCACCAACCCGCGCGCCGCCCGCTACGGCATCGACCGGGATCTCGAGGGACGCGACACGCTCTTCGGCACGCTCTCGCGCAATATTGACGAGGAGCTGCGGGCCTTCAAGGATGGGTTGGCGCCCGGCCAGGTGAGGCGGGGGCTGGCGCTCCTGCCGCGGGTCCTCGACGCGATGGACGGATTTTGCCGTCTCGTGGGCGCGGAGCTCTATCTCATCGAGCCGCTCTTCTACCATTCGGCCATTCTCTACGAGCGCCACGGCTGCGGCTACCTGCTCGGGCGCGAGGCGATGGAGTCGATTCACGACGGCTTCGCCGAGGGCGGGCCGCTCGCCTCCGCGCTCGACGGCTCTTCTCCTCTCCGTTCGCCCGAGGCCCGCATGACCGTCCGCGGACGCAGCTGGGCGCTGCACGATGGGCTCTCGCCGGGCGCGTGGGGCGGCGTGAAGATGTATCGCGCGCCGGGGCGGCATGCCGGCGTGAATACGTTCCCGGGCGGGCTATACTGAGCGTGTGAAGCGCGCGAAGCCCGTGCACGCCCGGGTTCGGAAGCCGATGCCAGGCAAGCCGCCGAAGGTCGAGGTGCCGAAGACCGCGTACCGCCGGCGTCCGAAGCACCCGCGTCCGCCGGGTGCAGAGTCGTGAGCCGCGCGGGCCTCACGCCCTGCGTGATCGTCCACTACCACGAGATCAGCCTCAAGCGCGGCAACCGCCCGCTCTTCCTCCGCAGGCTGCAGGAAAATCTCGCCCGAGCGGTGAGCGACCTCGGGCCCTCGCGGGTGATGCAGCTTCCGGGACGCATCGTGCTCGATCTCGAAGGCAATGCAAACCCGGAGGCCGTGCGCGAGCGGCTCGATCGCGTCTGCGGCATCGCGAACCTGGCGCTCGCCGTGCGGACGGGCTCGTCGATGGACAGCCTCAAGGCCGCGGTTGATCATGTCGTCGACGGCCAGACCTTCCCCTCCTTTCGCATCACGGCGAGGCGCGCGTTCAAGACCTTCCCGCTGACGTCCACCGATCTCAATCGCGAGCTGGGCGCCCACGTCCTCGCGAGACGGCCGGAGGCGCGCGTGGACCTCCACCACGCGGCTCTCGAGATCCATGTCGAGGTGCTGCCCCACCAGGCCTTCGTCTATCCCGACCGACGGCCGGGCCCGGGAGGGCTGCCGGTGGGCTCATCGGGTACGGTGGCGGCGCTGCTCTCCGGCGGCATCGACTCGCCCGTTGCGTCGTGGCGCATGATGAAGCGCGGCTGCCGCGTGATCTTCATTCACTTCCACAGCGTGCCCTACCTGCCGGACGCCTCGATCCGGAAGGCGCGGGAGCTGGTCAGGCGCCTGACGCAGTGGCAGTACGTCGGCCACCTCTACCTCGTTCCGTTCGGGGAGATCCAGAGGGAAGTCGTCCTGGCCGTGAGGCCCGCGGCCCGCGTGGTCGTCTACCGGCGCCTCATGGTCCGCATCGCCGAGGCGGTGGCGCGCCAGTCTGGGGCGCAGGCCCTCGTCACCGGCGAGAGCCTGGGGCAGGTTGCCTCGCAGACCCTCCACAACCTTGCGCGCATCGACGAGGTCGCCGCACTGCCCGTGCTGCGTCCCCTGATCGGCATGGACAAGATCGAGATCACGGACCAGGCGCGCCGGCTCGACACGCTTGAGACTTCCAACGAGCCGGACGCCGACTGCTGCACCCTCTTCGTACCCGCGCACCCGAGCACGCGCATGAGCCGCGAGGAGATCGCGGACGCCGAGGCCCGCCTCGACATCCCGGCCCTCGTGAAAGCGGGAGCCGAGGGCGCGGTGATGGAGACGTTCGTGTTCCCGCCGGGCGCGGGCGTCCACGCAGGCTCTCACGAACCGCGCCAGCGACTGGCCCCGCCGCCCGTTGCATGAGCGCGACGCTCACGTTCCTGGGGGCCGCCGGCACCGTCACGGGCTCCAAGCACTTCATCGAGTCCGGCCAGACGCGGCTCCTCATGGACTGCGGGCTCTTCCAGGGGCTCAAGAGCCTGCGCCAACGCAATTGGGCGCCGTGCCCGGTGCCGGCGCCGTCAATTGGCGGCGTCCTGCTGAGCCACGCCCACATCGACCACTCGGGCGCGCTCCCGCGCCTTGGCCGCGAGGGCTTTAAAGGCCCCATCTACTGCACGGGCGGCACGGCCGAGCTCCTCGCGATCATGCTGCCGGACGCTGCGCACCTCCAGGAGGAAGAAGCCCAGTTCGCCAACCGCCACCAGACCTCCAAGCACGAGCCGGCGCTCCCGCTCTTCACGACGGCGGACGCCGATCGCGTGCTGACGCAGGTGAGGCCGGTGGCTTTCAACGAGAGCTTCAGCCCGGCCCCCGGGGTGACGGCGCGCTTCATCAACTCAGGGCACATCCTGGGCGCGGGGCTGATCGAGGTCTCGATCGACGGGCGGACGCTCGTCTTCTCGGGCGACCTCGGCCGCTACGGCGTGCCGATCATGCGCGATCCCGACCCCGTGGCCGGAGCCGACGTCCTCCTGGTCGAGTCCACCTATGGCAATCGCCTCCACCCGCCCGACGACCACCACGACATGCTCGCGGCCGCCGTGAAGCGCGCCGCCGAGAAGAAGGCCTGGCTCCTGATCCCGGCCTTCGCGATCGGCCGGTCGCAGGAAATCCTCTACGACCTGCGCGGGCTCGAGGACGATGGGCGCATCCCGTCGCTGCCCGTCTACCTGGACAGCCCGATGGCCGACAAGGCGACGGCGATCTACGCGCGCCACACCGAGGAGCACGATACAGACACGCGGCGCATCGAGGCCGCAGGCGGGCGCCCCTTCGCGCCGAACAACCTGCGCATCTGCAAGGGCGTCGACGACTCGAAGCGGCTCAACGACACCGACGGTCCCGGCATCATCATGGCGGGCAGCGGCATGGCGACGGGCGGCCGCATCCTCCACCACTTCGTCCGGCGCCTCCCCGACGAGCGCACCACCGTGCTGTTCGTCGGCTACCAGGCGGCCGGCACGCGCGGCCGCCTGCTGAGGGAAGGTGCGCGCGAGCTCAGGATGCTGGGGCAGAGCGTGCCCGTGCGCGCCGCCATCATGGCGAGCGATGCCTACTCGGCCCACGCCGACCAGGGCGAGATCCTCCGGTGGCTCGGCGGATTCACGCACCCGCCAAGCACGACCTACATCGTCCACGGCGAGCCGGACGCCGCCTCGGCGCTCCAGGTGCGGATCGCAGCCGATCTCAAGTGGCGCGCCGTCGTGGCGCAGGACGGGCAGCGCGTCGACATTGAGTGACGCCGCGGCGGGTGACATCGCTGGGCGTGGCGCCGTCGGAGCCGAGCCCGCGTCGTCCCGTGTCTGGAGGGCGCTGTCGCGGTTTCTCGTCTGGCTCTTCTACCGCCGTGTCGACGTGGTCGGGCTCGAGCGCGTGCCCGTCTCCGGGCCGCTGATCGTCGCGGCCAACCACCACCAGGGCCTGATGGACGGCATCCTCCTGGCGGCAGCGCTGCCGCGGAGGCTCCGCCCCATCGCCAAGGCCCCGCTCTTCGGATACCCGATCATCGGCCAGCTGGCTCGATTGTCGGGCGCCATTCCGGTCCACCGGAGGCAAGACGAGGGTGCCGCGGTCGACAACCGGGCCATGTTCAGCGCCGCGCGGCGCGCGCTCGAACACGGCGAGGCGCTCCTGATCTTTCCCGAGGGCAGAAGCCAGAGCGAGCCGACCCTGATGCCGCTGCGCACGGGCGCCGCGCGTCTCGTTCTCGGCGCGCCCGGAGAGCGGGCCGAAGGTCCGCCCGTGACGCTCCTGCCGATCGGCTTGATGTTTCACGAGCCGGGCACCTTCCGCGTCGGCTCCGCGATCCTGCTGGTGGGGCAACCCGTCCCGACCGACGACCTGCAGGCGCTGCCGCCCTCCGAGTTGGAGCGCGCCGTCAGGCTGCTGACCGACCGTCTCGGCGATGCGCTCGGGCGGCTCATCGTGGAAGCGAAAGACCGGCACACGCTGGGACTGGTCGAGGCGGCCGAGTCGATCTGGCGCGAAGAGATGCCCGACGCCGCACGTGAGGCCAAGGACCGCGCTGCGTGGCTCCGGCGCGCGGCGCTGGCGCACACCTACCTGGCGCTCGCGGAGCCGGCGCGGACGGCGGCGCTGCGCTCCAGGCTCGAGCGCTACGTCAAGGACCTCGAGCTGGCCGGCCTGACCAACCGCGATCTCACGCACGGCTATGGCGCCTCGACCGTGCTGCGCTACGGGCTTCGCCAGGGGCTCGCGCTGCTGCTCGGCCTGCCGCTCGCTCTCTGGGGCCTCGTCAACCACGTCGTGCCCTACCAGGCCATCGGGCTCGCGGTGCGCGCGCTCAAGCCGGAACCCGACGTGCTGGCGACCTACAAGGTCCTGATCGGCATCGTCGTCTTTCCGGCCTGCTGGGCGCTCGAGGGTTGGACGGCTTGGCGGCTGGGCGGCGGCCTGCTCCTGGTCCTCTTTCTCGTCTCGCTCCTGCCCACGGCATTCTTCGCGCTGTCCTGGACGGAGCGTCTCGAGCGGCTCCGTCACGAGACCCGCGGGCTCCTGGCCGTGCTCCTGGACCGCGACCTTCGCGCGCATCTCCTCGCGCGGCGCCGCGCCATCATGGCCGAGTTCCAGGATCTCCTGAGGCACGTGCCGGAGTCCGTGCTCGGCAGAAGTGCCAGAGGACGTGCCGGATGAACGTCCGCGAGCCCTGGCGTCGCTCGCCGACCGTCGTCCTCACCATCCTCACCGGACTCAACGGGCTCAACTACCTCGACCGATACGTCGGTGCGGCGACGCTGCCGCTGATGCTGGCGTCGCTGTCGATCTCGGATGCGGCCGGGGGGTTGCTGCAGTCGGCATTCATCCTGACCTACGCGCTCGTGTGTCCCGTCACGGGCTGGCTGGGCGATCGGGGCCGCCGCACCCACCTGGCCGCAGCCGGCGTGCTCGTCTGGAGCGCGGCCACGATAGCCTCGGGCCTGGCGCCGACTTACGCAGTGCTGCTCGTCGCCCGCGCCGTCGTGGGAGTCGGGGAGGCGAGCTACGCGGTGGTGACGCCTTCCCTGCTGTCCGACTGCTACCCGGCAGAGCGCCGGGCGCGCGTCCTCGCCATCTTCTACGCCGCCATTCCGGTCGGCACGGCGCTGGGGTACATCGTCGGCGGCCTCGTGGGCGAGCACCTCGGCTGGCGCGCAGCGTTCTTCGTGGCGGGCGCTCCGGGCATGGCGCTGGCGTTCGGGCTGCTGGCGCTGGCCGAGCCGCCGCGGGGCGCTCAGGACCCGTTCGTCCCCGGAGGCCCCACGCCGCTGTCGCTGGGCGCGTCCGTGCGCGCCCTGCTGGCGCGGCGCTCGTGGCTCTCGAACACGATCGCGCAGATCGTCTACACGTTCGCGATGGGCGGGCTGGCCACCTGGATGCCGACCTACTTCGTGCGCGAGCGCGGCATCCCGCTCGCGTCCGCGGCGACCACCTTTGGCCTGCTGCTGGTCGTGGCCGGCTTCCTGGGCACGCTGCTCGGCGGGCGGCTCTCGGACGCGCTCGACCGCCGCTCCCCCGGCGCCCACTTCACGCTCTCCGGCTGGACGCTCGTGGCCTCTCTCGCTTTCACGCTGCCCGCCGCCCTCGCGCCGTCGCCCGCCGTGTTCTGGCCCGCGATGTTCGTCACGCTGGTGCTGCTGTTCATGAATGTCGGCCCGCTCAATGCGGCGATGGCGAACGTGTTGCCCGCCGACCTTCGCGCGCGCGGCTTCGCGGTGACGACGATGTCCATCCACCTGCTGGGCGACGCCGCTTCGCCGTGGCTGATCGGGGCCGCCTCCGACGTCGTGGGCCTGACTGCGCCGGTGCTGGTCACCGGCTCGCTGCTCGCTGTCGCCGGCCTTGTCCTCCTCGTCGACCGCGCGTCGCTCCAACGCGATACTCGGGCCATGCAGGCGCCTTCGGCGCCCGAGACGGACGTGCCGCCTCCTTAGCGGGAGCCTCGGCGGCCTCCGAGCGCGTGGAGAACGGCCTGGATGGCGGGGCTCTCTAATTTGTCGCGGCGCCTGATGACGACAAGACGGCGGGTGAGCGGAGGAGAAAGAGGGAACACCCGAAGTTTCCGGGCGCGGGCCTCGGCCTTGACCGAGACGGCCGAGGTGATGGAGGGACCGAGGCCGGCGCTGACGAGCTGCTTGATGGCTTCGCCGTTGCCCAGCTCCATGGCCACCCGGGGGCTCACCCGCGCCCGCCGGAACCAGGCCTCGATGATCTGCCGGATGGCGCCGCCCCGCTCGTAGAGGATGAGCGGCTCGTCCGCCAGATCGGCGGGGCGGAGCGCGCGGCGCCCGCGCCGGTGGCGCCCGGGCGGGAAGATGGCGACCAGGCGGTCGGCGCGGAAAGGCGTCGCTACGAGCTGACGGGAGCGCACTGGCAGCGTCACGACCGCCAGGTCGAGGGTGTTGTCAGACACCGCCTTGGCGATCTCCGGGGTATTGCCGGTGACGATGATGAGTTCGAGTCCGGGAAAGCGCGCGAGCAGGCGGCGCAGGATGGGTGGCAAGAGATAGATGCTGGCCGTGGCCCCGGTGCCGACCCGCACGCGACCGGTTACGAGGCCCCGGAGCGCCCGAACCTTGGCCGCTGCGGCGTCCAGGGCTTCCAGCGCCCGGCCCGCCTCGGCGAGCAGGAGGGCCCCGGCCGGGGTCGGCCGTGCCTGCCGGCCCAGCCGCTCGAGGAGTGGCACGCCCAAGACCTCCTCGAGTTGGCGGATGTGCAGGCTCACCGCCGGCTGGCTCAGGTGGAGTGCCTCGGCCGCCCGGGAAAAGCTTCCGAGCCGCTCGACTTCGTGGAGCGTCCGCACGTGGATGGCGCTGATCGTCATTTAATACTGATTATTATTTCTGATGTAATGGATAAAAACAATCTATTTTACTGATGACATATTCGAGGGTGATCCTGCCCGAGAGGAGGATCATCACATGGAACCCGTCACCGTCCGCTTCGCAACGTTGGAGGATGCTGCCGCCATCTGCACGATCTACAACCAGGGTATCGAGGACCGTATCGCTACCCTCGAGACGGAGCTCCGGGACGCCGACGAGCGCCGCCGCTGGCTCTCCGCGCGCGGCACGCGCTACCCGGTCGTGGTCGCGGACGCGCTGGGGCAGACCGTCGGCTGGAGCAGCCTCAACTCGTTCAACCCGCGGCGTGCCTACGACGGAGTGGCCGACATCTCCGTCTACGTGGAGCGAAGCTGGCGGGGCCGGGGAGTGGGGCGCACGCTCCTCGGCCGCCTCGTCGAGCTCGGCGGGACACTCGGCTATCACAAGCTTGTCCTCGCCTGCTTCCCGACCAACAAGGCCGGCGTCGCGCTCTACGAGCGCATGGGTTTCGTGCCGGTCGGTGTCTACCGCGAGCAAGGTATGCTGGACGGCGCCTGGGTAGACGTGCTCGTGATGGAGCGTCTCTTAGCACCAGATGTTGGGGGCATCTTGACACTTCGCCCCGACAGAGCGTAACGTGACGGCGAGATGCACTCCGTCGCCCTCGGAGCCGATCACGCCGGCTGGGAGCTGAAAGAAGCGCTCAAGGCCTGGCTCATGGACGCGGGTTGCCAGGTCCTCGACTTCGGTACCCACGGCCCCGACTCGGTCGACTACCCCGACTACGCGCTCCAGGTCGCCGAGGCCGTGACGGTGGGCAAGGTCGAGCGCGGCGTCCTCGTCTGCGGTACCGGCATCGGGATGACCATCGCGGCCAACAAGGTCCCCGGCATCCGCGCGGCCCTGTGCGGCGATGTCTTCACCGCGCGGATGAGCCGCGAGCACAACGACGCCAACGTGCTGGCGCTTGCCGGACGGCTGACCGGACGCGAGACCGGCCTCGAGATTCTCCGCGCGTGGCTCGACACCCCGTTCGCCGGCGGCCGCCACGCCCGCCGCGTCGACAAGATCGGCGAGATGGAGCGTGTCCCGCCCCGGGGGAGACAGGGGCCGTGAGCAGGCTCGAGCAAGTCGATCCCGACATCGCCAAGGCCATCCACGACGAGACCGT
>Ga0126372_10001032_pt1 | contig 10885 bp, 8 predicted proteins | sample PanSoiMetaPlot_6_FD_92762 | JGI IMG/M metagenome (GOLD analysis project Ga0126372, IMG submission 92762) | Tropical forest soil microbial communities from Panama - MetaG Plot_6 | ecosystem: Environmental > Terrestrial > Soil > Tropical forest > Bulk soil | place: Panama | collected 2016-02-17
GCCAGGCGTACTCGCTCTCAGCGCGGTCACGCGCAGCGCGGCCTCGGACGACCCGCGCAGGCTCGTCGGCGAGCAGCTCCGCGATGGTCTTCGCGAGGGCGTCCGGATCGTCGGGCGGCACGAGGGCGCCCGTCTCCTCGGTGACGACCTCGCGGTAGCCAGGGATATCCGAGGCGACGACCGGTGTTGCACACGCGAATGCGCGCGTGATCGTCATGCCGAAGCTCTCGTTGCCGAGAGACGGGGCGACGAGCAGCTTCGCCTCCGCGAGCTCTTGCGTGAGCGTCTCATCCTCGACGAAGCCGAGGATGTCGATCCCCTCCTCCGACATGCGGAGCCGGGCGAGCAGCAGGCGCACTGCAAGAGGATCGGCGCCGAGCACCCGCAACCGAACCCCGCTGTCGCGAAGACGGGGCCAGGCCCGGAGCAGCACCGGCAGACCCTTGCGGGGGTCGTGGCGGCCGGCGAAGACGATGCGGTCGGCACGGTTGCCCGGCTCGATCCCCTCAGGGATCTCGACGCCGTTCGGGATCACCTCGTAGTGACCGGGCGCGAAGGGAGCGGCGGCCAGACGCGCCTGCTCCGAGACCGCGACACGCAGATCGATCCGGTCGAGCAGAAAGCCCCAGAGGGGCTCGGCGAGCCGACGCCAGGATGAGTGTCCGGCGGCGTGAAACGTCGCAACCGCCGGCCCGTCCCACAGAGCGAGCGCGGCAGGGCTGAGCATGGGCGCGAGCGGCTCGTGCACATGGATGAGATCGAAGCCCTCGCGGGCGAGCGCGCGGCGCATCTGCGGCAGCGCGTGTGGACTCAACACGAGGTTCGACAGCGCGCCGTTGCCGGGCACGATCACCGACCGGCCGAGCGGAATCACGTTGGATGGCGGCGGGCCTGGCCGTCCCTGGCGCGGGTGGAGGATTCGGCTGAACGAGCCGGGCGGGTCGTTCCCGATCAGCAGCCGGGTCTCGATCCCGACCGCCTCGAGCGCACGAGCCTGCGCGACTGCGTGGTCGACGACTCCACCGCCGAAGGACCACGAGTACGGCACGACGATACCCACCTTCATCGGCGCGAGGCTACCGGCGACGCGTGAGCAAGAACCCCGCAACCGCACCTGCGAGTAGAAGCTGCGCCTCGACCGATATGCCGACACCGTGGCGGCCGCCGCCCCGATGGAAGACCTTCTCTCCGCCTAGTCGGAGCCACGGCACGAGGTGCTCGAGGTCGGGCATCGACGCCGCGGCGGCGCCGAGCACGGCCGGATCAAGAGGGCCTCGCCGAACGGCGAGCAGCGCCAGGGCAGCAAGTCCGCTGCCGATCTCGAAGCTCCGGTCGGGAATGTCCTCGTGCGGCACGCGATCGCCGGCGACGTGCAGCGGCGGGCCGAGGAGCAGCGCGAGCGCACGCGAGCGGACAACGGCTCCCATCGCCGCGCCTGTAGCCACGTGCATCGAGACGATCACCCTCCGATCATCGCTTATGCTGGCCCGCGATGAGCCTCGGCGACTGGTTCCGGCGGCACCGGAACGTGTTCTCGCTCTCGACCAAAGAGGTCGAGGCAGATTCCGGGGACGAGGACATGCTGCGCGAGGAGTACGGCGAGCAGGCGGTCGAGGAGCGGCGATCGTCTGGCGCCAGGATCGGGTTTGGAGGACTCCGGGTCAGGGGTGCCGCGCCACTCGTCGACGTCTCCGAGGACGGGATCCTCGAGGTCGGCGACGAGGGCGAGGGAGACAAACCGCGCCGCCGGCCGGCTTCCTAGCCGCTACTGCGCTAGCGTTCGGGCCCGGTGTGCCGGGAAGTCTGGTCGGCGTCAGCCGATGACGCCCACAGCCGCCATCCCCATCTTCCTCGTCTCGATCGGCGTGATGCTCGCCGCGTCGGCCGTGTTCGCGGGACGCCTGGACCACATCGGGCTCAGGCTCGGCCTCCCGGAGGCCTTGCTCGGACTTCTCACCGCACTCGCGGCCGACGCTCCCGAGATCTCGTCCGCGATCGTGGCCCTCGTCCGGAACGAACACGCTCTCGCGGTCGGCGTCGTCGTCGGTTCTAACGCCTTCAACCTTGCCGCGATGCTCGGCCTCAGCGCCGTGGTCGCGGGCCATGTCCGCGCGCGACACGAGACGCTCGAGATCGAGGCGTTCGTCGGCCTCTGGCTGCTCGCAATGATGCTGGCCGTGGTTACGGGCGCGCTCGGGGCAACGGCCGGAGGTCTGCTCGTCGCCGTCGTCGTCGTTCCCTATGTGGCACTCCTCGCAGCCGGCCCGCGCCTCGCGCGAAAACTCCCGCTCGGAGCGGCCGAGTCGCGCTTCGTCCGACGGAGTTTCGGCGAGCGGCACCGTCCTGCCCGCTCGCTCGACTCGCATCGGGAGGCGGCCCGCCTGCTGGTAGTCCTGCTCGTTGCGCTCTGCGTGATTGTCGTCGGGAGCGTGGGTGCGGTGCGGGCAGCGACCGACCTCGCAGACGCGTGGTCGATACCCACCGCGCTCGTCGGCGTGGTCGTGCTCGCGATCCTGACGAGCCTTCCGAACGCGTGGACCGGGGTCCGCTTCGGGCTTCAGCGACGGGGATCCGCGCTGATGAGCGAGACGCTCAACTCGAACTCGATCAACATCGTGGCTGGCCTGGCCGTGCCGGCCGCGCTCGGCACCCTCGCCGCCTTCTCCCGGCTCGCGATCTTCGACATCGCTTGGCTCATCGGGATGACGACGGCAGCGGTCGTCCTGTTCGGGAAGCGAGGCGGCGGCGGACGTGGCCCAGGTGCCTTGCTAATCGTCCTGTACGCCGTCTTCGTCGCCGTGCAGTTCGCGAGGCTGGCCTAGCGCCTGTCCGGACACTGAACGAGGCCGCTGCAGCCGCCGGTAAGCATCCAGTAAAGGTCGGAAGCGACCCCGTCGATACCTGGTTACCCTCCTGCAATAGAGGCTTCGGGGGGGACTGGAACGAAAGTGTCGTCGGTGGGTAGACGAATCGGGACAATGCTCGTGGCTGTACTGGCGACGAGCGCCTTCATGGTCGGTATCGCCGGCTCAGCGCGCGCCGCGACGACTTCGTTCGATCGCACGCGGACGATCCTGTTCAACGGGGAGCCGACGTTCCCGATCGTGCTCTCGCCCGGTCCGCCACTCGGTGGACAGACGCCCTGGGGCACCGATGGCCTAACCGAGACCGCGGCGGCCGGGGTGAACGTCTACCGGACCGGAACCGGAGGGATCTGGAGCAACAGCGACATCGACTCGGCGCTCGCCTGGAACCGCGCTGCAGCCGCTCGCCACGTCTATACGTGGCCGAACCTGGGCGGCTACTCGCAGGCGCTCCCCGGTTCGCAGGAAGATGAGGGACTGGCGCAGGTTGTGCAGACGCTCACGGACGACCCGAGCGGCAGCGCGATCGCCTTCTGGAAGGGCCGTGACGAGCCCTGGTACAGCGATATCGCGCCCATGGCGCTCCAGTTCGCCTTCTGCCGCGTCACGTCGCGCGGCGACCCCGCCTGGTGCAACGGCGAGAACCCGCTCGACCCGAGCCAGCTCTGGGTGACCATCGAGGCGCCCCGCGGCACCGCCGCCGATCTCGCCCCGTACTCGAGCGTCACCGACGTCCACGGCGTCGACATCTACCCGGTCACCCTCGCCCATACGTCGCCGAACCTGCAGAACGTCGGCAAGTGGACGGCGACGCTCGCCTCCATCACGCCCCTGGCGCCGGTCTGGACGACCATCCAGATCTGCGCTAGCGGCAGTACCGACAAGACGACGGGCAACTACATCCTCCCGACGTACCAGCAAGAGCGGTACATGGCCTATGACGCGATCCTCAACGGGGCGAAGGCGCTCACCTTCTTCGGCGGCAACAACGCAGGCTGCTTCAGTGGCAGCGACGCCACCTACGGCTGGAACTGGAGCTTCTGGCAGAGCGTTCTCGAGCCCCTCGTGCAGCAGCTCTCGGCCTCCAGCCCGATCGCGCCGGCACTGGTGAACCCGGCGAGGACACCACGCGTGACGACGCGCGGCTCGGGCACCGAGACGATGCTGAAGCAAGGCACTTCGGTCGACGACCTGTGGTTGATCGCGGCTCGCAACGGCGGCGGCACGAGAACGGTGACGTTCAAGGGTCTGCCGCGCTGGACGCATAAGGCCGCCGTCTACAAGGAGAACCGCACGGTCACCGCTTCAAAAGGATCCTTCAAAGACCGCTTCGCCCAGTGGGACGTCCACGTCTACCACTTCGTCGAGCCGCTCCTGCTGCGGAAGGTGGCGCCGACCCAGGGGACTGTCGGTTCCCACGTCACGCTGCAGGGCAAGGGTCTCGCCGCAACGACAGGGGTCAGCTTCGACCACGCCAAGGCCCGGTTCCGGATCGTGAACGACGGAAAGCTCGTAGCAACGGTTCCCAAGCACGCGAAGAGCGGCCCGATCGTGGTCACCTCCGCCCTCAAGCAGGTCAAGTCGAAGGTCTCGTTCCAGGTCCTCCCCAGCGGGTGACCGGGTAGCGCCTCTCAGCTAGGGCGTTATTTGATGACTTTGCCCGAGGGCGAGAGGACGTACCACTTGCCGCCGCTGTTGTTCACGCCCTGACCGGTCGTCTGACCGGGCTTCGTGTCGGTGATGTAGGTGTAGAGCGGCCAGTGGTTGTAGGTCACGACGCGGTAGCCGGCTGGGCTCTTGTCCACTCCGAGCAGCTTCTTCTTCGCCGCGCCGCCGGCAGTGGGGCTCTGCCCCTTCTTGATCTTCAGCGGCGGCCAGATGGCGACGCAAGCTGCGGAGGTGCAGGTCACCTTCTTGTGATGATCGGGGACGAACATGTAGAGCGTGAGACCGCGGCTGTTGACGAGGACGACGCCGTACTTCTTGACCTTCCGCGTCGCGACCGTCGGTGACTTCAGCACCTGACGCGACGCGGCAACGCCTGCCCTCGACGCCGAGCTTCCGTAGCCCGCCGCCAACACAGCGACGACAACCGTCAAGACGAAAACGGCGAAAAGACCAATCCGGACGCGAGCCTGCGGCGTAGCCACTCCAATCACTCTAATGAAGGGGGAGCAGGTGCGCAGGATAGTTCTCTTCGGGCTCGTGCTGCTTGTTGCGACGGCTGCTGCTGCCGCCGCATCGACCGGCGGATTGCCGAACATCGGAACGCCGTCGATGAAGGCTCAGCCCGTGTACAAGGGCTACTACGACCATCACATCGACACGTACCTCATCACCGACGTCTCCTCGAAGTCCCAGGCGAAGGCGATGCACATCAACTACTCCGCCGAAATCAAGGGCGTCAAAGGCATACCGGAGCAGTACTTCGTGCGCGGGCGCGCCGCCAAAGGCCAGCTGACGATCTTCGGCTCGCAGCCCGGCGAGGCCGACTACAACCCGCTCTGGAAGGAGGTCTGGCTGACCTGGAAGAAGGGCGTGAAGCCCGTGCTCATCGGCCAGGACGACCAGGTCGACGCGCTCGAGAAGAAGGGGAAGCTCACGGAGAAGGACGCGCACATCGTCCTCAACGCACCGATTCTCAAGGTGGGCAAAGGCGGCTGATCGTCCCTGAAATGCCGAAGCGGCGGGCGAGCCCGCCGCTTCAAAACTCCGCAGCAGAGTTGTTGCCGTCAGCCCCGAGCGGGAGTCAAACCGATCATCTCGCGCGTTGGTCGTGTTCGGCCTCCCCCTTTCGGGGGATCTGCAAACGGCCAGATCAGGCGGTGCGCGAAGTTCTCACGAGTGAGAGCTGCGGCCTGGCCGGCGGCTCGTGGAACAGCAGCCGCTCCACTTCCTCGGCCGGTGCCGGACGGCCGAAGAGATAGCCCTGGCCGAAACGGCAGCCCATCTGCCGCAGGCGGTCGGCCTGGGCGCGATGCTCGATCCCCTCGGCAACGGCCGCGAGGCCGAGCGAGTCGCCGAGCCGGAGGATCGCGTCGACGAACGCCTCGTCCGCATCGTCGCCGAGGAGCTTGTCGACGAACGGCTTCGGGATCTTCAGCGACTCGATCGGGAACTCCGCGAGGCGGCTCAGCGACGAGTAGCCGGTGCCGAAGTCGTCGATCGTCAGCCCTACACCGAGCTCTCGGAGCCGCTGCATCGCGACCAGCGCGCCGTCGCTGCCCTGGATCACGCCCGACTCGGTCACCTCGATCACGAGCCTGTTCGGCTCGACGCCGTAGCCCTTCAACGCCTCGGCGAGGGTGTCGACCAGCCGCTCGTTGGCAAGCTCCGCCGCGGCGAGGTTGATCCAGATGCTCAGTCGCTTCGGCCAGCGACGGGCGGCCTCCAGAGCCTGGTGGAGGACGAGGCGTCCGAGCTCGATCGTCAGGCCGGTCTCCTCCGCAGCCGGCAGGAAGTCGGCTGCGCTGAGGAGCCCGCGGGTCGGATGCGGCCAGCGAGCCAGCACCTCGAAGCCCTCGATCTCGCCGTCCGCCAGCCGCACGACCGGCTGGTAGTGGACGACGATCTCTCGGCGCTCCAACGCGGCCTCGAGATCGAGCCCGAGCTGCCTCTGCGAACGGAGCTTCTCGTGCAGGTCCGCCTCATAGAGCGAGTACGCGCGCTCCGACCGCTTGACGCTGTACATGGCGATGTCCGCGTTGCGGATGAGATCCTCGCCGGTGGTCAGGCCGGCGTAGCCCACGGCGATGCCGACGCTGACGTGGCAGGCGACGTCTCCACAGCCAAGCGCGTACGTCCCGTCGATCTTTTCGAGCATGCGCCGAGTCGCGGAGACCGCAGCCTCCGCGTTCGCGTCGCGGACGAGGACTGCGAACTCGTCGCCGCCGATCCGCGCAGCCAGATCCTGCGCCCGGACGGCCTCGGCGAGGCGGTGCCCGAACTCGGCGAGCAGCTCGTCACCTGCGCTGTGCCCCCAGGTGTCGTTGACCGCCTTGAAGCGGTCGAGATCGAGATAGAGGACTGCCGTCGAGACCGCACCCCGCTCGAGCTCGTGCTCCACCGCTTCGAGCAGGTTCTGGCGGTTGGGCAGGCCCGTGAGCCCGTCGTGATACGCCTGGTGGCGTAGCTGCTCCTTGAGCTGGGTCACCTCGGCGAGCGAGTGCTCGAGCCGACCGTTCTCGAGCAGGATGCTCGCATGGCCGGCGAAGGTCTCGAGCAGCTCGACGTCGGTGTCCACGAACGTGCTGACGTCGCCGAGGCGTTCTCCGACGACCAGCAATCCGAATGTCCGATTCTCCCCGTGGAGCGGTGCAACGATCGCGTCCTCGAGTCCGCGCGACCGGAGGAATGAGTCGAAGGCCTTGGCCGCGCGGCGCTGGGTGAGCAGCATCGCCGAACTCGTGGAGGCAACCGCCCTGAATGCCGTGGCATCCGCCGGAGAGAGCCGCTCTTCGGGATGCATGAGCAACTCGCCCTCGGCCCCGCTCACGCTCCGCAGGGGCCCGTCGCCGTCGGCAGCCGGAAGCAGGAGGATCTCGGCGTACTCGGCGCGGAGCAGCCTGCGCGCTGCGACGAGCAGCTGTCCGACCGCGAGCCCGAACTCCGGCGCGCCCTGGGTCGCGCGCATCGACTCGTAGAGGAACTCCACGTGCTCTCGCTGCTCGCGCTGTTCCATGTATCCGCGGAAGGCGGCGACACAGCAGAACACCGGCACGACGAGCAAGACCACCGCAAGGGGACGAGCCTCGAGAAGCTCGACGACGGCGAGACCGAGCGACGCCGTCGCGAGCGCTCCGATCGTCGAGGTGACGAGGGTACGTAGCAGCTGAGGAGCCTGGAATCGCTCCTCGGCAATCGCGATCACGGCAGAGACGAGCAGAATGCCGAGCACGTGCGCGACGGCGCACGCGAACAGCACGAGCGCCCAGACGTGCGGTGCCGAGTCGCCGGAGCCCGCGAGCGAGCGGAAGATGACGAGCGCAACTCCGCTGCAGAGCGGCAACTCCGCGAGATTGAAGGCGAACTTGACGAGTTGGCGCTGGCTCTTCCAGCGGGTGACGATCAGAGCAACGAGCGTCCCCACAAGCTGCCCGACGAGCAGAGCCGCGGGAACGGCGAGCAGCAGGCCTAGCGTGAGCCCGATCTCGGTGAGGGAAAGCGTGTGCGCCTGCTTCCGGAACTGGAGGTGAACGACGAAGACCTCGGCGAAGAAGAACGCAAGCGCGAGTGCCCACCACGGGAGGCGCAGGCCGTGAACGAACGAGTCGCTGCCGAATCTGTGAAGCGCGAACGCCCACACGAGCGTGCACGTGAGCACGAGGACGCCGTTGAAGGCCCACACCCGCCGCGGTGCACGAAGGGCCTCACGCACAGCAACGCCGAGCGGCCGCGGGGGCTCGCTCGGCGCTGGACGCGGGGTAAGAGGCCGGGCGATCACCGACCTCTCCCGTTACCTATCGGCCCCAGCTCGCTCCGAGCCATGATCCACCAGACCAGCTGCTGCCGCTCCAGCTCGAGCCGCTCCAGCTCGAGCCGCTCCACGAGCTTCCCGACCACGAGGAGCCACTCCAGGACTCATCCGACCAGCTCGAGCCACTCCAGCTCGACCCGCTCCAGCTCGACCCGCTCCACGAGCTACCCGACCAACTCGAGCCGTTCCACATCCCGCCCGACCAGCTCGAGCCGGCGGCTTCAAGCGCCGCCATGGCTGCCGAATTGAAGGGCTGGCCGAAGATGTCCTGCTCGCCCTGAAGCACGACGCCGTTCTGCGAGATGTGGTCGCTGCCGCGCGCAGCCTCGAGGCTGCCGGTTCCGATCGCCGGTGCGTTGTACTGCTGCGACGCGAACACCGAGGGGACAGAGGTGCTCAGAAGCTTGTTCAGGTCGAGCTCACCGCAACCCTGCTGCTTCCAGTTGTAGCCCGACAGCTTGTCGCAGCTCGACGTCAGCATCGCCTTCACCTGGTCCGGCGTCAGCTGCGGGTAACGCTGGAGCAGGTCGGCCGCCGCGCCGGAGACGAACGCAGCCGCCTCGGACGTCCCGCTACCTCGGAAGTAGTTATCGCTCAGCGCGCCGTCCGGGTTGCTCTGGTCGATGTAGGAGCCCGGGACACGCAGACCCTGCAGATGGGAGCCCGGGGCAACGAGATCCGGACCGCGGCAGCTCTTGCTGCAGCTCGCCGAACCCGCCGAGTAGGACCCGACCTGGTCGTCCCATGGCGTCCCAGTTCCCATGGTGTCCACTGCGCCGACTGCGAGGATCTGCGGGTCGTAACCCGGATCCGCGAGACCGAGGGCACTCGCTCCGGTCTGATAGCCGGAGTTCCCAGCCGCGGCGACAACCACGATGCCTGCTTTCCAGGCCTGCTCGACCGCATAAGCAAGCGGGTCGATCCCGTACGCCTGAGTCGAGTTCGTGCCGTACGAGAGATTGAGGACCCGGATGTTCATCCCGTTGTCGTGGCGGTGCTGCACAACCCAGTCGATCGCGGCGATGACCTGGCTCACATCGGTGCCACCGTCCGCCACGCTGACCTTGAGAGACACGATGCGCGCGTCGGGGGCGACCCCGTGGTAGCCGCCGGGCTGGCCGTCGTTACCGGCGATCAGGCCGGCCATGAAGGTCCCGTGGCCGTTGGTATCGACGTTCTGCAGGTTCGGGTTCTGCGATTCAAGCGACAGATCCGGCCCGTTGTTCACCTTGCCGGGGCCGTTCAACCCCGGGACAGGGGCGACGCCCGTGTCGATGACCGCGACCTCGACGCCCTTGCCGGTGTCGCCGGCGTTCCACAGCGCCTGCGTGCCGTCTGCGGCCGTGATGCTCTGCATCGAGTATGGGTCGCTCGTCGGGTCGTATGCGGAAGCGCCCCAGGAGGCGCCGGCGCGGATCCCGCCGAGCACCATCGCCAGCAGGACGGCAATGAGAGCGGCGTGCCAGCCCTTGAGCCGAAAACTGTCGCGCACGTTGAGGTTCGCCCCCACGTGTACCTCCTTGTCGCGACCGCTCTGTGCCGCAGAACGAGCCGCAGTAGCCGCCAGTCAGTTGGCGCAACGTAGGTGCTCGGCGGGGGGTGATCCTCCCGCGAAAGGGGGAGCCGATTCGCTCGGACGAGGGATCTTTGAACGCCCCTGCCCGTGTCGAAGAGCCGGTCGCTCGGACCTGCGGCTAATACCATCGTTTGGCCGTGAGTTCCGTACTCGATTCCGCGCTCCCACAGTTCACCGCAAGCGACGCTGCGCGGATCGCGGCTGACCTGTTCGGCCTCCATGGCACCGCGTCCGCGCTCGGCAGCGAGCGCGACCAGGCGTTCCTCCTGGACGACGGAGCCCGCGGCGGAGTCCTCAAGATCTCCAATCCCAGCGAGGACGAGGTCGTGCTCGACTTCGAGGAGGCCGCGATCGCCCATGTGGTCGCCGTCGATCCCGAGCTGCCGGTGGCCCGGCCGTTGGCGCCGCGCGCGACGTTCGACGGTCACCAGGTGCGCCTCTTCGAACGCCGACACGGCCACAAGGCCGGGCCCGAGCTCGGCGATGCCGCGGTGCGGGAGATCGCTGCCGTGCACGCCCGCTTGTGCCTTGCGCTCCGCTCGTTCTTTCACCCTGCGGCCGGCCGGGAGCTGCTCTGGAACCCCCGTGCCGCGCCGCGGCTGCGGCCGCTGATCGACGAAGTCGCCGATCCGGTGAGGGAGGCTCTCCTCCAGCGCACGCTCGACCGGTTCGATGAGTGCGTGCTGCCCCGGTGGGAACGTCTCCGCGGCCAGGTCGTGCACGGGGACTTCACCCTCGACAACCTGCTGCTCGACGAGCAAGGCCGGGTCGCCGGGATCCTCGACTTCGGCGACTGCTGCCACACGGCGCTCGCGGCCGACGTCGCCATTGCGCTCGTGTCGTTCCTGCGCGGCCGGCCGACCGACGATGTGTTCCGGATCGCGCGGATCGCGCTCGACGGCTTCGCGTCCCGCCTTCCGCTCGAGGAGCTCGAGCTCGAGTTGCTCGGCGACCTCGTGGCAGCGCGAC
>Ga0126372_10001033_pt1 | contig 10885 bp, 8 predicted proteins | sample PanSoiMetaPlot_6_FD_92762 | JGI IMG/M metagenome (GOLD analysis project Ga0126372, IMG submission 92762) | Tropical forest soil microbial communities from Panama - MetaG Plot_6 | ecosystem: Environmental > Terrestrial > Soil > Tropical forest > Bulk soil | place: Panama | collected 2016-02-17
CCGGCCGCCAAGCGGCAAAACGTTACGGCGGCGTCATTGTTGCCGAATCCATTCAGGACAATTCGGAAAATTTCACGCGCTTCGTCCTGCTCGTCCCCCACGATTCCGCCAGTGACAATCCGTTGCTGAGACCGCGCATGGACAGCCGCATTCTCAAGGCTTCGATGATCCTGCGGCTGGCGCATAAGCCCGGCGCTTTGCTCGCCGCTCTGCAACCGTTCGCCGATTACGGTGTGAATTTGCTGAAAATCGAAAGCCGTCCGATCCACGGGCGCCCATGGGAATATCAGTTTTTTCTGGACGTCCAGACCGAAGACCCGGCAAAGCTTCACGAAGCACTGCACCAGGTGAGGGCCGCAACCAGCTTTTTTCATCTACTGGGCCGTTACGCTCCCGCGCGCCAGTGATAGCTTAGTGACCGACAAGTCCGACTCGTCTATACTCTGTTCGCGTAAATTCCTGCCATGATTGGCGAAACGCTCGGACAATACAAAGTTTCAGAAAAGCTCGGCGGCGGCGGAATGGGCGTCGTCTACAAGGCCCAGGACACCAAGCTCGGCCGCTTCGTCGCATTGAAATTTCTGCCGGACGAAGTTGCCATGAGCCCGCAAGCGCTCGAACGTTTCCAGCGCGAAGCTCGCGCGGCTTCCGCGCTGAATCATCCGAACATCTGCACCATCCACGAGATTGGCGAGAACAACGGGCAACTCTTCATCGTGATGGAGTGTCTCAGCGGCTCGACGCTCAAACACATCATTCAAGGCGGACGCCTGGAACTGGACAAGATCCTGAGCCTGGGCGTGGAAGTGGCCGATGCGCTTGAGGCGGCTCACAGTCGCGGCATCGTGCACCGTGACATCAAGCCGGCCAACATTTTTGTGACGGATCGAGGCCACGCCAAGGTTCTCGATTTCGGTCTCGCGAAAATCGCCCCCGTTCATCGCTCCCTTTCGGACGATTCCCAAACGCGGGGCGACGCTGATGCCGTCGACCTCACCAGCCCCGGCACCGCGGTTGGAACCATTGCGTACATGTCTCCCGAGCAACTTCGCGGCAAGGAACTCGATGGCCGCACCGACCTGTTTTCGTTTGGAGTCGTTCTTTACGAGATGGCCACGGGGTTGATTCCCTTTCGCGGCGAGACTTCTGCCGTCATTACGGAGGCGATTCTCAATCGTATCCCCGCCGCACCTCAGCAGCTTAATCCCGGAATCCCACCGAAGCTGGGAGAGATCATCAACAAGGCGCTCGAGAAAGATCGTGAACTGCGGTGCCAGACCGCGGCCGAGATGCGAGCAGACCTCAAACGCCTGAAGCGGGAAATCGAATCCTCGCGGACTTCCGTACTCACTGAAACTGGCGAGCCCGTCGCCTCTGCTAGCGGCTCCACCAAGATCGCGACCGTAAAAAGCTCCTCCCGACGCCTCGGTCTTCTTGCCGGGGTGGGCATGCTTCTGGCTTTGGCCGTTGGCGCTTATGCTGGCAAAGTATATTTCTCGGCGGAAACGCCCCCTCCGCCGCTCTACCGCCAGTTGACCTTCCGTCGCGGTAGTATCCGGTCAGCGCGCTTCGCCCCCGATGGGCAGACAATTCTTTATAGTGCCGCCTGGCAAGGCAATCCCACGGACGTTTTCACGGCTCGCCCCGAAGCCCCGGAGTCGCGTTCCATGGGCCTCAATCGAACGCAACTGATGTCCATCTCGTCGAACGCGGAGATGGCAGTTCTGCTCGACAGCAAAGCTATCGGGGCGTGGGTAAGCATGGGAACGCTGGCGCGTGCGCCTCTTTCGGGAGGTGCGCCGCGGGAAGTCCTGGAGCAGGTGCAGTGGGCCGATTGGTCGCGCGACGGGACCAGTTTTCTCGTTGTGCGTGATTTCGGCGGAATGAATCGCCTCGAGTTTCCCATCGGCAAATCCCTTTACGAGACCGGAGGCTGGATCGGGCACCCGCGTGTCTCCCCTCAGGGCGACAAAGTTGCGTTTGCCGATCACCCCGTCCAGGGCGACGATAGCGGCACGCTCAGCATCGTTGACCTGGCTGGTCACAAGAAGACTCTTACCGCCCAGTGGTTCACGATTCAGGGCGTGGCCTGGTCTCCCGACGGAAACGAAATCTGGTTTACTGCCAGCAAGTCTGGGACAGATCGCACGCTGTACGCTATCACGACCAACGGGAAACAGCGGATCGTGGCGCGATTGCCGGGCGCGCTGATGCTGCTCGACATCGCCAAAGACGGCCGCGTATTGCTGGTGCGCGCTACCTGGCGTCGTGAACTGATGGGCATCTCGGGTGATGGCAAGGAACGCGAGCTTTCCTGGCTTGACTACACGTATCCTGCCGACCTCTCCGATGATGGCAAGACTTTGCTGTTCGATGAAGAAGGTGGAGGCGGCGCTCTCGACTATTCGAAATCTAGCGGATACACCTACGCCGTTTATTTGAGAAAAACGGACGGTTCGCCCGCCGTGCTTCTCGGCGAGGGCGGTGCTGTTGCACTCTCTCCCGATGGGAAGCTCGCGATTGTTCAGACGCAAGACTCCCCCTCGCGTCTTCGACTACTCCCAACCGGCGCTGGTGAACCCAAAGAGATTGCGGGCGACATCAACCACGCGTGGGCGCGCTGGTTCCCCGACGGAAAAAGAATTCTGTATTCGGGCAATGAGCCGGGCAAAGGCGTTCGGCTCTACGTTTACGAATTGGCCACCGGAAAAAGCCGGGTCATTACCCAGGAAGGCGTCAACGGAACTGCGCTCGTAATCTCGCCAGATTCCGATTGGGTAGCGGGCATCGGTCCTGATCACAAGGGTTATCTTTATCCCGTGTCTGGAGGCGAGCCCCGCCCGGTTGCCGGACTCAATCCCGGCGAGCAACCGATCGTTTGGAGTTCCGACGGCCACTCGCTCTACATCTATCAGCCCGGCGAGTTGCCGGCTAAGGTCTATCGCGTCGACCTCCAGAGTGGGAAACGCGTCCTGTGGAAACAACTCATGCCCTCAGATCCTGCCGGTGTCGAAAACATCGGGCCGATTCTCATCACTCCCGACGCGAAGACTCTGGTTTTCGGCTACCATCGCATGCTCGCTGACCTCTATCTCGTCGAGGGATTGAAGTAGTTCATTACCACCCTGGGAAGAATTCCGGCGCGTCCCTCCACGTGGCTTCTGTTCTTCCGCCGTTTGTAAATCTCAAAGCGCATTCTGGGTGCGTGGAGTGTTTGCCTGGACGATCGTATGCATAGGTGCTGGTTGACTCCTGGTTGTCCTTAGCTTCGCAATCGCATCCTCGCGACTCCGGGTCAGCCGGTCGAACCACTGCATGCCGGGAAGTTTCGCGATCGTGGTATCGATCCGTTTCGCGATCTCGGCGCCCTGAGAATCACCGAGGATGAACGACAGGACCCAATTCACCTCGCCTTCGGGCTTTACTCCACCCCCTACCGGCAACCAGAATTTGCGAATGACAAAACTGGCCAAACGCTGCGCGTGCGGATGCTGCAATTCAAGTTTCGCCTTGTTGTAGTAGAAGGAAAAATGACGTCGTTCATCTTTCGCCAGCCGATTCACCACCTGTGCCAGCACCGGGTTGTTGGTGCGACGCGCGAGCACGCCATAGCCTTCAAGTGTCGACAATTCCGAAATCGCGCCGTACGTCAGGTAAGCGCCATGAAAATGACGAGACATCTGGCACAGGAGCGACGCGCCCATTTCCTTTATCCACTCTTTGAACGAACTCGCTTTCTGCACCTCGGCCATCCGCGCTGTCGACACGGGTACACCAACCGCATTCAGGAAATGCCGTAACGTGTGACCATGAAAAAACTCTTCGTAGGCCCAGCAACTCAGAAACGAGGTCGTCTGCGGATCCTCGATTGCGCACGTGTTCAGGATCGCGCGAAGATACACCACCGTGTGCGACTCAATGTCCGTCATGTAGGTCAACGCCCGGATTTCCTCGTCAGTCAAGGGATAGCGAGCGGCCTGGGCAAGATCGATGTCACTGATGTCAACTTTCTTCGAGTGTCGAATATAGCGGTCCAGATCGAAATCCAGGGTCATAGCAAGCCTTTATTTATCATTGACTTATACAAATCCGTTCCCGTTGGTAGTACGTTCAAAGGTTGGAATTGGATTTTTTCGCGTGCGCACATAGTACTTTTGGTCAATAAAACCATCCAACAGTCGCGCTAAGTCGTAGTAGTATTTGGACACGCCGCAACGTTCGGAACCGCCGCAGCCAAGCTTAGCGATTTAAAAAAGGGGCCCTGCTGTATGAGTCAGCGATTCTCCCTCGATCGCCAGTCTTTTGAGCAGTTCCTGTCGGCAGCGACCGTTCTCCAACAATTGGAGAAGCGCTGTCTTCCAATCACGCGGGATAAAACCCAGTCCTTCTCCGAACTGGTTGAAACCCAGCAGGCTATCGAGATTGGCACTCTCGATTTGCATTCGGCTATCGAGCGCATCACTGCGCTCGCCCTGAAACTTACCGATGCCGGCGGGGCCGCAGTGTGGTTGTTCGCGCAGGCGGAATTCATTTATAGCGGCGGAGCCGGAACTGCTTCCAACGATCACCGCCTGAAGATGCAGGTATTGTCGCGGCTGGCCGCGACGAGCCGCCTCACCGATGACACGGTTTGTGAGCCTGAGGATCCCAGCATCACAGATAGCGAGGGAAACTATCCCAGCGCCGCCCGGTCCCTGCTCATCGCGCCAATTTATCAGGGACGAAATATTGCCGGAGCTCTTGCCGCTTTCTCCGATGAACCCACTGCCTTCCTCGATCAGGACACGACCAGTATTCGCCTGTTGAGCGGCCTTGTTGCGCACGCTCTCGACAAGAATGCCGAGAGGGAGCTCAAGCAAAGCGTCAGTGCCGAGCGCGCAACCATGCTTAAAGTAATTGAGCAACTGGCGCCCTCCTTAGAGAAGTTGGCGCTGCAGCAGGAACAGGAACGACAATCCTCAAGTCAGGCCTATTCCCCTGAACTGGTCGCGGAAGGACTGGTCGAGAAGCGGTTCGTCGAGGAACAACTGCCCGTTAAGGACCAACTGCAGGCAGAAGCCGCGTCTACGACAGCAGAAACAACTGTCGATCATTCGGCGGAGGAACATGCAGTGGCTGAACCCGCCGCATCACCAGCTGAAGCCATACCGTCGGTTGCGGCAGGCGAGACTCGCGTTCCTCAGTGGGTATTGGACAGCAGCAAGAAGGATCAAGATACCGCCTTTGTCTCGCCCCTTGAGTTCCCGTCGATCGACTCTCCGATCCGCTCCCTGTCAGCATTCGGCAAGACGGCGCCGGTGTCCGAGCGCACAGCGCTCTCCGGCCAGATCCCCGTCGAGTCTGCGGTACCGGTCGAGCAAACTGCCTCTGAGACTCCAACTCCTATTGTATTTCCCGAAATCGTTGGCGCCCTAGCTTTGCAGGACTCAATGATCATTGCGCAAATTGAGAAAGAAGCTGCGCCCCAGATACCAGATGTCGATTCCTCTGTCGTCACTCAGCCTTTCGCTCCAGTGTCGCAAGTGATATGCGCACAAACGGCATCGCTTCTAGAGCCTCCGCAAACACCCGAACCGATTACTTCCGGCGAACTTCAAAAAATTGTTCTGGTTGCCGAACCGAAGGCGGCCGAGCCCGCTGAGATCACCAAGGCGCAAGCACCCGAGTTCACACTGGTCGCCCCGCCCGTTCACGCCTCATCGGCTGAGGGTCATCCTTCGGCCATTCCAATAGAGTTCAGCGAGGAATTCTGGAACCGGCGTCAGCAGCGCGAGCACGAGATGATGGCTGCCTTGACATTGCATGCGTCGAAAAAACTGCGCGTGGCCCAGTCCTCCATGAACCATGCAGTGGGAACTGCCAAAACAAAGGGCCGCGCGGTGACCAGGTACAGAATCAATCTCCTGATTCGCCGCAGTGCGTCTGAGTTGCGGGATCTGCGACGTGCCACCGGAGCCAGCCTTGTTCTCCTGATCATGCTGGCTTTCGTGATTCTCGAAATCGGCATGCACTCGTCGTTTCAGACAGCGGCGGCAAGCTCCCCCGGCGTCGGAAAAGACACTTCATCTCGTCCTGTCATCCAGGCCAGTGCTCATGTCGACGCGCACGGTGCAGTGACCAGCAAGGCCGTCAAAGAAGCGTCCGGCTCGGCGCTGCCCTCAAGCCATCTCCGCATTACCGATCCTGACGCCGCCGAGGAAGTGTCTGAGCTCAGCCAATACGAGGTTACGAGACTTTTCCAGCAGGCAGCTCATGGCGACGACTGGTCCGCGTTCCAGCTCGGTATGGCTTACGAGACCGGTCAGGGAGTTTCTCAAAACTGCCAAAAAGCCGCGCAGTGGGTTTCGCGGTCGGCGGGTATGGGTAACCTGGCCGCCGAATACAACCTTGGGCTCCGCTATCGCGACGGTGATGGATTACAAACCAATGCGAGCGAGGCTCAAAAGTGGCTAAGCAAGGCCTCCAAATGGAATTATCCCGGGGCACAGGCAGCGTTGGCAGGAGTGGGAGTGACTTCTGCGCAAGCCTCGGCCCCGCAACCCGTTGCGGAACCCTGAGCGTTCCGCCTTACTACTTCGAGCCGTCGCATCTCGAATGAAACCCTCGCGCAAACTGGCCAGCAGAGCGCATTTTCGCAACAAGAGCTCTGTCGGGGTGTTTTGGGGGAATCTACTGTCGCACCCTTGGGAAAAGGGTGATCCGGCTTTTGCTGAGCGTATCATTGTGATATAACGGCGCCTGAGCACTAACTTTCGGGCTCCGCCAGGAGAAGTGGTACGGATCTGGCTTTTGGCGTGTAAGAGAAAGCCAGGACGGAGGAGGTATTGTGTCCGACGCACGGACCGGAAAACGATTCCCGCTGGAACTGCCCATCAAGATCCACAAGCAGGACAGCACCGCTGAAGCGAGCGGAGTCACTGGCAATCTGAGCGCTGCCGGCGTTTACATTCGTGCCGAAGAAGCACTCGAAGTGGGCTCGCCGGTTGAGTTCGAAATCGCCTTGCCGCCGGAAATGACCGGGGCCAAGGAAAATGTCGTGATTCAGTGCCGCGGTCGAGTGGTACGCACCGACGAACCTTCCTCGGGCAACAAAGGTCAAGACGCCCGTGGCGTGGCTTGCGTGATTGATTCGTATGAGTTTGTTCGCAATTCGTAACGCCGGAGAGCTGAGACGATGCTCAAACTGATTCTGGCTGATAATCAGGCAATTTTTCGTGCGGGGATCGCCAAGGTGCTGGCGGTGGAAGACGAGATGCGCATTGTGGCTCAGGCGCAGACGCCCGAGCAGATGATGATGGCGCTCGACAAGTTCCGCGCCGCCGTACTGGTTGTGGCAGGAGGATTTCATTCTGACTTTGCGGCGATTGTCCAGGCCGCAGCTAAAGCCAAAACCCGGGTTGTCGTGTTGGCTGATACCGGCGAGAGCGCACAACGCTACATGAACGCCGGCGCTAACGGCGTCGTCTACCGCAATGTGACCAGTTCCTCGCTGGTCGATTGCGTGCGCAAGGTCGCCCGTGGTGAAAATTGGGTTCAGGATATTGCTGTGCCCAGCGAGTTGACCGAGAACGACATGGTCGGACTGCGCGTGCGCGACCGTCTCACGGCCAAGGAACTGCGAATCGTCGCCCTCATCGTTCAAGGCTATAAAAACAAGGAAATCGCCTCTCAGCTCGGCACCACCGAGCAGGTCATCAAAAACTACCTTCGCAACGTCTATGACAAGATCGGGGTGTCCGACCGCTTGGAACTCGCCTTATTCACGATTCATCACCGCATCCTGAACGAAGCTGCGGCAGCCACCACTATGGCGGCGCCGGGCGCCGGAGCGGGGGTACCCTCCTAGTTTTTTTAAGATTCGAGTTCGCGGCCGCCTTCGGGCGGCCTTTCTTGCATGTAGCTCAGGTGTGCGTTCTCTTGGAATGCATCTATTCAGGAAGGTTCGGACAATTTCGTGGAGGGCATATGCGTCAGATTGTGACGTCGTTTTTCGCGGTCTTGTATTTCGCCGCACTGCTCAGTGCGCAAACGCCAGAGATCAAGTTCATCGCCGACACCTTGGGCGCGCCTATGACTCGGCCGCGCAGTCGATGCGGCGAATTGCCGAACTCGCCGTCAAGAACGGCTAGAGTAAGAAGGATATCTCGATGGGTGTACTCACGGTCGCTCCTATCTATCAGGGGGAAAAAAGCGCGCGCGATCCTTCTACGTGCAAGGGCAAATGATTCTGCGTGTGCGGGCTTTTTCAAAAATCGACCCCATCCTTGACGATTCCGTGCAGGACGAGATCACCGATCTTCGTTCACTGACCTATTCTCTTGCCGACGAGGAGAAGGCTGAACAGAAGGCAGTCGCCGAAGGGATGCGGCGGGCAATGGGCAGGGCCAGTATCGCCCTGGAACAGAAGGGCAGAAAGTGGGTGCGCTCCGCTATATGAGTCTCGACGTCAAACATCTGGTGGGTGTTGCGGAGCTTCAGTCGATGCCACTGCTGTCAGTTGATGCCGGAGTGAACCGTTTTCGGATTGGGCAAGAAACAGGCCCCGGCACCGATGTCTCCTCCACGGCCAGAGAAGATCCGCGTCACTGCCACGGTGCGATGCGCATTTCAGATTCAATAAGGCAAAAAGGCGAGGCCGCCACAGTGGCGGCCTCCTGAAAAACCCTCGCGCCTGACGTGTTCGAGCTTATTGCACGTCGGTGACTTTGCCATTCACAAAGGTGACTTTCAGATCCTTGTACACGAAGATCTGCTTGGCGCCGAGGTTGACAATCTTGTCTGGAGGACCGAGAGCGCCTTTCACCTGGTCCGGTGTTTGGCCTTTTTCAATCTGTGCGGGTTCCGGCGGCGGTCCTGGTTGTTGTGGTTGCTGTTGACCTGGTCCCGCCTGGGCAGTCTGATTGTTCCCTTGGCCTCCATTGCCACCCTGCTGGTCGCCACCACCTTGCTGGTCGCCTCCCTCATCGATGGCAAAGAGCTGACCGATCGTGTCTTCCACCTCCGAAGCATTCGTTTTCGCCAATGCTCCTTTGGCAAACTGAAACACCACGTCGGCCTTGAAGAACGTAGTCGGGTTTGTATTGTTACAGGAATCGCAGGCGATAATCCCCATCGTCACCGTATCTTTGTTCGCGTTTACATCGATGTGAGATGGGTAAACCTTATCTCCGACTGGGAACAGGTGGGTGTTCTGCTCCTTGCCAAACTTTTTCATTCCGAACCCGAGGCCCTTCTGAAAAAGCGCGTTGGGAGTTTTGACTTGCCCGTTTTGATAGTGAGTCGGCGTCACACTCACGTCGCTGTAGGGCACGCTGAGAATCCCGCCTTTCTGGATTTTCAAGACCGTACCCGCCTCGACGACCGCAGGGCCGTGCGAGTCCGACCCCATCTTCACCACTTTGTATTGAGCCCTCAGCTGTTCATCCAGCGTCGGGGCTTGTGCCATCGCGGTAGACCACGACAGGACTATCACCAGAATGGATACGAAAATTTGAGCCGCGATTTTTAATGCACAGCGCATGGATGAGACTCCTCCTGGAAAGAACCATGGTTGAACTGTCTCGAAACCAGACCACTCTCTTTTGCAACCGCGAGGCTTCAAGTTACTGGTTGCCGCCGCCGGCTTCCTTCTCGGCTTGATCCGCCTCGCTTACTTGCTTCTGCACCTCATTTTTCGCATTCGAATCGGGCGGAGGAGCCGGGACTTCGCCGTCTTTCGTACTGGTATCGGGCGCCTTTGGGATCCCGTCTTTTCCTTGTTTCTCGGCCAGCGACTTCAGCCCGGCATCAATCTGCTCGCGGAACTGGTTATACATTTCCTGCAGGTCCGAGACCTGTACGCGGGGCTTGGACCCTACTTTGCAATCATCTTTCTTGCTGCTCTTTACCTCTACCTGCACCGCTTCGTCGTCACCCGGAGCGTCCTCCATACGCTTGATCACATCTCCGCCGGATAGCGAACACTCTTCATCGTCTTCGTTGGTGACATCGATTTCGCTGGACACGATGAACAGCGTGAACTTGGGATCCAACGCAGGTGGCGTCTGATCGCTGTTCTTGCTTCCTTGTGCGCTGGCGGATCCTGATTTTTCCGATGCCGCCTTCTCGTCAGCAATCAGTGCCTTGACCTGTTCTGCCAGTTGGTTTCTCAGATCGGCCGGGAACTGACCTGCGGTGTCCTTGCCCGCCGGAAGGGCAGGAAGGAATCCCACGGACGCGTAGGCGTTCTGTTGCACATGGTATGGATTGCTTTTCGAAGCGCTGCCGCCGCCTCTGGCTCCCGCCGCCACGCCGGCTTCATAAGCCAGCCTCAGGTTTTCCGACATCATGTAGTCGGTCAACCACAGTGAACTCGACGGATAGTACGGCGCGGGCGAATAGTAATAGCCATAAGGCCCGTACCAGGGAGATGCATTCCATCCCCAGTTGTAATAGACCGGCGCAGGCCATGGGTTATACGCCCATCCATAGTAGACAGGCTGGTAATAATAGGCGGGAGCGTAGCCATAGTAAGGACGTCCGCCGTAATAATAGGTGCTATACACCCGCGTGTAGGCGACATTGTTCACGACGTAAGTCCGCTGGACATACTCGCGCCCATTACGATTGACGTAAGGACGCTGCATGTAGCCGCGACCGCGCCCGTCGGCAACGACTTTTCTTCCACCTGGAAAAGTCTTTTCCACTCTTCGGTTGCCGTTCAGGCTGCGATGCACGTTCAACCCGTTGTTCCCGCGGATATCGCGAACGTGACCCTTTTTGTCAGCACTCACCTTCAAATTGCCAACCTGACGCGTGTTGCGTACGGGTTGATGTACTTGCGCAGCTTTCCCGCCTGCGCCACCTTTGTTCGCAAGATTGCCCTGGCCCGCCCGCCCGCCCGGCC
>Ga0126372_10001034_pt1 | contig 10884 bp, 14 predicted proteins | sample PanSoiMetaPlot_6_FD_92762 | JGI IMG/M metagenome (GOLD analysis project Ga0126372, IMG submission 92762) | Tropical forest soil microbial communities from Panama - MetaG Plot_6 | ecosystem: Environmental > Terrestrial > Soil > Tropical forest > Bulk soil | place: Panama | collected 2016-02-17
CAGATGTTGGCTGCCGACACGGGTCGTGGTGTCACGCAGCAGTGCCACGCCTGCGCATAGGGATTGCAGGAAACCGACCTGTGCATGTGTATCGGCCATCAGCGTCAGGCCGGCCAGCCAGCCGATGACAAAATCATCGCCAGCGGGCGTCAGGCCGGGTCCGAGCCCGACCAGGTGCGACACGGCTTGCAAAACGCCGCTGCAATCAGCTGATCTCGTCGCCAGTGCAAGACGGGGCAGGACCGCCGAAATCCGGCAGCTCAGCGCTGTCGCGGGTTGCTCCGATCCAAGGACGTTGCCGAGAAACTCGCTGGCGCGTCTCGAAAGGTGATCCAGGAGAAATTCTCTTACCGACACGGCGGCGGACGACCAGGTCGCGGAATGGCGGCATAGTCTGGGACGCAGCCCACTCACCCATCGGCGCGCGCCGGCGAGCCCCACAACCACAACACTATCGTCGAAGATCAGGCGATTGCCGCTGACATGCACCGGCATGCCCTTCCAGTATCTGCTGTCCATCCGCTCCTGATGGGCAAGACGGATACCGTGAGCAACATTTCCGGCGTTACTCGCAAGAACGGTTACAAGGCCTCCGGTCGTCAGGGCCAGATTGCAAGCACGATCGAATGTTGCTTCGACGTGCCCCTCAAGATCATCAAGCTGCACGCGGCATCCGACCGTCTCTGCCCAATAGAAACCATGCGCTGGCGTCGCTTGACGATTATTCCGGGCTTGGACCAGCAGCATGACTACTTCTTCCTGTCGGTGGCGCTCGCAAACTGGTTGTTCTGATAGGCGTAGAAAGCGCACATCAACATGATCAACGCATAGCCAATAGCAGGAGCAACCGCCGCACCAAGCTTGAACTGTGTTGCGTGCACAATGCCGATGTAGGAGCCGATCGCGCCGAACGCGGCCCAATAGCCCGCCTGCTTGTAGTTCTTGTCGATGATATGGGCGGTCAATGCACCGAGCAACGCACCGCCGAGAATGGCGCTGCTGCCAAGCGTCGCCATGCCTGAATAGAAGACGCCGCCGCCTTCGAGCGCGGTATCTCCGAGCTTTGATGCGGAGGTTCCGGCGACCGTCAATGCGTTATTGATCAGCGTGCGCACCCAGTCTGCCATCCACGGCAGAAACGCGATGGCAACGGCCGGAGCATGCTCGCGCGGCGTTTCATTAAACGCCTGCATGGTCACGACCATGCCGATATAGATCAGGATCGGCAGGATCGCGACGATCGGAATGATCTTCAAAAGAACTCCGAGCAGACCAAGGCAACCGAGCACGAGCATCGCAATGCCCGTGGCCAGGCTGTAGCCGATCCGCGCACCCACCGATTTCCATCCCGGATGGCCGATATAGACGAGTGTGGGAAGCGGGCTACCGAAGATAGCACCGATCCCGGTTCCCGCTGCCGCCGCCAGCGCGGTTTCCCTCGCGCTGTATTTATCTCCACCGACCTCCGCGCTTTCAACATTGAGCAGCGTTTCCATGAACAGGTAGATCGCAAGCGGGATGGCGGTGACGAGATACGGGGTCACCAGCGGCAGGCCATTGAGGAGGATATCGAGATGCGGGATCGGCAGGTTGAATGAAATTTGCGCCGTGGCCTCGCGCAGTGGCCCGGGCTGCATGAATCCGGTGATCCAGCCGAGGACCGTACCGACGATAATGGCGACAAGTCCGGCCGGAAGATTGAACGGGAATTTTACCTGGGCGAACCAGCCGAACAGCAGGATGCCGAAGCAGACCAGCGCCAGCCAAGCTACATCGAAAGCCTGGAAGGCGGCATTGCCGGCAATGTAGGTCATCGCCACTCCCGCCAGCGTCCCGAGCATGGCCGCGCGTGGCGTCACCTTGCGCAACCACGGACCGATGAAGGCGCAGATCGCGACGACTATCGCATGCACGAAGCACCATGCCACGCCGATCGACCACGCCCGCATTGGATCATGTGTTGTCGCCAGCACGGGAATGAAGATCGCGAACGTAATGATGAAATAATGCGGCACCGAAATGCCGTATGGGACCGCCGTCACGTCGCCCCGGTTCTCCTTTTGGCCGAGGCGATAGGCCTGGAGCGCGAAATAAATGTTCCCGAATGCGAGGGACAGCACGACGGCAGGAACGATGTTGCCGAACACGATGTCATTCGGCATCTTGGCGACCACGGACAGCAGAAAGATGGCCGCCAGCGTGTTGGCCATCGAATTGCTGAATAGGCCAAAAAACCCGTCGAGATCGCCGCGCACCCACCAGCGCAATTGCGTCTGCTTGCTTGTCATCTGGAATCCCCTGTCAATTCGAACTCGGGATGTCAGGCCTGACGGCCGTTATGCGGCGATCGCCTTCACGGCATTGTCGGAATTGGACACCCAACCGAAAATTCCGCCCTGTGCCTTGATCATGGCCAGGCCCGCTTGCTGAAATTCCGGGAAATAGGATCCCACGCAGTCTTCCAGCACGACGCAGTTGAATCCGCGATCGTTTGCCTCGCGCACAGTCGTGTTGACGCAGACTTCCGTTGTAACGCCGCAGACAATCAGCGTCTTGATGCCACTATTACGCAGAATCGGCTCGAGGTCGGTTGCGTAGAATGCGCCCTTGCCCGGCTTGTCGATCACGACCTCACCCGGATTGGGGTAGAGCTCGGGCACGATGTCGTGGCCTTTTTCGCCGCGCACGAGCAGCCGCCCCATTGATCCGTCGTCCCCGATCCTGCGCTTCGGTTGACCGCGCTCCATCTTGCTTGGCGGGCAGTCGGTCAAATCCGGACGGTGGCCCTCGCGCGTATGGACGACCATCATTTTCAGCTTGCGGCATGCATCGAGCACCCGCTTGGTCGGAGCGATGGCCTTCCGCAGGATCGATACATCGTTGCCGAGCGACTCTCCGAAGCCTCCGCTTTCGACAAAGTCACGCTGCATGTCGATGATTACGAGCGCGGTGCTCTTTGGATCAAATTCCAGACTGTACGGCTCGGCTGTCATAACCTTGTTGGCCATTCGCACCTCCCGAGTGCAACGCGGCCATACTTGCCCGTGCTGGCCACGCAGGCAGCCACAGGCATTCGCATTCGCGAAATGTTCGCCGCGAGAATTGTAGTTCGTCTAGCAGCGTCGTTTTAGATATGAAGCCATGAGGCCGCCGGTAACTTTTTGACATAAATCAACTGGATTGATCTATCTGGCAATGGCGCGCTGCCGTGAGCTATGTTCGCTGCTGCTTGCCCGTCGCGAACTCGATGATGCGTTCCGGCTGCTCAAAGCGAAGACCGGCTAGTCCTTTTGCCGCTCCGCGTGGCCAACGCCTCGCGGGCAACATCGCAAGCCTCCTCGTTCAGCGGACTCCACGCCGCGCGCCGAGTTGCGCCGACGCGGTTACTCGCCTTGTTGGATTCTTGCGATAATGGCCGATGGATCAATATTTTTGTCGCGAATCAATGTGACTAGTCGCGCCTCATCCTTTGACAATCGCAAAGCATCCGACTGCCCATAGGCTTCGGTTACAACGTCATCCTCAGTGGTCCCAGCAGTAACGAGACCCCCAAATAATCCCAATCCCCCGACTACGGTTAGCAATATTCCAATCAACTCCCACCCGGCGGACCAAAGAATGACGCCAGCGGCAGTCAGTATAGCCAGGACGAGAAAATTTTGCCGCAGACGAGTCAAAACAGATAGCATGTCAGCGGCAGCATCCTTCATAGCTCTGTTTCGTGACATCCGCGCCTCCCTCAAAAGCAGAATGACAGTATATGTCTTTTCACGCCTGAGAGCACTACCGACGAGCACACTGCAGGACAGAGGCGCCTGCCAGCGGCGGGAGTGACATTGACGGCGCTCGCAGCCGCGCAGTCAGACATCGCGCTATGCGGAGCCGGCCGGTTGCGCTCTCCCGATTTGAACCTCTCTCGGGACCACCTGCCAACTGTCATGATCTGAGGTAGCGCGCCGCCGGATGCTCAAGGACTCAATTCTGAGAAATCAAGAAAGGCTGGCGATTCCGGGCAGGCGTGGTCGCTTCAGACCCCTTCGAATAATTTACGAGCGCGTTCCAAGCCAAGAGGTGGACTATCCAAGTCGCCCACGGAACAGCTAGTAACAATCAGACCCTTTCACTTCGCTGTTCGCTTTTCGCCAGAAGCTTTAGTTCCTCAACGATGCGCGTATTGAGAATTTCCTCCAACCGTGCAAGTGCCCGCGCTACGGTCGCACCATCCATCACACGATGGTCGTAGACAATCCTCACATTCACATCGCCATCGTCGCCAATGACTCCGTAATTCAAGACCGTCGTCAAAGGTGTCAGTGGATGTAGTGATTCAGCATTTAGTGCGGAATAGACAGATATTGCGAAAGTACCAAAGAAATTTGATCGTTGTCGGCCGATGTTTAGCCCAAGCCACCACAACAGTCGACGTAGCGGACGGGGAAGAGCCGAAATCCGCATGACCCGTTGGAAATCCTTGATGCTATCGATTGGCGCCGTCATTGCGTGGTCTAGGAGACGTCCTATGTCACTCAATGATCGCGCCGCTGGATCCTTGATCAGCGTCGAAAATAACACTGGCTCATCGCCATATTCTCGTTCGACAACAACATTGGCGTTGCTTACGGGATATTGGTACAGCATTGGCCAAGGAATCTTTATGTAAGCACGCCGGAGTTGAGGAAACTCCCCTGCCACGAGTCCATAACTTTTTGTGAAAATAGCAGTCCATCGAGGCCGCTTAAGACAAGCTGCTCTCGCATTGACGACGGGTCCCAACGACATGCGTCGCTGTACTGGAACAGTGGGAATGCCGGCCGCAAAATACAGCAGATCGACAACCATGCGTCGCGGTCGTGACAGCGGGATAGCTCCACCGCGCATGGGTTATAAGGTCCACGGGATTAGGCGCTTTGTCCTGGCCATATATGCGCGATATTCATTTCCTACGGCTTGAATCATCATATGCTCTTCCCGCCTCATACGAAAAAGCAAGAAGGCTGCCGCTCCAACCAATCCTGACATACCCGCAAGCCAATTTGGCAACAACATCAGCTGAGACAGACCGAGAAGCAAAAACGAAGAGTACATCGGGTGCCGAATAAGCCGATAGACACCGGTCTCCACCAACGCATGGCGTTCGCGGACTTCCAGGGAGATTGACCAATAGCGGCCGAGATCCACATGACTGCGATGAAATAGCCACAACGACGCGCACAGCGGAACTAAGCCGAGCCAAGCGATCGCGGCGACAAATGGTCGGTCGAGCGCCGCAGGAAATCCGGTGACAGCGTACAAGGCCGGAATCACAAACAAACCGAGCGTTGCAAAGGCGAGAAGAAGTGATTCGCGCCAGTCGTAAAGCGACGTGCTTACTTGTATTTTTTTCGCTCTGCGCGCAAAGGGACGCCGAATAACATACCAACCGACTAGCCCAGCGAACCAGATGAGTGCGGCAGCCGTTTGAGTCATCACGCCACTATTCCGAAGCAGAGCGAACTCGAGTGTAAGTCGCTGGATTCTTTGACGCTAGGCATTCATTGACGAAAGGTGCGACGCAATGGAAAATGAACTTTGTGATATGCGATGAGCCTGCCTGTGCGCGCCCTACCTCTGGCTTTTTTGGCATTATTGTGTTGGCCACATTTTGCGTTTGGCCAGCGAGTGCCCGCGACGTTGTACACTTTAACGGTTATACCCCGGGTACGATCGTCGTGAAAGCGAGCGAGCGGTTATGTTACCGGGGACGGCCAAGCGATTCGCTATCCGGTGGGCGCGGGCAAAGCGGGCATGGCTTGAATGATGAACCTATCGTTTCCTGAAGGCTAGCCCTGCGAGGACATATGAAATCACAAAAGATCGCTTGTGGAATGGCTAGTGCGGCCATCGGGTTACTTGTTTCTATGACGACCCCAACACTGGCCTATTGGCAATTCATCGAGCGTCCGCCTGGCTTCGAGGTGAAGCCATCACCGCGATATACTAGCCAGAAGGACTGTGAAGCCGCGTTAAAGAAAGTCGAGGCCGCGCTGAAAAAAGCATATCCCAACCGCTATCCACTAGTCGGAAGCTGCGAAGAGTACCGCTGAGACGATGTCCCCGGTGGCTAACCGCACTTTTTGCGGGAGTGTGACTTTTCCGCACTAGTTGGGAATTCCGAAACGGGTTAAACGTTTTGTCGCCTTTAATCAGCAGCTGAGGGGCACCACATGAAACGGTTCCTAGTCGTAATTTGCTCGGTAATTCTCGCTTTTGGCCTTACTGGCTGCGCGGGCAAGGGCAAATATCCGGTCGGTAAGGGCAAAGCTCCGGTCGTAGTGACCAAGGGCTAAGCCTTTAATAGCAACGGCTGAGCCTTAGCGACGGCTGAGCCTTGATAGCGAACGGAAGTGTCGGTTCTTGGCCGACACTTTTGTAATTGTATCAGGATGAGCGGCCTCGGAAGTAGGAAAGTTGACATGCGTGATTCTCATCGATTGCGCAGGAATATTCTTCCGCTGGTCACCGTTAGCTTGGCGGCAATCTGGTCCGGGCTAACGGTGTTACCGGCGACAGCAATTGAGAGAAGTGCGTCGACTAACTCGACGGCTGCAATAAAACAGAATTCGTACAAGCCGTATTTTGTGGAGTTCCGCGCGCGCTCTGCTGCCAGTTACGGCCACATGTATGTTCTTTATGGGCAGGTGAATAGTCGCGGCGAGATAATTAAAAGTGACATCGCAGGCCTGCATCCCACTGGCGACAGTAACGAGTGTGAAAATTGCAGTGTGGTCACCTGGACACTAGGACACGTCTTATTTGTGCCGTCTGAAACCGGTGCTAGTGATGGCGACCTTGAAGAAAAATATGTGACTGCTCGTTATCGCGTCATGATGGACGCCACCACTTTCAAGAATATTTCCGCTCATATCGCCAAGCTGAAAGCCAGCACGCCATTATGGAATGCTCTTTGGCGCAACTGCGTGTCGTTTGGAAACGATATTGCGGGATTCATGGGTTTGAAGACTCCTACTTTTATTTGGCTGGAGCCAAAGGATTATGTCGAAAACCTTCGTGAATTAAATGGCGGGAAGCCACAGCAGCCACTCAAGTTTGCAGCACCTGTCGCTGGCTCAGATGGGTCGGCAACCTCGGGAAAATCGTCCGTGCCAAATAAGCCTAGGAAACAACCGTTAGCGAATTTATCGACCGCGCAATAAACCTTGAGCGGCGTGGCCTGGGCACTTCTATTTATCGATGTTGGGATTTAGGCGTTTCGCCGCCGCGATATCGGCTTCCGCCCCAGCTTTGTCGCCCAATCTTCGCTTGTCGAGACCTCGATACAAATAGGCTTCAGCATCATTCGGATTGAGCCTAATCGCGTCACTGTAGTCGGCAATAGCGTGTTCGTACTCTCCCTTTTCTTCGTAAGCCAGGGCACGGTTAAAGAAGGCGACTTCAACATTCTCTTTCGGCTCTGTGGCCGATTGAATCAACGCCGTACAGCTTTTGATCTGCTGATCCCAATCAATTCCCGGATTTCCTGTACAGAACGGCCAATTTTGTGCAGTAGCTGAAATTACAGTCCCAACAAGCATGACAACTGCGAGTGGACCAATCCGTATCATCGACAGCTCTTTCTCAGCTGATGGTGTCCGCCGCGCACTATCCCTGCGCCAGACTCAGCCGATGAAACCTCTTCCTTTCGGCCACAGCAAGGCATAGTAGCAAGAGGGTGCCAACCAACCAACAATATTCAGCACTCGCAGCACGAATCACGCTCTTGCGCGTTTCTGGGTTGCTCTTGTTCGGGCTGACCCTATTTATCGTCTGCACGTCTGCCCATGCACAAGAAATACCCGGCTCCAGCAACCCCTCGCAAGCTTGTCTCATTTTCAAAAAGGGATTGTCACTTGGCGCGCCGCTGTCACACGTCAAGGCGAAGCTGCAAACGGGTCAAATGCTGACCGTTGTCGCGCTTGGTTCCTCCTCGACGACTGGTTTCGGCACGTTCAGTCCCAGCGAAGCCTTTCCCCGAGTGATGAAGCAGGAATTGTTGAGGCTACGGCCTTCTGCGCGGATCCAGATAACCATCAGCGGTCGCATTATGGAAAATATACCGGAAAACATCGCCCGCCTCGATCATGAGGTGCTTCCACACAAACCCGATTTGGTGGTGTGGCAGCTTGGAACCAACGATGCGGTTTGGCGCGGCATCCCCGATAATGCGAAGGACGTTGTTACCGGCGCGGTGAAGCGACTTAAAGCAGTGCACTCGGATATTATTCTGATCGATTTGCAGTATGCACCGCTGGTGAACGCTACGTCGCGCCATGTCGAGATGGAACGAATCATCGCTGATGTTGCGCGCGAACAGAATGTCGGTCTGTTTCCACGATTTCTCCTGATGAAGCGAGCAATCGAGGCGGGAGTTAAAGGCCTGATCTGGTGGGATGGTCTGCATAATTCCGCGGAAGGCCATAAATGTATAGGTGTCGCGCTCGCACAAATGATCGACGCCGCCGCGCGATAGGCGCTAGGGCGATTAACTAATCCATCCTCTGACGTGTAGAGCCGACAGAGCGCGGCGTGTCGCGTGCTATGCAGCTGCTCCGTTGGTATTGCGGCAGGTGCAAAATGGCTGTGACAGTGACGCGCAAGGGCCAGGTGACGATTCCGAAGCCGGCCCGTGATCGCATCGGCATCACTCCAGGCAGCCAGGTGGACTTTGAGGTCGCTGAAGATGGTCGCGCTTTCTGCGCAGGGGCGGCAAGCGAGCGGTCAAAACCAAGCCGCTTCGAGCGAACGCGCGGCACGGCAACCAGCGGCCTCACAACCGACGAGATCATGGCGCTGACCCGCAGCAACGGCTGATGACCCCTGTCGATACCAACGTTCTCCTCGATATCGCGATGGCGATGTCCGCGTGACCGGGTGATGTTCTAAAACTATAAAATAATGCTTGATACATCATAAGCGCCATTTTATACTGCAAGATGTCGATTCGGATTCCCACAATTAAAGTCTGAATGATCACGGTCGGGCAACTGCGGGCCTCGCGGGCTCTTCTCGGGTTAGACCAGCGCCAACTCGCTGAAGCCGCTGGGCTTTCGCTGCCGACCATCCAGCGCATGGAAGCGAGCGAGGGCGTCATCCGGGGTAATGTGGATTCGCTGATGAAGCTCGTCGCGGCGCTCGATGCGCTCGGCATCGAGTTGATTTCTGACAACGCGACGAGCCAAGGCGGCGGGCGCGGCGTCCGGCTCAAGAGAATGCCGACGTGACGCTGGCGGTAATCCAGGCATGTACTGCTTTCCTTCTCGCACTCGCCCCGCTTGCTCTCGCGGCGGGAGGCGCGCAGGCAACATCGCGTCTCATCTACGGTGCGAGTCTCGCCGCTTCGGCCGCTTCGTTCGCTGCTTCGCTGGTCCATCTTCTCGCGGCGGCACCACCTGAGACCGTCGCACTGCCAATCGGCATTCCCTGGCTCGGCGCGCACTTTCGTCTCGATGCACTCTCGGCTTTCTTCCTGGCGGTGGTCGATCTTGGTGCAACTGGTGCCAGCCTATTCGCGCTTGGCTACGGAAAGCACGAGACCGCGCCGGGGCGCGTGCTGCCGTTCTATCCGGCGTTTCTAGCCGGCATGACCTGCGTCGTTCTGGCCGACGACGCCTTCACGTTTCTGCTGTCTTGGGAGTTCATGTCGCTCACGTCCTGGGCGTTAGTGATGTCCCACCATCGCCTGCCTGAGAATGCACGCGCCGGCTTCATCTACTTGGTCATGGCGAGTTTTGGCACGTTGTGCCTGTTGCTGGCCTTTGGCCTGCTCGCCGGTCCCGACGGCCTTTATACCTTTGCGCAGATGCGCGCCGCGCATCCTTCCGCCGCGATCGGAGCGCAGGCGTTGTTGCTCGCCCTACTCGGCACCGGGTCGAAGGCCGGTATCGTGCCGCTGCACGTCTGGCTGCCGCTCGCGCATCCCGCCGCGCCAAGCCAGATCTCCGGCCTGATGAGTGGCGTGATGACCAAGGTCGCCATCTATGGCTTTGTGCGGATCGTCTTCGATCTCGCTGGCCCACCAGCGTGGTGGTGGAGCATCGTGGTGCTCGCCCTTGCCGGGATTACTACCGTCATGGGCGTGCTTTACGCCCTCATGCAGCACGACCTCAAGCGGCTTCTCGCCTATCACACGGTGGAGAACATCGGCATTGTGTTCATCGGGCTCGGCCTCGCGCTCGCGTTCAAAGCCTACGGTATGCCGTTCGCCGCAGCTTTGGCGTTCACGGCTGCCCTTCTTCACGTCTTCAACCATTCGCTGTTCAAGAGCCTTTTGTTCTTCGGCTCCGGCGCGGTGCTCGCCGCCACCGGCGAGCGCGACATGGAGCATCTCGGCGGCCTCATTCACCGAATGCCGCATACTGCGTTCGTCTTTCTGATCGGCTGCACGGCCATTTCGGCGCTGCCGCCGCTCAACGGCTTCGTGTCCGAATGGCTGACGCTCCAAGCGATCCTGTTGAGTCCGCAGCTGCCGTCGTGGGGGCTTAAGCTACTGGTGCCGGCTGTTGGGGCGCTGCTCGCGCTCTCGGCAGCGCTGGCCGCGGCCTGTTTCGTCAAGGCTTACGGCGTGACGTTCCTCGGCCGGCCGCGGACGCCGGCTGCCGAGACCGCGGTGGAAACGGATTCCTGTTCGCTCGCGGCCATGACGCTTCTGGCGGTGCTTTGTCTTCTCGCCGGCATCCTGCCGGGCCTGTTCATTGACGCGCTCGCCCCGGTGAGTTCCGCGGTCATCGGCGCCCGCATGCCAGTGCAGAGCGGACTGCAATGGCTCTCGATCATTCCGATCGCCGCCAGCCGCAGCTCGTATGACGGACTTTTGGTGTTCTTGTTCATGGTCATATCGGGCACGCTCGC
>Ga0126372_10001035_pt1 | contig 10882 bp, 7 predicted proteins | sample PanSoiMetaPlot_6_FD_92762 | JGI IMG/M metagenome (GOLD analysis project Ga0126372, IMG submission 92762) | Tropical forest soil microbial communities from Panama - MetaG Plot_6 | ecosystem: Environmental > Terrestrial > Soil > Tropical forest > Bulk soil | place: Panama | collected 2016-02-17
ACGGAATTGACGTTGGCACCGGGGCGAACCTCTATCCCGCCCTTGCCATGCTGCCGCTCTGCGGCCGCATCACGCTTCGTGAGCGAGGCACGACAAATTGTGAGTGGCTGCGCCAAGCGGTCCGCTCCTACTCGGACATCTGGGACCCCTATTGGGATGAGCTGGCCAGATGGCCCATGTACAGCGCGATGACCGACCCACGCTGGGTAGTGAGCGAACGGGCCCGCGTCGAGCGCGGCAGCGTCTTTAGTCTAGATCAGGCCGCCTACGACGTGGGTACGATGTTCTTTGTCGCCGAGTCGATCACAGAGCGCCGTGACGAGTTCGAGCGGGCGACGCGCTGCTTTCTGCGCTCACTCAAGCCCCACGCCCCGTTCGCCGCCGCGTTCATGCGCGAGTCGCGGGGCTACGACGTGGCCGGTGTTCGCTTTCCAGCTGTTGCCATCGCCGAACGTGATGTGCGAGAATGCCTCAAGAGCGCGGGCGTACGAAAGTCAAACGTAGAGACGATCGTCAGTGCCACCCCGTTGCGTAAAGGCCTTGCGATGATGCTCGTGACGGGGTGGACCGGGCGACGTTGACAGCACAGAACGGCGACTCATGAAGCTGCAACCCCGCCAGCGGATCCTTGAGATCTGGCAAGCCACCGCACGCACGTCGTTTCCAGACAAAAAATGGATCTGGAGCGGCCGCGACAGCGGCAACTCCATCAGCGACGCCGAGCAGCTGCTGTGCATCATGACGCCGGCTACCCAGGTGCCGATGTTCAAGCTCGACCGGCCCGACGCGACCACCGAGGACGTGCTGCGGGCCATCGACGTCTTCGGCGACAGCGTGGAGGTTCCGCGCCTGCTTGTCCGCGTGCTGACCGAATACATGGAGCGATACTCCGCCGAGGACGGAACCCCGATCTTCTCCGGTGAAGGGTACTTCCAGCCGCCACCGGGGCAGGTCGGGCTAACCGACGCCCAGCGAAGGCTCGACGTGGTGGACTCGTTCTCCACATCGGTCACGTTGACGCTGGCGACCATAGGCTTCGTCCGTGTCTTCAAGGAGGCCCTCAGGCGCGACGACCTCCGCCGCGAGGTAGATGCGCTGGAAGCGCTGGCCAGCCGGCGACTGTCCGCCGCGATGATCGGCCTGCTACGCAGCTTCACGGTCAACGTCTTCGACGCGCATTCGAATCAGGGCCGGGCGCTGTGCCGCACGGCGAACCAAAGCGGTCTGCCGGAGCGTCAGGTGATCGAGGAGATGCGTCTCGCGCTTCGCGACATCAATGCCAGCCTGCGCGACGTCACCATCGGCTCCGGCGCCGGCACGGCCGAGGACCTGGACAACCCCAACCGGTTGTTCGAATGCGGTTGGTCGTGGGGGATCGTGCACAACGCACCCAAGATCGTGACGACCGAGGATGTCGGCGTACAACCGGACGGTATCGCATACCCTGGGCCGTACCTGTACTTCACGGTGGTGGCACTCGATGCCATCTCGACGCTGTTCTCCGAGCGCACACGGCTGCTTGGCCTGCTTACCGAGCAGCAGAGCAAGCACGCGCAGGCGCTTCAACTGCGCTGGGACCTGACCCAGTCGTACTGGTCGAAGATCGCGACCTTTGGCACCGGTCGCTGGCCCATGGAAGATATTCCATGGCGCACCACCGACCGGGTGGAGTCCGACTACTTCAGCCTGCTGGTAACCTCGATTGTGGTCCAGGATCTGGTACAGCAAAGGGCCCCGGACGCGGATCTGAACCGGGTGGGGCAGGTCTTGGCAGAACTCGCCCAGCGAGCGCGCATCACCAGGCGGCCGTTCGAGAAGGATGATCCGGCCGTTTCCCTGCACGCGCCGGGGGTCCGCATGGATCTGCTGAGTGCCGACCCCGACGGCATCCGGCTCGGCTGGACCTTGACCGACTTCGCACCGCTGCTACTCAAACGCACCGTGCGCATCGCCGGCCTGATGCGAGACACCGACCTCCGCAGCGTATTGCTCGAACTGGCCGACGCCATCTGGGACCACCTGCTTCGCCGGCGGATCACTAATGAGCCGGGCATGGATCTGTGGGATCAGCCGGAAAACGTCTTCGATGTGACGCCCAGCACCGAGGGTCCCTCGTGGTATTACGCGCGGCGCGTGGTGGAGTGCCTTGTGACCGCGTCGGAGGTGGTGACCAGCCCGCCATTGCGCACCCAGAGGTTGGGGGGCCTGGCCGCGGACCTGCTCAGCGAGGCGGACCACCGGTTCGACCAGGAGTTGCTGCGCGGCTCGACCGAGGCCGGCCCGGCGATGCGTGAGGCAATACAGGGCGCACGGGCCAAGCTCCACCGGGCCCGCTCAATCATCGATGACTATCCCGGCTCCGCATTCGTGCTCGTCAGCGAGGCGCTGCTCGAACTCGACCGGTTGGCCGCGGCCAGGTCGGATCTCGATGGAGGGTTGTGACCATGTTGGTGTTCGCGACCTCCGACAAGGGCGGCACGGGTCGGTCCGTCACCAGCAGTAATGTGGCGTATCGGCGGGCGTTACAGGGCTATGACGCCTGCTACCTCGACTTCGACTTCGGCTCGCCGACCGCCGGGGCCATCTTCAACATCGACGCGGTGGCCAGCGGCACACCGGAGGGCGGGCTTCACTCCTACATGTTGGGAAAGGTCGTCGAGCCGGTGTGGTTGGACGTGTGGAGCACAACCGACCGGGCCAACTTGCGCGGCCGCCCGGCCGGTGCTGGACGGCTCATGCTCTTTCCCGGCGACAAGGGCGGTAGCGAGTTCTCCGCCGACAATTCCGCCGACAGGGACGTCGTGCGCCGGTGTATGTACCTGCTGTTGCGCCTGGAGGAGGAGTTCGACCTGTGCGTGGTCGACCTCAGCGCGGGGCGTTCGTACGCCACTCAGCTCACCCTGGCCGCGACGGCCGAACCGGAGATGCGACACGTCGTCTGCCGGTGGCTGATCTACCACCGCTGGACCGCTCAGCACATTGTCGCGGCCGCCAACCTGGTGAACGGGCAGCGCGGCATCCTCGAGATCGGCGCCGAGAAGGGCCACGACCGCGAGGAGTTGTTGGCCGCCATTCGCTTCGTCCGAACGGCGGTGGTGGATCCCGACTCCGTGGAGCTGGCCGGGTTGCGCGCCGCCCAGGTCGCCTGGCTGCGTGACTTCAACCGCAAGCTGCAAGGAATGGCCAGCGAAAAGCGGGTCGGCCGAACCACCATGCTGGCTGCCGTCCCGCTGGATCCCGTCCTCCAATGGCGTGAGCAGCTTATTTCGGATGACGACGTGCTGGCGCTGCACATCGCCAATCAGGCGACCGTCGACGCGTTCAACACGATAGCGAAGCTGCTGTTCGAGGACGTGGCTTGGGAAGGGCTGTAGATGCCGGCCAAGGTGGAATTCGCCGAGGCGACGGCGCAGCCGCGTGTCGAAGCGGTCTCCTACGCGCACCTGTCCATCGAGCTGGGCCACCTCTACATGGAGGATTTTCAACGCGGTAGCGAATTCCTGCATAGTCACTTCCGGCGGGTCGCACCATGGGCCGAGGCCGCTCGGAAATCCTGTATGGAACGTCTGGGCAAGCGAACCGCGCGCATCAGCACCTGCTTCCTGGTAGACGACTATTTCACCAGGCTGAGCCCGCCGAACATCGTGATACCGCAGTTGGTGGAGGCCGCGGCCGAAGCTGGGCTACGGATCGACTACCTTGCCCGCGAATCCGGCTGTGCACAAGCCGGTGACGTGTCGCCGGCCGAGCTGGTGGTGGGGCGGCTGGTGGCCGAACCGCCGCCGAATACCAACGGATCACGGCCGCCGCCCGCCGAGTGCGGCTGGCTCAGCAATGGCGAACGCTCCACCACCAACGGGACCATCGAGGCGATGAGTTTGGCCCGGCCGTGGACCCCGCCCCGTGAAACGGCGGCCGTCCGGCACTCGACCTATGTCGATGTCGAGCTGTGGAACGAGGACGGCGGCGGTCACCGGACGTGGTCGTGCCCGTTCCTCGCCGCCGTGTGGCAGCTCCTGCGGCTCGGGTTGCTTCGCAACAACGGCAAGACCGTGGCTTCACCATGCCCATGGGTCGGCGAATGGCCAGCGAACTGGGACGAACTCCCGGCCGTCGTCCTGCTCGACCCGGCCGCCGACTCGTTCCACGCCTATCGAACCCTGTCGGTTCTTGCCGGCCGGTTCCTGCCGATTGAGCACGCCGTACGCGTTATCCTGAGCCAAGTGGCAGTCGACCTCGCGGTGAACCAGCAAGCACTGGACCGCAGCGCGGCGGAGGGCATAGAGCTGCCAAGCGAACTCGTCGACCGTATCGAGTACGTGTTAACCGGAAACAGCGGCGCTTGGCGGTAACTTGCGTAAGTCATCGTTACTCACCTCGTTCGCGGCGGCCCACAGCTCGTCGAAGGCCACGACCCGCTCGGCCACCCGGTGCGGGCCGAGCACGAGCCGCGTGCTCACGATGGTCGGCTTGGTGCCCTTCTTGGCCCAGGCGGCGGGCGTGCTCTCGTAGCTGATCGCGGAGTCGAACACGATGAAATCGAACATCCAGTTGTGATGTAGCCCGGGCAACGTAAGCGGGTCAAGGATACGCACCTGTATGCCGAGGTTCTGATGGAGCCCGCACATCTGCATCAGTTCCTGGTCGCGCGCCCCATCCGGGTCGTCCAGTATGAAGATTCGCCGGACGGCCACCCGGCGCTCCAGTGCCTTGTGCTGCGCCTCCAGGTACCGCTGGCCGAGGTCGCTCGTCCAGAACCCGTTGATGAAACTCTGGCCGCTGGCGTCGACGGACATAAAACTGGTCGCGTCGATCGTCGCTTGCGCGCTCCGGGTCAGCGCGAGCAACCAGTCGCGATCCTCGCCCTCGTAGGTGATTTCACCCCGTTCGCTCAGCCCCTTCATGAAGTCGGAAACCCTCGCGATCTCCGAGTGTGCGAATCGGTGAATGAGGTGGTCGGTCGAGGCGTCCAGGTTCGCCAGATGGCGAACGAGCTGTTTCACCAGGTCGATATGCACCGGGGAGTTTTCGACTCGCCCAAACAGTTCGGTTGCCTCGCTGATGCTGTCGAACCTGTTCCTGATCAGGTCGTTGACCAGTCCGAAATGGCTGCTCTGGTTGTGCTCCACCCCCTGCAACCGCTTGTCGAACTCGGCCAGGAACTGCACGACAAGCGTCACACCACTGATGAACACCGACAGCAGCACGCTCCAGAAGACTTCCTTCCCGAGCATGCTAGTGATCAGAAAAGTCGCCCCGCCTATGATCAGCGTGCTGACGACCTTGCGAACCACGTGTGGAGTCCACTCGAAGTATTCGGCGGTCGGAGTGCTCCTCATGCTGATCTAATACCCCCTGGATCGAAGCGTGGTCGTCCTCATGACGCGCTACGAATGTTCGACCTGGCCGGGCGCCCCATTCGAGGCCAAGGGCGGCGAGCTACGCGGTTACTTGAATTCATGGGCAGCCTCCCAGCGTCCCTGAATCGCTGAATTCGGTATTGAACTCCGTGGCCGTGGCATTACACCCGCGCCCTTGAATCGGTGATCGTGCCGCGGAGGGCCGTGCTGACCGCCACCAGGTCGCGAATTCGGTCCACGTTCGCCAGCCACTGGCGGGTGAACCCGGGCCGTTGCTCGATGCTCTCCCACACGCCCAGCAGCGACCGGTCGATCCGGGCGGCCGGCATCCACAGGTGCAGCAGGTGGTCGACAGCGGGGGCGAGCCGGTCAACCACTTCGCCGCGCGGAATGGCGCCGATCCGGCTCCGCTCGATGATGAGCAGCAGCGTGGTGAGCAACCAGTCGTGCAGGGCGAGGTCTTCGCAGAGCTCGAGCACGTCTGTCGGTGAATTTGTGACGGCCGTCACCGTCACCGTGCGGACGTTTCCCTCCTCCACCCGGAACCGCACCACTGGGTCGGCGCTCTCGGCGCTCTCGGAGCGGGCGGACACGGCGGCCCACCGCAGCCTGGTGCGCCACATCTTGAATGGCGGCTTTCGATCCGGGTGCGCCCGGATCTGGGCGGCGTCCATCACGCGGCCGCTCATGGCGCCGAGATCGAGCGTGCCGACGGGCGGCCGGGCGGTCACAAACCCGCGCACCAGATCGTCGGGATCGACCCGGCCGATCGTCTCCACCAAGCCAAGCCGCGACAGATAATACGACCACGGCAGCCGGCGGTTGGCCTCGCCGCGCACGACCTGGACGTAACTCGATCCCTGCAGGACGTGACCGCCGACCAGGCACACGCGGGAAACGGCCGTGCCGACGGCCCTGGTACGAGTGCCCGAGCCTGTCGCGAATGGGCAGTCCACGCCGGTGAAGGTCGCGGGAGACACGGCGTAGGCGATCGGTCGCTCCGAGCGGCGGACTCGCTCGCCGAGCAGCAGCGCGAGCGCATGCACCGCTCGATCGGGGCTCAGCGACGAGGAATGCTGCAGCAGGCCCGTGTGTACCTCGCCCAGTGTCAACATCACATCCCCGCCTGCCCTATGCTCCCCTGCGCTGCGCATGCCCACTGATTGGACCGCATAAGCAGCGACAACGCAACGATGCGCACGATCCCGGAAGCAATGGATTACCGATCACTGGCATGATCCGGATCGGATCATGATCCAAACTGCAAGTCGGCGTTTCACGCAGACTGCGGTTGGTTTAAATCTACGGGTCACCGATACTTTCTGGATGGCCAGTCGCAGAACCGACGTGCTCATCATCGGCGCCGGCGTGTCCGGGTTGACCACCGCGCTGAGCTTGCTCGAAGCCGGTTTACCGGCCGCATCGCTTCGGCTGATCGCCGCCGAGCCGCCGGCGTTGACCACATCGCGTTGCGCTGGGGCGATCTGGGGCCCTTATCTGTCCTCCTATGATCGGGAAACCGACGAGTGGAGCCGCTACACTCGGCACCGCCTCGAGGCACTGTCCAGGGAGCCCGGCACCGGGACTTACCTGGTGACAGGCATGGAGGCGTCCCGTGTCAAGGCCGACTCGCCGGGGTGGGCGGTCGAGGTCGCGGACTTCCAGGCGTGTGGAACGAGCGAGCTCCCCGCGGGCTTCGTCAGCGGCTGGCGCTACACGGTGCCGGTGCTGGACATGCCGCTGTACCTGGCCCACATCATGAAGCGGCTGGACCAGGCCGGCGTTCCCGTCGAGACCAGCAGGTTCGCCTCCCTCGCCGAGGCGGCCGCAACCGCGGCACGTGTCGTCGTGAACTGCGCCGGCTTCGGTGCCCGGCGGCTGGTGCCGGACGACACCGTGCACCCGGTTCGTGGCCAGCTTGTCGTCGTGGAGAACCCCGGCATAGCGGAGTTCTTCGCCGAGCACACCGACGAAGTGGACGAACTGACCTACCTGCTGCCCATGGGTGGTCACGTCGTGCTCGGCGGCAGCGTCGAGGAGGACCGGACCGACCGCGTGGCCTCCCCGGAGATCGCCCAGGGCATCGTCGACCGCTGCGCGCAACTGGTGCCGGCGCTGCGCGGCGCCAAACTGATCGAGCACCGTGTCGGGATACGGCCGACCCGCCCGAGGCCGCGCGTCGAACGCGTCGACACCAATGCCGGGCCGATCGTGCACAACTACGGCCACGGCGGATCCGGGGTGAGCCTTTCCTGGGGATGCGCACGCGAGACCGCCCGCCTGGTCATGGCCATCTGAGAGGTAGGCGAGCAGGTACCCGTCTACTGTTGCGATCGAACGACAGAGCGGGAGGAATCGGGATGAGCAACAGCACTGGCCGCCTGGTTACGCGCGCATTCTGGGTGGCCGCGACCGTGGTCACGCTGATGGGGCTTACACCACTGGCGGCCATGGCTACCCCACCCAGCAACGGCACGGTGGTCGAGGGCAACAGCGTCCCAGGCGTGGCCCTGGGAGCCAACCGAATCCAGGTGCAGGCGGCCTGGGGCACACCCACGTTCTGCCAGAGCGGCAGCAGGTCCGGGGACCGCGCCCTGTGCACCTGGCGGCTCGCCGACGGCTCGGTCGACCTGTCGTTCACGTCCAAGAAGGGCGGCGACCCGACGGGCAACGACAGCGATGTGGTCGCCGGCACCGACTGGACGGGCATCGCCGGCTGGGTGACCACGCACGGAGTGAGCGCGACGCAGGCGCTCAGCGACCCGGAGAGCGTGCCGCCCGCGTATCCGAATGCCCAGGTCTTTCGCTACGGCAACGGCCACCTGCTTGAGGTTCTCGACAACCATCTCGGGCTCGAGGTCTACTGGGCGACCCTTCCGTACTCCACCGAATGGACGGTGACCATGTTCATATTCCGGCCTCGCGCCTGACACCGCGGCCGGGCTTCGCTAGCGGCATGGCTTCTGGAAGGGCAGGCCCGGAAAGTACCGGCCCCATTCGGTGGGTGTGATGACGGGCAGAACGCGGCCCTCGCAGGCACGAGCCTCGATACGGTCGGCACTGATTTCCCAAAGACTCTCGAACTGAGAGGAGCCGTGGCTGGCAGTGACGAGGGTTTGACCGTCAGGGCTGAAAGTCGCGGAGCTGACCACGCTGTCATTGCCGGAGAGGATGGCTGTCTCTGCTGGCCGCCGCGGGTTGGCGACATCCCAGAGCGTGATCGTGCCGTCGGCACCGAAAGCAGCCAGGGTGCGGCTGTCGTGGCTGAAGACTACCCAGGGCATGAGGTCGGCAGGACCGGCAATGTCGCTTATCCGGGTTGGTTGATGCGGGTTGCCAACGTCCCAGAGCACAATCGACGCCTGGTCCGTGTCGTAGGTGACCAGAATGCGGCCGTCCGGGCTGAAAATCGAGGGCGTAGCTGGGTCAGTCTCACTTGGGAGAGCGATTATTTGAGTGGGCAAACCCGTGTTGGCGATATCCCAGAGCCGGATCGTCTTCGCTTCACCAGTGACGAGGGTGCGGCCGTCGGGACTGAACACGGCCAAGGTAGCCGGCCCGGCATGACCACTGAACTCAGCCGCCGCCCTTGTGGGGTGTTGAGGCTCAGCGATGTCCCAGAGTTGGATGGTGCCGTCCAGGCTGGTGGCGGCGAGAGTGTGCCCATCCGGGCTGAAGACCGCCGACCTGACCGCGTCGTCGTGGGTGAGAGACGACAACTCGGTCGGCTGTCCGGGATTGGAGATGTCTACTAGCCGGACGGTGTGGCTGATCGGGTCACCGGCGTGTTCGTGGATGAGGGCAAGGGTTTTCCCGTCCGAAGCTATCGATTGATCATGAGCCAGCTTGCCGGGGAGCACGGTGACATGCCGGTAGCTCATGCTGTCGAGCAGGACAGTGCGGTCGGATTCGGTGATCATCAGCGTATTCCCGTCCGGGTCGAACCTTGCCGAAGTGGGCGTATAGCCTTCACCGAGCCCAGGCACATCGATCACTAGTTTATGGCGAGCGGGATCGGTCATGTCGTACAATTCGATGCTAGTACTCATGAGCACGTTGGCCAGAGTTTTGCCGTCCGGACTGAACGCCATGAAACCCGGGAGCGCCAAGGTAGCATACGAGCTGATAAGACTACCGCGAGTACGTGGATTAGGATCGAGATTGTAGGCGGCCAGGCTGAGTGCGCGTGCCAGTTGCTGGTTCTTATAGTTCGCTGTTCTGCTCAGGATGGCGATCTCGTTGACGGCTTCGGCGATGATGGCGTGGTTACGCTCTCGGGTCGAGATGCCGCTGACGTGGATGGCATAAACGGTGGCGCTGGTGGTAAGCATGAGCAGCACCGCGAGCAGCGCGATGAGTTGACGCGAACGGCGGCTGCGGCGCTGGGCCGTTGCCTGTTCGGCGGCTTGGGCCGCCCAGCTGGCCTCCAGAAATTGACGCTCCCGGGTGGTCAGGTCCGGGGTGGTGTCAGCCCACTCGTGGGCGCGAGCCAAGCGGGCACCACGGTAAAGAGCACCAGGATCACGGTCAAGCGCCTGCCAGGTATGAGCATCATCAGTGAGTTGCCGGTGAATACGAAGCCCGTCACGGTCCTCGGCCAGCCAGTCTCGTAGGCGGGGCCAGTGCCGGATGAGGGCCTCATGAGCCAGTTCGATACTGTCCCGATCAAGGGTTATCAGCCGCGCCCGCGCAAGAGCGTTCAGCACGGTCGTGGTGTTGGGGTCGTCGTGGTCGAGTTCGTCATCCCGGATGCGGCGCTTGGTGTCTTCGGTGCCTTCACCCAAGGCCGTCAGACGCTGGAACAACTGCCGGGACAGACGTTGCTGGTCGAGGTCCAGGCTGTTGTAAGTCGTCTCGGCGGTGCGGGCCAAGGCATGGTGCATGCCACCCGCGGTCTGATAGGCAGCAAGGGTCAGGGTCGTACCATGACGGCGATTCCACGTCTCCAACAATGCGTGCGAGACCAGCGGCAGCACCGCCGGCTGACCGGTAGCGTCCGCGATCAGCCGGGACACCAATGCGGTTTCCACCCGGCAACTGGCTCGCAGGGCCGGCCCGGTGATTGCCTGCCGCAACTCATCGGCGGTCATCGGCCCGACCATGACCTGACCATCACGCAAAGCATCCACCAACCCAGGGTGATGAGCGCAATGGCCGTAGAAATCGGCCCGAACCCCAAGGACCAACCTGGTGCGGCTGGCCACCGAACCCGCGGCAGTGATCAAGGCCTCAATGAACCAGGACCGCTCATCGCGGTCCGAGCACAGCGTGAACACCTCCTCGAACTGGTCGACCACCAGCACCAAGTCGTCATCAGCTGCCCGGTCCGCCATCACCTGCCGGACCCGCAGATGCAGATTGATCGGATCACCAACCAGATCAGCCCGCACCGACACCGCCGATACTCCAGCAACCGCGGCCAACTGGATCGCACACTCGTTCAACGGCTGCGCACCCGGGGTGAACACCACGACACGCCGCCGCGTCTCCCCTCCGGCCGCCGCGGCGAGAACCGGAACCAA
>Ga0126372_10001036_pt1 | contig 10868 bp, 8 predicted proteins | sample PanSoiMetaPlot_6_FD_92762 | JGI IMG/M metagenome (GOLD analysis project Ga0126372, IMG submission 92762) | Tropical forest soil microbial communities from Panama - MetaG Plot_6 | ecosystem: Environmental > Terrestrial > Soil > Tropical forest > Bulk soil | place: Panama | collected 2016-02-17
CCTTGGCAAGGTCTCCAAAAGCGGCGCTGTGCACCGTTCTTGCTGCACCTATGCAACTCGAACAGGCGGTAGAATGTAGATGATCCATGTCTCAGTTTGTTCACCTGCATCTGCATACCGATTACTCCATGCTCGACGGCGCGTGCGACGTCGAGAAACTGGTTTCGCGGGTTAAGGCCTTGGGCATGCCCGCCGTGGCCATGACCGACCACGGCAATATCTTTGGCGCAGTGCACTTTGTGAACGCCGCGAAAGCTGCGGGGGTCAAGCCCATTGTCGGGTGCGAACTCTACGTCTGCAAAAAAGAAGATCACAACATTGAGAGAACTCCGCCCGAGGGCGATACTTACAACCATCTTCTTGTGTTGGCCGAAAACGAAGAGGGTTATCGCAACCTGGTGAAGATCACCTCCGAAGCCTCTCTTCGCGGTTTTTATTACAAACCGCGGGTGAGCAAGGCGTTCCTCTCCGGGCACTCCCAGGGGCTCATCGCTCTTTCCGGCTGTCTCAAGGGCGAGGTCGCCGAATTTTTGGCAGAAGAAAAATACAACGCTGCCCGCGAATCGGCCGCGACGTTTCGCGACATCTTCGGGAAAAACAATTTTTTCCTGGAGATTCAGGACCAGGGATTGGAGCAGGAGCACAAAATTCATCCCGGCCTGTTCCGGCTTGAAAAAGACTTGGAAGTTCCGCTCGTTGCCACCAACGACAGCCACTACCTTTGTGAGGACGACGCCCACGCGCAAGATGTCATGGTCTGTATTCAAACCGCCAAGTCCATCCAGGAACCCAACCGGATGAAGTTCCAGGGCAACCAGTTCTACGTGAAGAGCGCCGAAGAAATGGTACGTGTTTTCAAGGATTCTCCGGACGTTCTCACGCGGACAGTGGACATCGCCGAGCGTTGCAGCATGAGGCTGGAAAAGATCAGCAGTCCTTTTCCACACTTCGATGTCCCTGGCGGTTACACGCACGATAGTTACTTCGAGCACGTCACCCGGGAAGGTTTTGCGCGCCGCCTCGAAGCGCTACGCGAACTCGAACGCGGCAGCCACCTGAAACATCCCCTGAGCGACTACGAGCGGCGCCTGTCCCGGGAAGTCGAAATCATCCAGCAGATGAAATTCTCTGGCTATTTTCTCATCGTGTGGGATTTCATCCGCTATGCCAGAGAGCGAAACATACCCGTCGGACCGGGCCGCGGTTCGGCAGCTGGATCCTTGGTTTCCTATTCGCTTGGCATCACCGATCTCGATCCACTGCAACACGAATTGCTTTTCGAACGATTCCTGAACCCCGAACGTGTTTCGATGCCCGACATCGACATCGACTTCTGCATGAACCGCCGCGGCGAGGTCATCGAGTACGTCACCCGGAAGTATGGCCGCGAAAACGTCGCCCAGATCATCACCTTTGGCACGATGGCGGCCAAGGCGGCTATCAAAGATGTCGGCCGCGCCATGGATATCCCTTACACAGACGTCGATCGCATCGCCAAGATGGTGCCCACTACGCTGAACATCAAGTTGCAGGACGCGATCGAAGAATCGCCCGCTCTTAAGCAGGCCTACGAGAACGACACCCAGGTAAGGGAACTGCTCGACACTGCCAAAAAACTGGAAGGCCTGGTGCGAAACGCCGGCGTGCATGCCGCCGGTGTCGTGATTGCTCCCCGGCCGCTCACCGACCTGGTTCCGTTGCACAAGACGAAGAACGATGAAATCGTGACTGCCTTCGACATGCTCGCGATCGAGAAGATGGGCTTGTTGAAGATGGATTTCCTCGGTCTCACCACTCTGACCATTCTCGACGATACGCTCAAGCTGATTGCTCAGACCCGCGCCCAGCAGTTCACTCTCGACGAGATTCCACTGGAGGACGGTGAGACCTACGAAAAGGTTTTCTGCAAAGGGCTTACCTCCGGTGTGTTCCAGTTTGAATCGCACGGCATGCGCGATGTTCTTCGCCGATATCAGCCCAGTTCCATTGAGGACCTCACGGCGCTGAATGCCCTCTATCGTCCCGGGCCCATTCAGGGCGGGATGATCGACGACTTTATTGAACGCAAGCACGGACGCCGCAAAATTGAATACGAACTTCCGGAACTCCAGGAAATTCTGGCGGAGACCCTGGGCGTCATCGTCTACCAGGAACAGGTCATGCAGGTTGCGAACCGGCTGGCCGGTTACTCTCTCGGTGAAGCCGACCTGCTGCGCCGTGCCATGGGAAAGAAAAAGCCGGAAGAAATGGCGCAGCAACGCGAGCGCTTTGTCCAGGGGGCGGTGCAGCGAGGATACCCTCAGCGTAAGATCGAGCGCATCTTCGATCTCATGGCTCAATTCGCCGGCTACGGATTCAACAAATCCCACTCTGCTGCTTATGCGCTCCTGGCCTATCACACTGCTTATCTGAAGACGCACTATCCAGTTGAATTCATGGCAGCGCTTCTGACGTCGGTGACCGGCAGTACCGATGACGTCGTGAAGTACATCAACGAGTGTCGCGAGATGGGCATTCCGGTCGAGCCGCCCGACATCAACGTTAGCGATGCCAACTTCACGCCGCACGGCGCAGCGATCCGCTTTGGGCTAGCCGCAGTCAAAAACGTGGGCCACACCGCCATTGAATCCATCGTGAACGGGCGCAAGGAACTGGGACGCTATCCATCCATCTTCCAGTTCTGCGAAAAGGTCGATCTTCGCCTTCTCAACAAGCGCGTGCTCGAGTCATTAATCAAGAGTGGCGCGATGGACTCTCTAGGCCGCCGCGCCCAACTGATGGACGTGATCGACAAGGCGATCGAGCGGGCGCAAAAGGTTCAGCGGGATGCCGAGTTTGGCCAGCACGGACTCTTCGGTGTGTTCGCCCAACAGGAAGCTCACAACGGCAACGACCGGCTTCCGGAAACTCCCGACTGGGACGAACACACGCGACTCGCGGCGGAGAAAGAGATTCTCGGCTTCTTCATCACCGGCCATCCGCTCGAGAAATACAGGGACAAACTCGACAACTTCCGCGCCCTGACGACGGAAGAGATTGCAGCCCTGAAATCCACGACTGGCAAGGATGAGATCTTCGCCGGAGGAGTAATTGCCAACCTGCGTGTGCTCAAGTCTAAAAAGGGCGACTACTATGCGCAGGCCACGTTCGAAGATATGTCAGGCTCGGTCGACATGCTTGTCTTTCCCGAAGCGTACCGGCGTCTCCAGGATAAGGTTCGCCTGGAAGTACCGGTTCTCATCCGCGGCGGAGTCCGCATCGAAGAAGGTTCGAACCCCAAACTCACGGTCAGTGAGATCACTCCTCTGGAAGAAGCAAAACCTAAACTGCCTCGTTCTCTTCGGATCCGCATCTGCTCCGACACCACAGCCCAGGCCACCGTCGATGCTCTGCACAATCTCTTCACGGAACGCAAAGGCGACGCGAAAGTGTTATTCGACGTGGAACGGCCTGGTGATTTCATGGTGGTCATGGAGGCGGAAGGCTATAATGTGCAACCAGACCGGAACTTTATCGCGCGCGTCGAGGACTTGTGCGGCCGCGGTGCGGTACGCGTGATCGACTGAAATGTGCGGAAGATGACGGCTTCATCTCGAAGAAGATCGCAAACTGCAGTCGCCAGGCAGCCTTCGCAGGTGGACGCCGTCGAACTGTTCAGTGTCGCGGAATTTCTCCTCTCGATGGTGGAGAGCTTGTGGGAAACGTCCACCAATGGCGCAGGCAGGACCATGGAATCGGCTATCAAAGCGCAGCAGGAACTGGAGAAGATTGAGCACCAGATTGCTCAATTGGAGTCCGTTGCCGGCCAGAACCAGGACACGCACCAGCAACTGCATGATCTTCACCTGCGTGTCGAGGCGCTTCGTCATCAGATATACGCGCACCTGAATGCCTGGGAGAAAACCGAGCTGGCTCGCCATCCGCAACGGCCGTACACCCTGGACTACCTGGAGCGCCTGTTCACTGACTGGAGCGAGATACACGGAGATCGCGGTTTTGCCGACGATCCCGCCCTTGTATGCGGCATGGCCCGCTTTCACGGTGAAAACGTCATGGTGGTCGGTCACCAGAAGGCGCGCGAAACCAAGCAGAAGGTTTATCGCAATTTTGGGTGCGCCAATCCTGAGGGTTATCGCAAGGCTCTCCGAGTGATGAAGATCGCCGAAAAGTTCCAGCGTCCCATTATCACTTTTGTGGATACGCCCGGCGCCCATCCCGGGCTGGGCGCGGAAGAGCGCGGCCAGGCTGAAGCCATCGCTCGCAACTTGCGCGAAATGGTTCGTCTGCAGGTTCCGGTAATCTCCATCATCATCGGAGAAGGAGGGAGCGGCGGCGCGTTGGCCATCGCCGTCGCCGACCGTGTCCTCATGATGGAAAACGCGATTTATTCGGTGATCTCTCCCGAGGGCTGCGCATCCATCATGTGGCGCGATCCCTCGAAAAAGAGCCTGGCGGCGCAGGCCATGCGAATTACTGCGTCCGATCTGATGCAGTTGGGCTGCGTCGATGGCACGGTCCCGGAACCGGAAGGCGGCGCCCACCTCGATCATGAAGCTGCCGCTGCCTTGCTCGGCGCCAGCCTGCAGAAGAATCTCGGCGAGCTGAAGTCCCTGCCCGTCAGGGAATTGGTCGCATCACGATATAATAAATTCCGGACCATGGCGCAGTTCTTCACCCTTGGATCGTAGCTTGTTACTGGAGCGCCTTAGGTTTCGGGTCGTGTGTTTCTCGCTGTGTCTGCCGTATAATTAAGAGTACTTCTCTTGTTAATTAACCCCATCGGGCGGAAGCATCTGCCCTTTTCCAAGAAGGAAGGAAGGGAATGGCCACTACAGACGTCTCGCTCCATGAGGCCCATGGCAACCTGGAGCAGCGCATCGTTAACGACATGAGCATTCAGGTCGCGACGGTGAACGGTTCCGGTTCGCAGAGCTCCAACACAGTCTTGCTGCGCAGCATATTTCAGATGGGCGTGCCGGTGTCCGGCAAAAATCTTTTTCCCTCGAACATCGCCGGGCTGCCCACCTGGTACACCATCCGCGCCAACAAGGACGGCTACGTCGCCCGCAAGAAGGAAATCGATTTCGTCGTGGCGATGAACCCGGAAACGGCAACCGAAGACGTGCTGTCGGTCGGGCCGGGTGCCGTCATCGTGTACGACGAGCCTCTGAACCTGCGCACGCTGCGTAACGATGTCGTGTTCTATTCGGTTCCTTACGACAAGCTTGTGGCTGCGGTTTGTCCCGAGGCAAAGCTGCGCAAGCTGGTCAAGAACATGATTTATGTGGGCGTCGTGGCCAAGTTGCTGGGCATTGAAATGCCCGAGGTGGAAAAGGCCATTCGCAAGCAGTTCGCCAAGAAGGTCAAGGCTGCCAACCTGAATCTGGCTGCGGTGCAGGCAGGTTTCGATTATGCCACCACCAACCTGCCCAAGCGCGACCCATATTTTGTGCAGCGCATGGACAAGACGGCGGGCAAGATCATCATCGACGGAAACTCCGCGGCAGCCCTGGGCTGCATGTTCGCGGGTGTGACGGTGGTCAGCTGGTATCCAATTACGCCTTCATCCTCGCTCACCGAAACCCTCATCGATTACATGAAGGAATACCGCATCACCCCAGAGGGCAAAGCTACATTCGCCATCGTACAAGCTGAGGACGAACTCGCGGCAATCGGTATGGTGATTGGTGCCGGATGGGCTGGCGCCCGAGCCATGACCGCCACCGCCGGTCCGGGCATTTCATTGATGGCCGAGTTTTCTGGCCTTGCCTACTATGCCGAAGTCCCCGGCGTCATCTGGGACGTTCAGCGAGTCGGCCCCTCGACCGGCTTGCCCACGCGTACATCGCAAGGCGACATTCTGTTCGCGGCTTTCCTTTCTCACGGGGACACAAAGCATATCCTGCTGCTGCCGGCGTCTGTCGAAGAGTGTTTTTCCATGGCGCAGGATGCCTTCGATCTTGCCGAGCAATTCCAGACTCTGGTGTTTGTCATGTCCGACCTGGACCTGGGCATGAACAACTGGATGGCGGACCCCTTCCAGTATCCAGACAAGCCGATCCGCCGCGGAAAGGTTCTCGGCAAGCAAGACCTGGATCGCCTCGGCGGGTTCGCTCGCTATCGTGATGTCGATGGAGATGGCGTCGGCTACCGCACGTTGCCGGGTACGAATCATCCGGCAGCGGCGTATTTTGTGCGCGGCAGCGGGCACAACGAGAAGTCGCAGTACAGCGAACGGCCCGATGACTACGAGCGCAACATGGAGCGCATCAATCGGAAATTCGAGACTGCCCGCTCCTTCGTTCCGCGTCCAGAGATTATGGGCACGGGTAAGTCGAAGGTTGGCGTTATCGCCTACGGCACATCGCACTGGGCGATTCTCGAGTCCCGCGATCAGCTCAATAAGGAGTACGGACTCGATCTCGACTACCTGCGGCTGAAGGCCTATCCGTTCACGCGGGAAGTTCACGATTTTGTCGAACACCACGAGCGTGTCTATGTGGTCGAGCAAAACCGCGACGCGCAGATGCTCAGCCTGCTCAAGCTCGATCTCCGTCCCGAGCTAGCAACCCGGCTGCGTAGTGTTAGCCACATCCACGGACTGCCGCTCGACGCGCGTTCCGTCACTGACGAGATTATGACCATGGAGGGTAAATAGATGGGCGCAACGCCAACCAGCACGCCCGCGCCGAAAACCAACCGCATTGGACTGGCTGTGCTCGACTACAAGGGAGGGAAGACCACGCTATGCGCCGGCTGCGGCCACAATGCTATCTCCGAGCGCATTATTGACGCCATGTACGAGATGGGTGTCCAGCCCGAGCGTGTGGCCAAGCTGAGCGGTATCGGTTGTTCTTCCAAGTCCCCCGCGTACTTTATGAGCCGTGCCCACAGCTTCAATTCAGTGCACGGACGCATGCCATCCGTGGCCACGGGATCCGTTCTTGCCAACCGCCACCTGCTGGCTCTCGGTGTCAGCGGCGATGGTGACAGCGCCTCCATCGGCATCGGTCAATTTGTTCATCTCATGCGCCGCAATCTTCCCGTCATCTACATCATCGAGGACAACGGCGTGTACGGGCTCACCAAGGGCCAGTTCTCGGCCACGGCTGATCTTGGCTCCAAGCTGAAGACCGGCGTCATCAACGACCTTCCTCCGATCGATACCTGTGCGCTGGCCATTGAACTTGGAGCAACTTTCGTCGGCCGCTCCTTCTCGGGAGACAAGAAACAGCTTCACAGCATGCTGAAAGCTGCCATCTCCCACCGGGGAACGGTCATGCTTGACGTCGTCTCTCCTTGCGTGACCTTCAATGACCACGAGGGCTCCACCAAATCTTACAAGTACATGAAGGACCACGAAGAACCGCTGCAAGACATCAACTTCGTTCCCGCATTCGAGGAAATCGATGTCGAGTACGACGCAGGCGCCACCGTTGAAGTAACTATGCATGATGGTTCTCGCCTGCGGCTGCGCAAGCTGGAAGAGGATTACGATCCCACCAATCGCATCGAAGCGGTGAAGCGGCTTATGGAGTCGCACGAGCGCAATGAGGTGTTGACTGGAGTCTTCTACGTCAACCCGCAGGCGCCGACCTTTATCGATGTCCTTAACCTAGTCGACCAACCCTTGGCCACACTGCCCGAGTCTGTGGTTCGTCCCGGCAAAGAGGCCCTTGATCGAGTGATGGAAGAACTGCGTTAGCCGCATTCACCGTGCCGCGGGATCTCAGCTGAGGGTAAGAAGGAAAAGCTCTCCAATTGAGGGCCGTACGAAACTCCGCTCTTAGGGGCTTAAGAATGAACGGTGTTTCGATTTTCGGAGCACCATTTTTATTTTCTCTGACTAGGGTGGGAATTGGCCAAGCAACGGGTCCAGTTGAGCGGATCGGATAGCAGTTTGTATCCCCCAAGCGCGTGGAACATGGTTTTTAGGTTGCAGGTGAGCGTCGCTAAGCTGATCTCGGCTTGTGCCCGTCGCGGCCGCGAAGTAGGAAGCGAGCGTTTCCCAAGATCACGTGCTTCAACACCGCGAACGGTCTCTCGACGGTGCAACGACGCAGCCGCATCAGTTTTGCCGTTGCCCGCTGATCCATCCGCTGCAGTGCACCGGCGGGTAGATGGCGCGTAATCCAACGCCGGGAGGTGCTGGTGCAACGGTTTTTCATTGCGCAAGCGGCGCACACCCGTGCCTCGGCCGCGTACATGACGCAACGGCCCTTGCGCGCAAGTTGTTTTCGGACCAGCGTCTGCCCAGCCGGACAGCGGAAGGTGTCGGTTCAGCGCAGCGCTACGGCGCGCTCATCAAGGGTGACTTCATCTTGCTGGTCGGCGTTTTCCCAACTGATCCAGGTAACGCTTCACGGCCGCGCGTTCCCGAACTGCCTGGGCGCTGCTCACGGCGCGGAACTGCGACCCGTCAATCGCCACCCACTCGCCCTTCACCAGCCCTACCTGCCGCGCCAACTCCACTAACTCTGCCCCGGTCGCAGTCACCGCATCGCGGTGAACGCGACGGAACTCAGCGATCGACTTATAATCCGGCGTCAGACGTCCCCGCAGCCACATCACTTCCACGTTCCGCTGACATTCCGCCTCCAACCGTCGCGACCAGCGCACCTGCTGCAGCTATTCGTACAAGTAGAGCTTCAGGAGATTCCGCGGATCGTAGCCCGGTCGTCCCGTCTCCGCCGGCTCAGCCCGCAGGAATCCCAACCCTTCCATGTCCAGCTTGCCGAGGAAGACTTCGATTACCCGGCAGACATGATCGGCAGGAATCAACTCGTCCAGCGTCAATGGAAACAACGCCTGCTGCCCGCGCGCTTCACCTTGAATGTAGGCCAAAGAAAATGCCCTCGCTCACCACGAGGGCATCTTCCCATCATTTGCTTGTGGAAACCAGTTAGAGTTTCCTAACGGCCTCAAGCGGAGGGCTTGTTGTTTTAGGTCGAATTGTTAGTTTATTGGAATGTTCCGCTCGCAACTGCCGGTCCTGCTCCACAGGTGGTTCCCGAGAAGGCAGAGAGCACATCTCCAGACGCGACGGGCGGAACCGTCTGTCCATTTTTGGACTCGAAGTTGAACTCGGCGACATTGACGCCTGCTTCAACCTCGACCGGGCTCGTCGCCAATGCTGTTGCGACTCCGGCGTGGGTCAGGCAGAACGTGATCGAAGAGTTAGGAGCAAACCCCGTCAGATTCTCCAGTTCTCCGTGAAGCCTTACTTCCGTCCCCCTGGAGCGGAAATCACCGCTTAATTCCGGGGCGGCGCCATTCGTGCCGGCGCCCACACCTTTTGCGCGAAGCCGGGTTTCCGCAGCGTTGCCGCCACTACCCGTGTTTCCGCCACCGCCGGTGATGCCAGCGGTGTTGCCGCCGCGATTCCCACCGGTCTCATTCTCCACTTCGTTGCCGGCCGCGTTGTTGTTCTCGTTTTCGACTTCATTTTCTACTTCGTTCTCCACCTCTCCGCCGCCACCTTTAGCCGCGGTCGTGGTGGTTGTAGTCGTGGTCGTCTTTCCTTTCTTGCCGTCTGCCCGCGCGGGTGTCATGCCAGCAAAGATCAGAGTTAAGGCTACGGTCACTGCCAAAGCCTTGGGGGAAACACTTTTCCAGTTGAGCATTCACATCTCCTTCGCAGTTTTTTTATTAGGTGGAAAACTGCTTCCCAGTCCGGAAGGTGGGCCTGATTACTGCGGGAAGCTTGCTTGCGCGGCGCTTCAACCTAGACTAGAAAAAAATCGCGGAGCGATGCAGTCACGAAAGTTCATTGAAGAGCTGTTCGCGCCACCGGGATTGAAAGAAAATCGACGCCAGCCAATAGCGGCGCGGCGTTTCGCCGGTGAACTAATTATTACTCGGCAGGGCACTGCGGAGAAAAAAACACGAGCGACATTTAAATGTTTCGCGGATAATAGCCGAAGTTTTCCCATCACAATTTCTTGCTTCACGTAACTCATGGCCGGCCGCGATCTTTCGAGTTCGAACCCCAACTTGTCAGCGCGCACTATGCAACTTCATCGTTCGCGCTCCCTTCGGGTTCACCGCTGTGTTCCGGATTTCCTCCGGGCTCGGGAAAATCGCTGTCAGCGTCTTTCAGGCGGGGATCCTGGTCGCGATGCCCGATTTGGCCACGCAGACTGGTATTGCCTTGCTGGTTTGGTTCGTCTTGTTCCACTGCGCCTTTGTTTTTATCTTGGTCCTTGGATTTATCCATGATGACCTCTCCGTTTGGGTGATGCTGGCGGGCCAACCCTTTTCTAGCCTAACGGGAAACTTCCCACCGCGAAAGGGGTTAAAGCGTTAATCAACAATTCTGATTCATGATGAGGAGGATTTTCGGATGAAACGGCTACTTTTCCTGGCTACTGTTTTGCTGACCTTAACCGCCTGGGGTCCCATCGCCACGGCACAGACCTCGCCGCGCCTGGTTCGCGTTCGTCGGCATCATAGCCATCACAGACATCATCACCATCAAGGTCACCGCGCGCACCACGTTTAACGAAACAAAGCGACACCAACCGGTAGCTGCCGCGTCGGCTCGCACCGAGAGTTTCATCCGAGAGAACGTCGTCGTGCGCATGCCTGCTGTCGTCTGGTGTCGGCAGGGATTAATGCATTGCCGAGAAGAGAAGAGCTCAGTCAGCCTCAAGATTGAGAAGAGACCGACTGAGCTTTAATTGATTCCGGCGATAGATGTGTGCGGACGTCGCCCGTCTACCTACTCCCTCTCTGCTGACGGCTTTGCGGTCGCGGCGGTCACTCCTAATTTTCTCAGCTGATCGCGAGCCTGGGTCGCTTCATTCGAGCGCGGATACCGTTGGATCACGTGCCGGAAGCCCTTTACCGCTTCATCCTTCTGCCCCAGC
>Ga0126372_10001037_pt1 | contig 10864 bp, 7 predicted proteins | sample PanSoiMetaPlot_6_FD_92762 | JGI IMG/M metagenome (GOLD analysis project Ga0126372, IMG submission 92762) | Tropical forest soil microbial communities from Panama - MetaG Plot_6 | ecosystem: Environmental > Terrestrial > Soil > Tropical forest > Bulk soil | place: Panama | collected 2016-02-17
CAAGACCGACGGCGCGCCGTGGGAACGCGACTATGCCGAGGCGATCGCCGATGGGCGGCTCATCGCGGCGCTGGCCGTGCTGGACGCTCACCCGCTGACCAGGCCATGGACCAGCGTTCGCGACAAACTCAGCGACACCGTGGATCGGCTGACCGGCGAGCTGGCGCGGGCACGGGAGCTGGAGGACGGCTCGATAGACAAGGCCGCCGACGCGTATCTGGCCATCGGGCGTGAGCTGTCGGACCCGGCCATCGACGCCGGGCTGCTGCGCTGCCGTGCCGTGGCGCCGGAACGGGTGACCGCCCGCGTCGAGGGCGACCTGGTCGTCGTGACGTGGACACCGTCCCGGTCGACCGCCGGGCGGATCGGCTACCGGGTCGCCAGGGGAGCGACCGTGCTCGTCGAGCACACCACCGCGCTGTCCGTCACCGATTCGCCGCCGGCCGGGATGCCCTGCGTCTACCAGGTCTACGCGACCCGTGAGGGCATCGCCGGCGAGCCGGCCACCAGTGCCGAGGTGACGGTCCTGCCCGAGTTGCAGGAGCTGACGGTGAGCTCCGACCTCGCCGAGATTCGCGGACGGTGGCGGCTGCCTGGCGGGGCGTCCGGCGTGCTGATCACCCGCACCGACTCGGCGGGGACGGTCATCGAGCTGGCCCCCAACGGCCGGGAGAGCTTCGTCGACCATGAGGTCCTGCCTGGCGCCACGTACTCCTACCGAGTGCGGGCCGAGTACCCGACACCCACAGGCGCACGCGCCTACAGCGCGGGGCTGACGGTGAGTGCCGAATGCCCGTGCAAACCTCAGCCGGTCACCGATTTGTGGGCCATGCTCGTCGGCGAGACGGTCGAGCTGGTCTGGACCTCGCAGGGCCGCGGGCACGTCGTGATCTGCGTCCCGCACGCCGGGGCGGTGCCGCCGCCCGGTGTCGTACCCGCCGCCAGCGCCGGGCTCGCTGGCCGGTTCGTCGCGGTCGAACAGCTGGGCCGGACGCGCTTCGTCGCCGGCCGGGTCGTCGCTGTCGAACGACTGGGACTCGCGTCCCTCGCCGCGGCTGAGCTTGACGGTGAGCGGGTGCTGATCCCGGTCACCATGTCGGGCCCGTGGGCCGCGATCGGCCGGGCGGTCACCGTGGAGGTGCCGCTCCAAGCGGTGACCGACCTGCGTGCCGAACGGTTCGGACCGCAGGTGCGCCTGCGGTGGCAATGGCCGAGATGGGCACAGGACGCGCGGGTGGTCTGGCGGGTCGGCACTCCCCCGGTGAGCCCGCTTGGCCTTAATGCGTACTTTTTGGACGTGACGCGCGTCGGCTATGAAAGCCGGGGTGTACGAATCCGCGCGGATTCTCCGGGGGAACACTGGTTCGGCGTCTGCGTGATGGATCGCGGCCGGTTCGGCTCGATGGAGACCGTCGTTTCTCGAAGTAAACCCGAAGCGCGGTATACGATTCACCCGATACCGTGGTTTCGCCATGGCACGCACGTGGTGACGGTCGAAGGCGTCAACCCGCTGCCCGAGGTTGCCCTCATCGCCAAGTCCGGTTCCCGGCCGCTGGCGCTGGAAGACGGCGTCGAGCTGGCTCGCCTGCCAGGCGGCGATGCGACAAGCGTCCGGCGGCTGCTCGTGCCCGATTGGTTGCCGCGACCGGTGTTCCTGCGGGCGTTCGTGCTGGACGAGGCCGTGTCGCTGGGCCACCCCGACCCGCGCGACCTCATCGTGCAGTGAAATCTCGTGCAATGAAATCCCGTGCAGTGAAATCTCGTGCGGTGACGGGAGGTGGGCCGCGTGAGCACCGTGATGTGCCCCTACTGCGGACGCACCTTCGGCGGGGGCGAGCTCCTGCTCGGCTGCGCCGGCTGTGGCGACGACGCGACGCGGTTTCCCGCCGCCGGGCTGCGGCGCGACCGGTGCCCGCATGGCCGCCTGCCGCAGGCCAGGCGGTCATGCCCTGGGTGCCTGCGCGATCTGCCGCGCGAATACGTCGACAACGGGGGCAGGACGATCGTGGTCATCGGTTCGACGAGCGCGGGTAAAAGCACCTGGGTCGCCGCGGTCATCCGGCAGTTCGCCAAGGGCGAGGTCGCGGAGAGGTTTTCCGGGATGTCGCTGGATCTGCTCGGAGAGGACTCGCGGCTGCGTTACCGGGAGGAGTTCGAGCGGCCGTTGCTCAGCGGTACCGCCCCAGTGCACCCCACCGTCATGCCGGCGCGCGACGCCCGCACCGAGCCGTTGCTGCTGAGTGTGCGGCCGCGGTCGCGGGCTCGCCCGGTCGTCATCGCGCTCTACGACACAACGGGCGAGGATTTCTCGGCCGAACATATCGCGGCACATCTGGGTGTGGCCAGCGGAATTCTCCTGCTGGTGGATCCCACGCGACTGCCAGGCGTCCGCCGGGTGCTGGCGCTCGGTCAGCCGCGCACCGAGCCGGGGCCGCGGTTCGAGCTCTTCTGCGCCGCCCTCCGGGAGAAGCTGGGGCCACACAGGTTCACCACGCCACTGGCGATCGCACTCGCCAAACTGGACACGGTATGGGACATGTTCGAGGACCGGTCGCCGATGCGGCTGCCGTCGCCGCACAGCGGTGACTATGTCGAGGCCGACGGCCTGGATGTGCACTATGAAGTGAGCTCCTGGCTCGGCCACTGGTTTTCGCCCGAGTTCGTCCGCGACGTGGCCGAGAGCTTCCCGGTCCATCGGTATTTCGGGTTCTCCGCCCACGGGCGGGCGCCGGCGGTACTGCCGGACAGGTCTTCCTACCGGATTGAGGACCCGCTGCTCTGGTTCATGGCAAGGTTCGGCGCGATCAAGACTCTGCGAGGCCGGCAATGACACACCAGATGCACTACACCTCGTGCCCGGACGGCGTCGAGGGACTGCGCGGTTTCCAGGTAAGCGCGATGTCCCAGGACGCGCCGTGGCCGCTGGTGCAGTTGGCGGTCAGGCACAGCGTCTACGAACTCGGACCGGAATTCTCCGCGGGCTTGCGGCATCCCGTCATATATGGGTTCGCCGTGTCCGAGCTTGGTTGGATCGTGTTCCGCAGCTGCTATCTCGGTGCCGATTTTACCGGGCGGCTGGGGAACTACTTCGCGCACGCCGTCCTGGCCGACGGGCCATTCGCGGACGACGCCGCGCTACCCGTCGACCTGTGTCACAGCGATTTCTGGGTGAGCGGTCCGGCCGGGGGCAAAATCCTACCCATGGTTGGCCGGCCGCGGCCGGCGCCGATTTCCGACCCGGCCGTGGCCGCTTTCCTGGCCGCGGCACCGGATCGGCTTGACCAACTGGCCGCGCTGGTCAGCGCGGTGCAGACCGCACTGACCACAGGGCGCACCATTCTGATGGTCACCGATCCCGACGACGAAATACTGTGGTTGACGGCGGTCACCCGGTCACTGCCACGCGTCGTGGCGTTGGAGACCACCTTCGTGAGTTACACGGCTCGATCTCGGCGCCAAGACGTGGTCATCGCCTGCACCGTCCCTGCCGCCGATATTGATGGCGTCGACGGAACGGTGCTCGATGTGAGCTCCGTTGCCCGCGAGCGGCACCATCCGGTCACCGCCTACGGCACGGCGCTTCGCCGGTCCTGGGACGGCGGGTGGTCCCGCGCTGTTGTGGCCATCGCGGACGCTACCGGTGATCAGGTCGTCGTGTCCGAGCTGGACACGTTGGCCACCGCCGTTGACCGCGAACGGACGCGGGTCGCCGGCGAGACCGAACTGCTGCGCGCCGCCAACCTCGCCGCGTCGCTACCCCAGGGCCGGGTGTGGGATACGCTCGTTGAGCGGATCGACTCCCTTGGCGGAATGACGGATCTCGCCGGTTGGGCCTCGGTGCTGCGAAAGTGCTCAAACCCCGCCCTGGCCGAGCGCTATCTGGATGCCGCGCTCGCCGCCGGAAACACCGCCGGCGACCTGCCGCCGGAAGTCGTCAAGGCATTGTGCGAGCGGATCGCGGAAATGCCCGACACCGCGGTGTGGACGCTGCGTCCCGACATCGCCGCACACGTGGCGAATTCCGAGTGGGCGTCCATGCGAACACTGCGCAACGTCGAGGTCGCGCTGGCCCGGCGCCGGGGTTCGGGGCGAATCCGAGTGCTCCGCCGCATCGGCGAGCAACAGCCCGCGGATTTGGCCGCCGTCGGAACCGTACTGTGGGACGAACCGCCCGATCCCTCGGAGATCGACGAGGCGCTGGCGCTCGATGACCGGGTGCTGCTCGAATCCGGGCTCGCGCGCCACTTTCTCGAAACGGTGCTGGCCGTGCGGAACGAACCGATCACGTTCCGGCTCATGGCCATGGCCGAAAAAGCGGCGTCGGCGCTGCCGCCAGAGCGGATCGACGACGGCCAGCACATGGTGCTCGCCGCCTTCGAGCACATCAGGTCGCTGAGCGGCCGCCAGCCGCTGACCTCGCAGAACGCGCTGAGCATCGGGCCAGCGCTGGCCCTAGCGTCGCCGCTGGCCGAACAGGGCCGGCGCGCCCTCACGCACCGGCTTCGAAGCGCCGTCCAGGCTCGGCTGCGGACCGTCACCGACCCCGAAACCGCCACGAAGATCGTCGATTCGGTGGTGGAGCACAACCAGATCCCCGAGTACCGGGCGGCCGTCATCTGCGCGCTGAGTGAGGCCGCGCCGAACGCCATTGCCGCCACCTTCACGGCATGGGCCCGTCTGGAGCGCGGTTGGCTTCGCGAACACCTGCTCCACCAGACGCTTCCGAAGGCACTGCGTGAGCGCGGCGGCCTCGACCTGGGCGACATCAGGACCGCCGTCGCCCGAGACTGCCAGAGAGAGTGGAGCCGCTGGCGCACGCGGCATCAGCGATCAACAGTGATCGACCGCTTGTTCCGCCGAGGGTAGGGGCAACGATGGGGGTCGTCGAGGCGCTGTTCTACATGATCGCACTGGTGATCATGGCAGTGGTGTCGTTGGTGCTCCTTGCCGGGGCGGCCGTCTACAGCCTACTGACCGGTATCGTGGCGTTCTGGAGGGCGGCTGCCGGATTTCTTGCCCCGAGGCCGGCCGAACACCTGAACAGCGATGAGTCGGCAGATCCGGCCGACTTCGAGTACCTGGCGGGGCCGGCGTTGCGGGACCACTGGCGGCTGGCCGGCACCAGTTTCGCCGCGGTGTACCGGCGGATCCTGTCGCTGTCGGACGGCGGGTCGAACAACTCCCTGCCGGATGACAAGTCGAACAACCTCGTGCCGGATGGCAGATCGAACAACTCCCTGCCGGATCGCGGGTCGAACGACTCCCTGCTGGTGTGGTTGTTGTGGCGTAAACACTGGTGGGTGACCAGCGACACGCCACTTCCCAGGCTGCTTCCGTCAGCCGGAATCGGGGTGGGGTTTGTCGTGGGTTTCCTGGCCGCCTCGGCGTTGGTGGCGGCCACGTTGGCGGTGCAGTTCGTCGTTCTGGCGGCAATCGCCGCGGGCGTCTCGCTGACGTCCAGGGCATTCTGGTTGCTCGAGACCGGCGCGCTGGCGTTGCGGGGCATCGCGATTGCCTGCGGGCGTTGTCACCAGCGACTGATTCGTCCGGTGTTCGTGTGCCCATGCGGGCGTGCCCACCGGAACCTGATGCCCGGTAAGCAAGGCACCTTCCATCGAACGTGCAGATGCGCGCGGCGGCTGCCGACACTGCTCATTCTCGGAAAACACAGGCTCACCGCCAGATGTGGGCACTGCGGCGCCCCGTTGCCTCGCCTGGCGCAGTCCATCCCCACCTATCACCTGCCGATCGTTGGCGGTTTCGCGGCGGGAAAATCGGTGTTCATGCACACGGCGATCGAGCGATTGTGTCACGACCCCCGGCATGCCGTCGAACTCGCGGATGAGCACACCGCTCGCCGGTTCGCACAGGGGCGGGAGCACCTGCAAGGGGGAGGCTTCGTCCCGCACACCCCGCTGGGGCAGCCGGTCGCCTACACCGTCCGGTTCGGGCCGCACCTCCTGCATTTCTACGACGCCGCCGGTGAAATCCTCGAGCGGCCGCGGCATATGGCCGTCTCGTCCTTCGTCGAGCTGAGCGACGGCCTGGTTCTGATTGTCGACCCGTTCGCCCTTCCCGCCGTCCGCGCACGCGCCGATGCCACCACGCTCTGCGAAGCCAGGCCGTCCGTAGCGGATCCGAAGGCCGTGCTGGACGTGCTGGTGCAGACTTTACGGGAACACCGCGGCGCGTCCACCGCGCTCGCCATGCGCGTCGCCGTGGTCATCACCAAGGCGGACGCCCTGCTGACCGTGCCCAACCTCCGCCACCCGTACGTGGGGCTTCCGGCCGAAGTCTCCGCCCGCACCGCCGCCGTGCGCGACTGGCTCATCGACCAAGGCCACCGCGATGTCGTCAATTCTCTGCAAAATCACTTCAGTGAGGTCGGCTACTTCATTGTCACCTATCTGGACGGCGCCTCGGTCACCTCACGCCCACACGTCGACGGCGGCCCAGCCGTTGCCAACGACGACCCGTCCGCCCCCGTCCGCTGGCTCCTGGCCGGAGGCCGCATTTGAACCGATCCTTCGACCGTGGCCGCAAACTCGCCCGGCTCCTGCTGATTCTTTCGATGCTCGTCGTCCTTACTGTGACGATCCTCGCGGTAGCGTCCCTTTTCTGACGACAGTCGACACGCGGGCCTGCCTGACTACCCACGGCGCACGAAGGGTAAACTGAGCCACTATGATGAGACCGTCCGCCGGCAACTCGACCGGCAACTCGTGGGTGAGACGATTTCATCCATCGCCGGATGCGCCCGCCCGACTGATCTGCTTTCCCCACGCCGGTGGCGCGGCGACGTATTTCTTCCCGGTCTCCAAGGCGATGGCACCGGGCGTTGACGTGCTCGCGATTCAGTATCCGGGCCGGCAGGACCGGCGCGGTGAGCCGTGCGTCGACGACGTGCGCGAACTCGCCGATCTGGTCGTGCCGCAGCTGCGTCCCTGGCTGGACCGGCCGGCCGCCCTGTTCGGCCACAGCCTGGGCGCGACGCTGGCCTTCGAGGTCGCGCTGCGGCTGGAGGGGGAGGGCGTCGCGCTGCTGGAGCTGTTCGCCTCCGGTCGCCGCGCCCCCTCTCGGTTCCGGGACGAGCGGGTGCACCGGCGCGACGACGCCGGCTTCATCGCCGAGGTGCGGCGCCTGGCCGGCACCGACTCCCAACTGCTGGACGACGACGAGATGCTGGAGATGATCCTGCCGTCCCTGCGCGGCGACTACCGGGCAGCCGAGACCTACCGATACCGGCCGGGTCCCGCGCTGTCCTGCCCCATCACCGCCATGGTCGGCGATCACGACACGCACGTGACCCTCGACGAGGCCGGGGCATGGGCCGAGCACACGAGCGGCCAGTTCGATCTCAAGGTATTTCCCGGCGGGCATTTCTACCTCAACACCCAAGCCGGCGCCGTGCTGGACTCGACCTCCGAGCACATCGAGTCCCGACTCCGGGCCGGGGAGTTGCCCATGGATCGGCGGATGTCGATGCACACAGACCAGGATCGGTCGTGAGGTCGTGATCGAACGGATGGGTTCGGAACCGCCCAGGACCGACCGGGAACCGATCGGGTCTGCCGGGAACCGATCGGGTCCGGTTGCGGCCGGGCGAGAGGCTCACCGGTAGGGCTCCGCGGGCTGACCGGCACGGCGGAGCCTGGCAGCCAGGTACGGGCGTACGGACCTGGGCCGGGGTCCGTTAGCCGCCGGCCATGGCGCCTATGACCAGGAACGGCTCTTCGCCGGCTGCGACCCGGCTGGGCAGCGGTGTGTCTGGTGACTCGTTGGACAGGTCCTCCTCGCAGGCGTAGAAACGGACGAACGCTCGGCGTTGCCCGGTGTGGTGGTCGCGCATGGTGCCGCGCAGCATCGGGTAGCGGGCCTCCAGCGCGTCCAGCACCATGCGTTGCGTGACCGGCCCCGGCATCTCCAGCCGCACCTCGCCGTTGACCTTTGCCAGTGTCTTCAAGTGGGCGGGAAGCACGATCCGGATCATGGCAGGACCTGGACTTCCACGGAGAGCACCGCCGGCAGGTCCCGCACGATCGGTGCCCAGGTGTCGCCCCCGTCCGCCGAGCCGTAGACCTGGCCACCGGTCGTACCGAAGTAGATCCCGCACGGGTCGAGCGTGTCGACCGCCATCGCGTCGCGCAGCACGTCGACGTAGCAGTTGGCCTGCGGCAGGCCAGCGGTCAGCGGCTCCCACTCGTTGCCACCGGTGCGGCTGCGGTACACCCGAAGCTTGCCCTCCGGCGGGTAGTGTTCGGAGTCGCTGGTGATCGGCACGACGTAGATGGTCTCCGGCTCGTGGGCGTGCACCACGATCGGGAACCCGAAGTCGGTCGGCAGGTCACCGCTGATCTTGTGCCAGGAGGCGCCGGCGTCGTCGGTGCGCATGACGTCCCAGTGCTTCTGCATGAACAGCACCTGCGGCCGGGACGGGTGCATTGCGATGCGGTGCACGCAGTGGCCCACCTCGGCGTCCGGGTCCGGGATCTGCCCGGACCGCAGGCCCCGGTTGATCGGCTGCCACGTCTTGCCGCTGTCGTCGGTGCGGAACACCCCGGCCGCCGAGATCGCGATGAACATCCGGTCGCGGTTGACCGGATCCTGAATGATCGTGTGCAGGCACATGCCGCCGGCACCGGGCTGCCAGCGCGGCGCGGACTCGTGGGTGCGCAGTCCGGGCAGCTCCTGCCAGCTGCGACCACCGTCGACCGTGCGGAAGATCGCGGCGTCCTCGACCCCGGCGTACACGATGTCGGGGTCCTCGGGCGACGGCTCCAGATGCCAGATCCGCTTGAACTCCCACGGGCGCGGGGTCCCGTCGAACCACAGGTGGTCGCCGACCTCGCCCTCGTAGGTGAACTCGTTGCCGACCGGCTCCCACGTCTTGCCGCCGTCGTCCGAGCGCTGCATCAGCTGCCCGAACCATCCGGAAGACTGCGACGCGTACAGCCGATCCGGATCGGCCGGCGACCCGTTGACGTGGTACATCTCCCAGCCGCCGAAGTGCGGACCGCTGATCGCCCAGTCCCGGCGCGTGCCATCCGCGGTCAGAATGAACGCGCCCTTGCGCGTACCGACCAGTACTCGTACGCCACTCATCCTCCACTCCTCCTCCCGCGCGCCCCGCGCGCCGGTCTTGCTCAGGTCCCATCAGCCAGTCGGGACCATCATCGACTACCCCCCTGACAATTCCGCACTCGCGCCGCCCCCGCATGATCTGGGCGCACGCTCGATCCAAGGGCCGCCCACATCCCCCGACCGGTTCGGCCACGCGATCTTGCCACGATCCCCGCCCCAAGCCAGCGGGCACCTCACCAGATGCCGCCGATCTTTGCGATCATGGCACGCGGCGGCCCCACATACTGGATCCGTCGGCGCTCGACGGGTACCCAGCTCTGTTCCGCCTGCTCGGGCAGGAACGCCGTTGCTCCAGCCGTATGATGCGTGGCGTCCTGCCCGAAGATTTGCGACCGCGGCACGCGGTCGTCGCAGCGGTCAGGGAACCCGCGCGACCGCGCCGTACAGACCCACCTCGGCGGCGTTTGGGCGGGGTTGTGGTTCGGTCTCGGCCCGCCATTCAGTCACCGGGACGATCCCTGGCGATTCCAACTCGAGTCCATCGAGGAACCGGGCGAACTGTGCCCGTGAGCGGTGCCAGAACACCCCGTCCAGGACTTTCGAGAGATCGGCCTGCAGCTCTGGCGTGAAGAAATCGTGCGTGAGATGCGACATGACCATGTAGCTGCCGGCGGGCAAGGCCGCGACCAGCCGGGCAACGATCCCGTACGGGTCATCCTCATCGGGCATAAAGTGCAGGACCGCGACCAGCATCAACGCTACCGGCCGGGAAAAGTCAAGAGTGCCCCGTACCGCGGCATCACGGAGGATCTTGTCCGGCTCGCGCAGGTCGGCGTCGACGTAGGCGGTGGCACCCTCGGGCGAGCCGTCGAGCAGGGCGGGGGAGTGCGCGAGCACCAGCGGGTCGTTGTCGACATAGACAATCCGAGAATCCGGTGCGATCCCCTGCGCGACCTTGTGCACGTTGTCGGCCATCGGCAGGCCGACGCCGACGTCAAGGAACTGGCGCACGCCGGCCTGCTCGGTCAGGAAGGTTACCGCCCGGCGCAGGAAGGAACGGTTTTCTCTGACGGCGGTCCCGATGGTGGGAAAGACGGCGGCAATCTGGTCGCCGGATTCCCGGTCGGCGACGAAGTTGTCCTTACCGCCGAGCCAGTAGTTGTACCGGCGCCCCGGAGTCGCCACCGATGTGTCGATCTGTGATAATCCCACGCCTGGGCCGACGCCCCCTGCTGTTTTCTGCTCACCGCGAGACCTCCATCAACCTGTTCCCACCTGGACCGGACCGTCAATCGGTACGGACCCCCCTAGTCGGTCGGCGGGGTATTCCGCTCGTCATAGTGTCAGCCGCGACGGGTAGACCATGCTAGCAACCGGTTCCGTGCCATCTTCGTTGACTGCGGCTGTCGTCAGAAAATACCTGGTTGGTTGCGGTTCCGAGGTGGAGATACCACGAACGGGTGACATGCTCGCCCGAGGGACGATCGCCCCTTGTCGCCAGTGTGAGTAGTATTCACGTAAGCGTTCGGCCCGGTCGCGGTCACGCCCGGCCGCGCGGTGGGCGTCCCTCATTGCCGAAGACGCGTCGCGGGACGCCCACGCAATGCCGCTTGGCCTAATTCGATCATGAAAGTCCCGCCCTGGCGCGGCCAGTCGCTAACCTGGGCGGACGCGTTGAAGCGGGGATGGGCCAACGCCGCATGGTTTGGGCACGTGTTGTTGCGATGAGTGACAGCAGCTGCCGGTGGCGCACCGGCTACGGTGTTGATCACGAGGTTATTGC
>Ga0126372_10001039_pt1 | contig 10849 bp, 9 predicted proteins | sample PanSoiMetaPlot_6_FD_92762 | JGI IMG/M metagenome (GOLD analysis project Ga0126372, IMG submission 92762) | Tropical forest soil microbial communities from Panama - MetaG Plot_6 | ecosystem: Environmental > Terrestrial > Soil > Tropical forest > Bulk soil | place: Panama | collected 2016-02-17
CCTTCGATCGGCATCTTGCGGCGGGATGGCTTGTCGAGAAGGGCCGCGATTTTGAAGGATCGCGGCTTGTGGGTGAGGAAGATCTTCTTGAGGAAGCTGAGAGTAAGACCGGTATCGAGGATGTCTTCGACCAGGATGACATTCTTGCCATCCATGGACTGGTCGACGTCTTTCGTGAGGCGAACTTCTCCGGTCGAGTCCCATCCGTGACGTAACTCGTGACTCGGTGAGGGACGGTTGCCGTAGCTCGACACGCCGATGAAATCGAAGGTGCACTCAAGCGAAATCTCGCGCGCCAGGTCGGCCAGAAAAACGGCTGCTCCTTTGAGAACGCCTACCAGAATGACGGATTGCCCGGCGTAGTCACGCGTAATCTGCGCACCCAATTCCTTCACCTTCTGGGCGATTTGCTGGCGAGTGAGGAGGACTTTCAGTTCTGACACGGCAGACATATGTAGCAGAATTCCGGCCGTGGCGACAGGAAATTTTCGATTAGACAGCTTTTTGCATGGGCTGCCCGAATCGTCATTTCGAGCGGAGCGAGAAATCTGCAGCCCGGTTCCAGACTGCAGATTCCTCGTCACCGCGCTCCCCGGAATGACAAGATATAAGCCATGCGAAATCCACAATTTTCTCCCGCCGTTGCGCCGCCACTTCTTATCCAACTAGAATGCTGGGCAGTTTCATCCCGTCATCATGAATCTCAAAGGCGTCAAACTCACCTGGCTTGGACATGCAACTTTTCGGATTGAAACTCCAGGCGGCAAAGTCATCATTATTGATCCGTGGATCATGGGGAATCCCTCTTGCCCCGAGAAAGATAAATCGGTCAAGCGGGTCGACGTGATGCTCTGCACGCACGCACACGGCGACCACATCGGCGATGCGGTCGAGATCGGCACGAAGCATCAGCCTACCGTGGTGGCCATTCCGGAATTGGGTGGATGGCTGGGGAAAAAGGGTCTGAAGAATGTGATTGGCATGAACAAAGGCGGCACCGTCAAAGTTGCCGACCTCAAGGTGACGATGGTGCACGCCGACCATTCCTGCGGGATTCAGGATGGCGATCAGCTGCTATACGGCGGCGAGGCGGTTGGATTTGTCATCGAGTTCGAAAACGGCATTAAGATCTATCACGCGGGCGACACGAACGTCTTTGGTGACATGAAGATCATTCACGACTTGTACGCGCCCGAGATCGCGATGCTGCCGATCGGGGATCACTACACCATGTCGCCGCGCGAGGCGGCTTATGCGTGCAACCTGCTGCAGGCGAAAACCGTCATTGCAATGCATTTTGGCACCTTTCCCATGCTCACCGGCAGGCCGGGAGAATTGCAGAAGTTGGTCCCCGGTGTGGAAGTCATCGAGTTGAAACCGGGCGTAACCGTGTCCTAGTCGGCCCCTCTACTCTCTAACATTTTTCTTCCGCGCTAGGTCGCGGATTCCGGAGGAAGTCAGTGTCAACTCAACCAAAAGCTCCCAGCTGGCGACATCACGGCTACGTCACCGATCCGGCTGTCGACAACTATCTCTACTCGCTCCTTCCGGCGCGTGACGAAGTTCTGTCCGAAATGGAGGCAGAAGCCACCAAAAGGAATATTCCGATCGTTGGCCCTGCCGTTGGCAATTTTTTTCATCACCTGGCGCTGATTAGCGGCGCCAGGAAGGTATTTGAGTTGGGATCGGCGATCGGCTACTCCACGATCTGGTGGGCACGGGCTGTTGGGGAAGGCGGGCAGGTGCACTACACCGACAGCAATTCGAAGAACGCCGAGCAGGCCCGACGCTACTTTCAGCGCGCAAGCGTCGCGGAACGCATCAAGATTCACGTCGGCGATGCGATCGAAGTGCTATCCGAGCAGAAGGACGAGTTCGACATCGTATTCAACGACATTGACAAAGAAGATTATCCGCGTGTGCTTCGTCTGGTGGGACCGCGGCTGAAAAAGGGCGGTCTGTTCGTCACCGATAACGTGCTATGGAGCGGGAAGGTGACGGAAAACAATCCCAAAGACGCGAGCACCAAGGCGATTCAGGACTTCAATCGCCAGCTGTATAAGTCGACGGAGTACGAGACAACCATTCTTCCGATTCGCGATGGGGTAGCGGTGGCGAGGAAAAAATGACCAGTCCCTGGCCGGTTCGCCCGGCCCCGATGCGCGTGCCAGGAAGTTGGTCTGCTTACAAACGCTGTCATCCCGCGACTCGCTTCGGCGCTTTGCCGCGCCTTCATCAGCGCTCGGGATGACAGGTCTGTTTTTATCGACAGTCGAACATCGAGCCATCGCTCTCAGGCCAGGAAGAATGCTTTGCGGGCGACTGGAGACTAGCGACCGATGACTAAATCGACTTGACGGGAATCATCAGCAGATCGTCCACCAGCCCCACTTCTTTTTGCACGAATGGCTCGGCGTATTCAACGCCGCCGAGCATCCCGTAGAAGCGGGCCATGGCTTCGATTCGCGAGCGAATTTCTTTGTGGGCAGGGAAGAGGTCTTGGCCGGCTTCCTGGTCGGAGAACTGCGTTTTGTAAGCCATCAACGATTGGAGACGCGCTTCGAACTGGTCCGTGATATCGACCACGAAGCTTGGACGCACGTCGTAGTAGAGCGATGCGTAGATGATTTTGAAGGGACGGTGTGACGGGAGAATAGCGCCGGCATCTTGCCGGCTCCCCCGAGAGCGTCCCGTTTTCGGCTTTGCGGGCGAGCCGCCCGCAACGACAGCCGCCGGGACGGCGGCCCTGCAATCGAGTTTCGAAAGTCCCGCCAGGAAGCAGGCTTCGTATCCCAGGGTTGACGCAGTGTAGTGATCCGGATGCCGTCCCTTCCAATAGGGAAGTATGACAACCCGCGGTCTCTGCTCGCGCAGGACACGCGCAACTTTCAGCTTATTTTCCCAAGTGTTTTCGACGCGACCGTCAGCAATGTCGAGGGCGGCTCGCCAGGAAGCCTGCAGAATGCGGGCGGCTTCGGCCGCCTCACGCTCGCGATCTTCTGCCGAGCCACGCGTGCCCATCTCGCCCCGGGTCAGGTCAAGGATGCCCGTGCGATAACCGAGCTGCGCCATCTTCAGCAGCGTGCCTCCACAAGTTTGCTCCACGTCGTCGCGATGGGCGGCGATGGCGAGAATGTCGAGAGCGTCGTGAGCGGATGATCCGGTTGAGGAACTCAATCGAGGTTCCCCTGTTCGAGCACGACGTTCTCGCGCACAATCAACCTATGGGAGGCCATTTCCTTCAAGGTCGGGAGCACACGGTTCACATGCTCATCGGTGTCTACGAAGATGAGAACAACTGGAAGCTTGCCGCCCGCGTCGACAAGATGAGTGGTTTCCACGTCATGGCGGCCCAGGAAACCGGCTACTGCATGCAGAGCGATCGCTGCGTAGACGCCTTCTTTGCGCAGGTAGTTAAGAATTTCCAGATGCAGGGGACGGTGACGCCACTGGTCGGCTTCCTTCAAGTAAATCGTGACCTGTACTGCCATTGCGCCGGTCATTCTACAGCACCCGCGCTAAGGCCATTCCCGCCAGGGCTGCCGCACAGGCGAGCAGGTTGTTGGCGAGGAAGTTTGTCGCCATCAAGACCCATTGCCCTCCTTGCAAGTAGGACATGGTCTCGAATGCATAGCTGGAGAACGTGGTGTATCCGCCACAGAATCCAACCACCACCAACAGTCGCCAGCGCGGGTCCACCATGACCCGCTCCGTGGTCCAGATCACAAAGAAGCCGACGATGAAACTGCCCAGGACGTTGATGATGAGAGTGCCGTAAGGAAACACCGGTCCCAACACGCGGAGTGCATAACGACTCATCCAGTAACGGAGGTTGGCACCGAGGACCGCGCCGAGCGATATCGCAAAGAAGTCGAGCAATGGAGTTCTCCTGATCAGTTCTGGTAGGAGTTATCAGCCTTGCCGGCGGTTATGGCGAACTCCATCGCCGTGATGAATTTTTTATCACATCAAACTTCAGGTGTCAGGTCTTAGGGGTTGGGTCTTGGGTCCGAGCAATCGGGTCTGCACCACTTTTGGAAAACTGACATCACGGGGGGGGAGATCCCCCGCCTGATGACCAACACCTGACGGCCAAGACCTGACACCTGAAGTCCTCACGATATAATTTCCTTCTCGCATGCCGCTCTCTGCCGGCACCAAACTCGGGCCATACGAAATCGTTGCACCGCTGGGGGCCGGCGGGATGGGGGAGGTGTATCGCGCCCTCGATAAGCGTATCGACCGCACCGTTGCCATCAAGATTCTCCCGGCTCATCTCTCAGAAAAAGCGGATGCCCGCGACCGCTTTGAGCGTGAAGCGCGGGCTATCTCGCAGCTCAGCCATGCCAATATCTGCCAGCTTTATGATCTCGGCCAGCAGGATGGAATTCACTACATCGTCATGGAGTATCTCGAAGGCGAGACGTTAGCGTCCCGCCTCTCGAAGGGTCGGCTGCCGATTGAACACGTTCTAAGATATGGCGCCGAGATCGCGGAGGGGCTCGATCAGGCGCATCGCACTGGTGTCGTTCACCGTGATTTGAAGCCGGGCAACATCATGCTGACCCGCTCCGGTGCCAAGTTGATGGACTTCGGCTTGGCCAAGTCGGTGGCGTCGGTTGCGCCGCAATCTTCCGGTTTGTCCGTCACACTCACCACGCCGAACGCCAGTCAGCCGCTTACTGCGGAAGGGACTGTGATCGGAACGTTTCAGTACATGTCGCCGGAACAGATTGAAGGCAAGGAGGCGGACACGAGAAGCGACATTTTCAGCTTCGGCGCCGTGCTTTACGAAATGGCAAGCGGGCGCCGCGCCTTCGACGGTAAGAGCCAGCTTTCAGTAGCGTCCGCGATCCTGGAACGAGAGCCGGAGCCGATTTCCATAGTGCAGCCTGCGGCCCCGCCTGCCTTGCAGCACTTGGTGCAGGGCGCGCTCATGAAAGATCCAGAGGCTCGCTGGCAAAGTGCTGCGGACATTGCGCGCCAATTGCGCTGGATCCGGTCTCCCGAATCTTCGGCGAGCGCGGCGCGGCCCAGCCTTCCGCATCGGCGGCCATGGGAGCGATGGCTGTGGGCGGCTGCGACTCTCGTTCTACTAGCTCTGCTTCTCTGGTTCGCGGTCTTCAGCCGTCCACGGCGGCCGGTCGTACGGGCTTACATCACGCCTCCGTCGGACGCTGCTTTCGATTTCATGGGAGATTTCTCGGGGCCGCCTGTGGTTTCTCCCGATGGCACGCGTGTGGCTTTCGCCGCCCGTGGTCCCAAGGAAGGAAACTCGATCTGGGTGCGCCGGCTGGATACAGCCAACGCCGAAAAGCTCGCGGGTACGGATGGCGCCTATGCCATCTTCTGGTCGGCGGACGGCAAATTTCTTGGCTTTTTTGCCGACGAGAAGCTCAAGAAGGTTTCGGCAAATGGAGGACCCGTCACCATTCTTGCCGACGCACCGAATGCTCGTGGGGGTGCCTGGAACCAGGAAAATGTCATTCTCTATACGCCCGACTATCGCGATGCTTTGTGGAAGGTGAACGCGAGCGGCTGCACGGCGGTCCCAGTCACCAAAATTGATCCCAGCAAGCACAGTACCCATCGCTGGCCTTCGTTCTTGCCCGACGGGAAGCATTTTCTGTTGTATGCCACGAATCATGCGGGCGGACGGCCGGCGGACAACGGCATTTACATGGGTTCGCTCGACAGCAGTGAGAGCAAGATGATCCTGGCCACGGATTCTGCCGGATTGTACGCTGCGGGCTACCTGCTGTTTCACCAGCAAACGGCGCTGGTCGCGCAGAAGTTTGATGCTTCTCACGGGACGCTCTCGGGAGATCCCATCACGCTTGTCAATGATGTCCAACACGATGGAGGTACGTTTCACACGGTATTCAGCGTTGCCGCTGAAGGGGTGCTTGTGTACCAACCCGGGTCCAACACCGTCGGGGATACCGATCTGCTATGGATGGATCGAAGCGGCAAGGTACTGGGCCGGGTAGCCGAGCGCGGCAGTTACAAGGGTGGACGGCTATCGCCTGACGGCAAACGACTGGCGGTTTCGCTGGGAGATCCATCGACCAATATCTGGATCCTGGATCTTGAACACGGTACGCGCACGCGCCTCACCTTCGACGGCGCCTCCCACCGCATGGCGTCCTGGTCGGGTGATGGGCAGTCTCTGGTCTACAACTCACAGGTAGGTGCCACCGTGATGTCGGGTTCGACCCTGCACAGTAAACCCGCAAACGGGGGAGGTCAGGACCAACTGCTGCTTGCTCGCAAAGATTCGCAAGGCGCGCCCGCCAGCCTTTTCTGGCCACAATGGTCTCCGGATGGGCGCTACCTGGTTTTTCTGGAGCAATCGGGGCCGACGGGTGCCTCGGTCTGGGCGATGCCCTCATCCGGAGATGCAAAGCCATTTCCGGTAGTGAAGCCGGAATCTGCAATGGGAAAGGTCGTGCACGTTCGGCTTTCGCCCGATGGGCACTGGCTCGCCTACAGCGCGATCGATGGAAATCGCGAGGAAGTGTATGTGACCTCGTTTCCTGAAGGGAATGGGCGCTGGCAGATTTCTCGCGAAGGCGGCACCTTCCCGGTGTGGCGCGGGGATGGGAAGGAAATCTTTTACCTCGCCATGACAGACGCAAATCTGTATGCCGTTCGGGTGAATGCACAGGGAAACAAATTTGAAGTCGGAGAGTCCCAGGCTTTGTTCCCATTGCGCAGCGTTTTTTCAATGGGCGAGCCCTATGACGTGATGCCGGATGGCAAACGTTTTGTGGTTTTCAATCAACCGGAAGGTTCGTCGTCGCCTATGATGCTGGTGCTGAATTGGACGGCGGAGCTGAACAAGTAGGCAAGCCCCCACGGAACAAACGTGCGAAATGCAATGGATACCGCGAATTCTTGCATCCCTGCAAGGTCGCTGACTGGCGAGATCGTGAATCGTTCTCTCCCGTTACGCCGGTAACTTTCCTCTGAGTCGGTACATCAGCAACACTGAACGAGCGAACAAAGGAGTCTGAGATGGCGAAGAACCACTACAGCACCAAGCCGAAGCGCCGCAATCGGTCAGGTAAACGTAAAGACACGCGGCGTATCGCCGCAAATATGGCCAAGATCAGGGAACGCGAACGAAGCCACGGTCGAACGGATTAGCCCGCTCCCTGAACCTGGCGCCATCCCGGATCGGCTGGGTTGGTCTGCACATTCCGCGATGAGCGCAACTTCTTAATCGCGACAATTCACCTCATACCGGATGAGCCAATTTGCTTGCACTCCTCACTGACATGCGTGCCCATTGGACCGCCTGGTTCGGCTGACCCGGGTGTTTATTGACTACCCCCCCGATCCCCCCTACCATGAACCGACTCCATGATTGGGGAAACGGTTTCGCACTACCGCATTGTCGACAAACTGGGCGGCGGCGGTATGGGCGTCGTTTATAAGGCCGAGGACACTGAACTCGGACGCTTCGTTGCACTTAAATTCTTGCCCGATGATCTGGCCCGCGATCCGCAAGCGCTCGAGCGATTCCGGCGCGAGGCCAGAGCGGCCTCAGCCCTGAACCATCCCAACATTTGCACGATCTACGAAATTGGCAAGCACGACGGCCATTCGTTTATTGCCATGGAGTTTCTGGATGGCTCGACGCTGAAGCACCGCATCGGCGGGCGTCCACTCGATAACGAGACGCTGCTATCGCTGGCCATCGAAATGGCCGATGCGCTGGATGCGGCCCACAGCAAAGGCATTGTTCATCGGGACATCAAGCCGGGCAACATCTTCATCACCGGACGTGGGCATGCCAAGATTCTGGACTTCGGCCTGGCCAAAGTCGGCGCTGTAAGCCAGTCTTCCAGCGGCATCGGAACCGAAAACACCCGCACGATCGACGAGCAGCATCTGACCAGTCCCGGGTCGACCCTGGGAACGGTATCGTACATGTCGCCGGAACAGGCGCGTGCGAAGGAACTGGATGCCCGCAGTGACCTGTTTTCCTTCGGGTCCGTGCTGTACGAGATGTCGACAGGAATCGTGCCATTCCGCGGCGAGAGTTCCCCGGTTATCTTCAAAGCCATCCTGGATGAGACGCCAGTCTCTCCGGTGCGCCTCAACCCAGACCTTCTGGCCGATCTGGAGCGAATTATTCACAAGGCTCTCGAAAAAGACCGCAACCTGCGATACCAGAGCGCAGCCGACCTGCGCAGTGATCTCGCACGTCTCAAGCGCGATCTGGATTCTGGCCGATCAACCGGGGCGTCGGCCGCCGCCATGGGTGCGGCATCATCGCAGAGTTCATCGTCCGTGGCTGCCGCGACTGTACCGAGTCGTTCACGGAATTACTGGATTGGCGCAGTGGCCGCCGTTGTCTTGGCTGTCGCTGCGATGGGTGTCTACTTTCTGCGGGGAACTGCATCAGGCAGCCCGATCAACTCCATCGCCGTGCTGCCCTTCGTCAATGCAACTGCCGATCCCAGCAATGAGTATCTGAGCGACGGCATGACGGAGAGCCTGATCAGCGCTCTCTCGCAACTTCCCGATCTCAAGGTCATGGCCCGCAGCACGGTTTTCCGTTTCAAAGGCAGCCAGGACGATCCTCGGCAAATCGGTGCAGGTCTCAAAGTTGCAGCCGTGCTGGTGGGACGCATCACTCAGCGCGGCGATCAAGTGGCAGTCCAAGCCGACCTGGTCAATACCTCGGATGGCTCTGAACTCTGGGGTTCTCACTACGAACGCAAGTTGGCTGACGTGATGCAGGTCCAAGGCGACATCTCGCGCGATCTCTCCAGCCGCCTTCGAAGTCATGTGAATACTGGCCAGCAACAACGGCTGGGCCGCGCCGGCACCAACAATCCTGAGGCGTATCGCCTGTACCTGGAAGGGCGTCAACAATGGTACGGTCGGACACCAGAGGGCCTTAAGAGAAGCATCGATTTTTTCCAGCAGGCCATCGCCGCCGATCCCAACTACGCATTGGCCTATACCGGCCTTGCTGACACTTATAGCGTGGCTCCCGGTTACGACGTAGGAATTACCTCCAAACAGGCTCGCCTGATTGCGGATCAGGCCTCGCGCCGGGCCTTAGAACTCGACCCCTCACTTTCCGAAGCGCACACGACGCGCGCCATCGTCTTGTGCCAGGCCTGGAAATGGAGCGAGGGTGAGCGGGAATTTCACCGCGCGCTCGAATTGAATCCCAATAGTGCTGCCGCACACTACTTCTACGCCATGGGATTTCTCGCACCTCAGAAGCGCATGGAGCAGGCGCTCGAGGAATTCCGAACGGCGATGTCGCTCGACCCTCTATCACTGATCGTGAACACGAACTACGCCGCAATCCTCATGTCGGCTCACCGCTATCCCGAAGCCTTGGCCCAGTTCCGCAGAACCTTGGAAAGCGATCCGAATTTCAAGCCGGCGCACTACAAGCTATCGCAACTGTACGCCGTGACAGGACGCTTCACAGAAGCCATCAGTGAATTGCAGAAATTCCGATCGGCACGGAGTTCGTTCAGCCCTGATGCAAAGGGCTACCTCGCGCATATGTTGGCTACTGCATCCCAGGGAAGCCGGCTGACGCCCTTGGCCAGTGCGTACGCCCTTGTCGGGGACCGAGAGAAGGCCTTCGCGCACCTTGAAAAAGCGTACGCCGAGGAAGACGAAGAATTGGTCAATAACATTCGTTTCCCCTCTTTCGATTCGATCCGTTCGGATCCACGCTATGCCGACCTCATGCGGCGCGTAGGCATACCGGAGTAAAGCCACCTTGCGAGCCACACGAATCCAGCGGGCGCAGAAACTCCTCGGGTCGTCTTGACAAATAACTCGGATTCCGATATAACGATATCCGAGTATGAAGGAAGACATCAGTTCGTTCTTGCCGCTCTCGCCCGCTACGCTGCACATCCTGCTGTCTCTGGCAGGGGAGGAGTTGCACGGCTACGGAATCATGCAGGAGGTCCAGCGGCAGTCGGATGGGCAGTACAAGTTGGGGCCTGGGACCCTTTACGATAATCTGCAGAAACTCATTGAACGGCGCCTGGTGGAAGAATTGGGTCATCGTCCCGGCGACGACGATCCGCGGCGTCGCTATTACCGCCTGAGCTCACTGGGACGCGGAGTCCTCACGGCCGAAATCGGGCGGCTCGATGGTGTTGTGCGCGAAGGCAAGCTGCGTCTGCAGATCCGGCCAAGGAGGGCGTGATGCTACGGTTCCTGTATCGCTGCGTGCTGTGCGCACATCCGCCGCGGTTTCAAGAGCGATTCTCTGACGAAATGCTCTCCATCTTCGACGCTACGGAACCTGGACTGGCGTCCGCCAAGCTGCTGATGGATGGCTTCGTCTCTTTGCTTCGGCAGTGGACGCTGCGTCCCGAATTCTGGAAAGAGACTACGATTGCCGCAACGCCCAACGGTGTTCCACTTTTCCAAACCTTCGAAAACAATTTGCCACGCACGCAGGCTCTTTTTTTTGGCGCATTGCTCTCCATTCTTGTTTTACACGCCGCCTGCTGGACAATGGGCTATGCGTGGAATCATCCGTCTTTTGTGTGGATCCAACAGCCTGTGATCAGTCCGCCTCAGTCGTGGAAGGCGAAGCCATCCGAACATGGGACGGCCCAAGTTGCAGGTGACGACCTGCTTCACACCGATCAGGGTAGAGTGGTTCTGGTCTTCAAGTCCCACCAGCAGCCTGCTGCAACTCCAGCTGCGACAAGTTCACAAGATAGACCATCTTCGCCACAGAGTCGTGCGTCGGAATCGCTGACAACTCAGTCCGCAATCGTTGATATTCGAACGCTGCAGTCCTACACGGGTGCTTACGCCGGCCAAGTGGGCAAAGATCCGACCGTCA
>Ga0126372_10001040_pt1 | contig 10844 bp, 9 predicted proteins | sample PanSoiMetaPlot_6_FD_92762 | JGI IMG/M metagenome (GOLD analysis project Ga0126372, IMG submission 92762) | Tropical forest soil microbial communities from Panama - MetaG Plot_6 | ecosystem: Environmental > Terrestrial > Soil > Tropical forest > Bulk soil | place: Panama | collected 2016-02-17
GTGTGGTTGCCACTATTCTGAATTATAGCGGGCAGCACCGTTACCGCCATATTACCTGCGAGCTACTGCTGCCACCCTCCGGAGAGAGAAAATTTGACCGTCACATCTGTCTCCACCTCGACAGGTTCGCCGTTCAGAACATATGGGCGATAACGCCACTCGTCGACAGCGTCGACGGTGGCCTTGACCAGCAGCGGATGTCCTCGTAGAACCTGTAGCTTTTCAATGGTTCCCCGTCTCGTGATCACGGCGTGTAACTCGACAGTTCCCTGAACACGTGCGGCGCGCGCAAGTGGCGGATAAACGGGCTCGACTTGGTGGATCAGGTAGCCTTCCATCATGGCCGACACACGCGCCGGATGAGTAACGGGGAGCGGTGGCTTAGGTACGAACGGCTGCGACATGTTGCTGATCGAATTGATCATGGCGTTATCGGCATGGGGAGCGCCAGTCCCAGAGGGCACGCCGATACCGAGCGCAATCGATGGTGACACTTCCGGATTGTCAACGGCAGAAATCGTTCTGGGAATGCTGCCGGGTACAACCAGAATTTGGCCTGTGTAATTACGGTTGGACCGGGCAACGGTTCGAGCAGGAGGACTGCCTTGTGGGCCCGTGGGCGGAAGCGGCGTAAAGGTAGGGCGCATCAGATCCAGTTGCGGCGGCCCCCCTGGGTAGATGAGTGGCAAAACGAGGAGCATGCCGACACCTGCGAGTTGTAACGTAAAGGAAAGCAGTGTTGTCAACCCCCGGCGTGACAAACTGGCGCACGGCTCCCAAACGTTTTGGGCAAACATGCTGGTATCCTCCCTCAGCGAAAATTCAGCTGCTTCTAAAGACACCACCAAGCACGAAATTGGCGCCCTGTGCGGTAAATCGGCATAGGCGGAGAGTTCGCCCGCTCTCGGCCGGTCGATCCGGGGGTTTCGACAACAAGCCGCCGCCGGTTAGCACGGTCGCGACAGACAGACATGCGCGGGCAGATAGAGGGTGCTGGCGGAGGTTAGGCGTTCCTTGCTGTTTGCTCTTTGCTCTTTCTATGCAGGACGGGTTCCGAATTCCACCCTGGCGAGGTTGAGAGGCCTATTGCGTCAAACGGCCGAATTCCGCAGGCCGGTTTAAAGCCCCCTCGCCCGTGGTCGTTAAACCTTCGCCGAAGGACACAAAAAAGGCCGCGAACGCGGCCTTTCGGAACTCTCGCGAGTTGCTGTGCCTTATTTCGGCGAATCGGTGGATGGAGGCTTGGTAGCGGGGGCGGCGGATTTCGTTCCCGTGCCCACGGGACGCGAGCTTCCCATCGGACGTGAAGCCGAAGGTGCTGCCGGCACGCCGGACTGGTGATTGTACAACTCGACGATCGGCCGGGTGATATCTACCGACTGACCAGCCCAAAGCACCGGTCCATCGGGCCAAGGCTTGGAGACATCGATGATCAGACTGAGGCCGTTATCTTTCGCATACTTATCGATAACCGGTCCCATCTTTTGCAAGATCTTTTGAGCAATCTCATTCTGCTGTCCAACGAAATCGTTCTGAGCATCTTCCTGCGTGCGGGTGAGCGTCTTTTGCTTGGTTTCGATCTGGCGCACGAGTGTGCCGCGCGAGTCGTCGTTCAGCTTGGTGCCCTGTGCATCCAGCTGCTTCTTGAGGCTGTCGATCTCGTCGTTGAGCGACTTGATTTCAGTCCGCTTGGGTTCGAACTTTTTGCTAAGGGCGTCGAACTCCTTCTGCCCGTCGTTGGTAGCGAGGATTGCGTCCTGGATGCTGATGACGCCGATCTTGTAGGTGCCGGCCACCTGGGCAGTCGTGGTGGCAGGAGCGGACGGCGCTGGTGTGGTAGCAGCCGCAGCAGCGCTGCCAGTTTGGGCCAGAGTGGCCATCGGCAAGGCGATCGCCGTGACCACAAAAATTCGCACAATGTTGCTATTCATCGGGTAGCTTGAACTCCTTGGAACAACTTTCTCGGGATTTTGAGATCCTTTTTCCAGATCATCTGGATCGCGAGCTATCAGAGTAAACCGGCCCTTCACTGGGCCAGGGCAGACGGTTAATCCAGCTCACATACCGAACCGGAAAGCACTCTGATCATTCTCACACAATGACCACTCTTAATGGTGCAGGTGACCACATTATAGGTGCAGCTTCAGTCCAGCGTCAAACACGGCTAACCTGCGCACCTGCGCTGGCCTGTTTAGAAAGTAGTTGCTACGGTGAAGCGGAAGGTCTTCAGCGGCTCGCGCAAGAGGTACGACGGCCCGTAAAGGCCCAAGGCCTCCTGGTATGTGAAGGTGCCCGCAGCACCCGGCGGGAACATACCGCGCGTGATCGGAGTTGGGGTAACAGTAGTCGTATTGAGCCTGAGCGGGTTATACGCGTAGTAAATGCGGAACGGAGCATTGATAACCGGCAGGAATACCTGGAATTCGAGCCCGGTCGACATGCGCGGCACCCAGTTGGTTCCCGGAATAGCAGTCAGGTCGGCCGGAAAACTAATACGCTGACCGCCGACGCACGTAAATCCAGGACTCAGCGACGGGCACCCAAAGAACACACTGTTGATGTCCTGTAATTGGCCGGTGTTGATGCGCAGCTGGGAAGGGCGAAGAATCGAGTTCGTTCCCAAGTCAACGAAAGGCACCAGCGCGACCGGACCGACGATGGTGAAGCGGTATTCGGCATTGCCCGTCAGGGTGAAATCACCGCCCGGCTCAACGATCTGCTGGAAAGGGATCGTGATACTGTAAGCGCCGAGCCGGGGATTGCGTGGATCCTTGGGAACAATCGACCCATCTGGATTGGTTAGATTGATGCTGACATTGGTTGGCAGGAAAGCGTAAGGCGAAATGCTTCTGATGTCGAATCCGCGCAGATCGTTTTCCCCGCCGGTATAGAAGCGATCAAAAGGAGGCGCCACCAGACCTCCGTAACCGCTTAAGAACGAGGCCTGCACGCGGTAGCCAAACGTATTGTGGCCCCGCGGATCATGCCTGGTCTGCATCGGAATCCACCGCTTATATTCGAAAATGGGCCGTACAAATTTGACCGTGCCGCCCAGCCCGGCAATTTCGCTGGCCAAGTAAAAGCTCTGGCCTTTGTGGGGAGTCATCGGACTATCAATCGTATTGAAAGTGAAGCTGGGGATTACCTTGCTGGTGTTCACACCATTGAGGGCGTTCGGTCCCGCAAAACCGCGAAACGCCAGATTCTCAAACAGTGATTTGGAGGCGTTACTGAATACCTCGGTCGAGGAGTTATCGAAGGAGTAAGTAATGCCCAGGCGCTTGAACGAGCGGTGCAAGGGATAGCTGAGGGAAAGCGTGAAGCCGGTGTCGGCCTGGGTGAAGTTCTGTAGAGAATTCAGGACGTTTTGAGAGAAATTAACTTTTTGGCCCGTGAACAACTGGTATTGTGTTGCCTGGTTGAAGTTGTACTTCTGGGTGAACACAGTGAACCCGAATTGCAGGGGACGGTCAAACAGATACGGTTCGGTAAAGCCGAATGTCGCAGAGCGCTGGATGTTGCCGATACTGGCGGCGATATTCAGGGTTTCGCCCAGTCCAAAAAGGTTGTTCGTAGAATAGTTAATGCCGATAAAGGCACCTTCCAGTCCGCTTACGCCTCCCGTCAAACCAATGCTGTTCTTTCCCCTTTCTTTTACCTTCAACGTAAGATCGACGGTCCCGGCCTTCTCATCGAGCTTGCGCTCGGTCACGTTGGGATCGTCGGGCTTCAGCTGTTCGAAGTATCCGAGCTGGTTCAAACGCAACAGGCTCAGCTCCCATAGATTTGAGTTATAGACTTGACCTTCCTCGATCGCCAACTCCCGGCGGATAACCTTGTCGCGCGTGGTGGTATTGCCCTGGAACTCGATCCGGCGAACGAAAAATTGTTTGCCTTCGTCTACGTCAATCTCCAGATTCACCAACTTCCTATCCTCGTCGAAAGTGGTATTCGGCACTGACGTGAAATTGATATACCCGTACGTCCCATAGGCCTTGCGGAGGTTCTCCAGGCCTTTGGCAATTTTCTCGCGGCTGAAGATGTCCCCATCCTTGATGGGAAACATGGTGCGTAGCGCTTTGCTATTGGGAATTGCTTTGTTGCCGCTGAAGGTAATCGAGCCTAGCCGGTAACGATCGCCTTCCTCGATGGGGACAGTGATATCGACAGCCTTGCCCCTGCCATGAATCCACGGGATGGTGATTCCTCCGCCCGTGTCACGAATCTGTGTCCTCGGTTGTTCGACCAGGACTTTGAAGTAGCCACGATTTTGGTACTCGGCGCGTACGCGCTCGGTATCTTCGTCCAGTTTGCTGGCATCGTAAGTTTTGGAAAAGATATTCTCCAGGAATATTGAATGGGGAATGCCAATCGGGCGCAAATTCTTCATGGCGGCCCGCAGCACGCGCGAGGAAACCTGCTTATTCCCTTCGAAACGAATCCTTCCGACCTTAACCTTCGGACCCTCCTTGACCACAAACGTAATGCCTACCGCCGCGGGAGGGATCTGCCTCACCTCGCTACGCACAACGGCAAATTGCCTGCCATGTTCGGCCAGAAGCTCTTTAATGGTGACTTCGGCCTTCTTAACCTTGGTGGGATCATATTGGCTCTCGACCGAGAGCCCGACTTTACGTTCCTTGAATCGGTCGAGCACGTCACTGGTCGAGACCGAGTTCAGGCCCGTGTAGTTGATCTCCCGGATGGTCGGGCGCTCTTTCAAATAAATGTGGAGAACCCATCCCTTGGCCGTCTGCTCGCGCTCAATGCGGATGTCTTCGAAATATCCGGTGTTCCACAGCGAATTGAAATCCCGCTCTACGGCGGTTGGGTCGTAAACGTCCCCGGGTTTTGTGAAGATCCGCGCTTTGATGGTGTCGGTAGGGATGCGGCGGTTGCCGTGGACCCGAACATCCACGATGAGGTTTTCTTGGGCCAGGAGGGGAGAACACAGAAACAGCAGGACCAAAACCAACCCTGGCAATGCCCGGCTGCTGATTATCTGCCAGGTCCGCCAACGCGAATGACGCGAGGTACTTACCCCGACTGGGTAGATTCGGATGGTGCTCGCGGGCCGGTAAGGGAGAGCAGGGGTAAACCCACTCTTCGTTACTGCAGGGCTTCCCTGTTGGCGACGAAGAATTGCAACTACCTCAGAATCTTGGGAGTATGGAAAACGGTCATTATACGGTACTGCGCTCGAGAGCGTCCAAGACACCCATCACGACAGGCTCTGTGTGGACTAGCTTTTGCTGCCCCGGCGCTCGCGCCGAAACCCTCTACTCCCAACAAGACGGAATAAAACGTGGCAGAGTTGCCCATGTCGGTAAGTTTTTCTGAGGAGAGGGTTAATAATTCCTGACCCCGGTCGCTCAATTTCGCCCACTTCCCCTGGCCAAGACCAGACCCGGCTTTTCTATTGCCTCCGCCACTCCCCACCCTCCATTGAAAACCAGCAGTTGCCGCCATCGAAGATGCCGCGCGTCGATGCCGGCGGTCCGTCGATCCGCTGGCTTGCCGCGATGCTAGTAAACGTAGAGTTAAAGGAAATTATCGGCCTTGCGGGCAAGCTGTTCTCACGGATACAGATTGGCACAGAGCCATGGCGCTACTTGCGAGGCGGCGCGCCTGCCGCTACTCGATTCGAGGCCAACCGAGCGCCCAACTGGGGCATTGTCGATGCTGCTTCAGCTTAGTGCGTCACGATCACGAGGTCCGGGTAGGAGGGGACGCGGACCGGGCTTTCGAAACGCGGACCGCCGCCCGTGCGGACTGTCAGGTGGCGGTATTGTCGGTACCGAACTCAAGAATTCCCGCATTACCGCTACATCATGGCCCACCAGTCGGTCGCGGCCTACAGTTTCGATCGCCACAGCAGTAGAGAGAATCGCTTCGGGAACGTCCTTGGCGCGCTCGGCTGTCTCGAAGTGAGGGGCGGCGCGGCAGGCGGGTCGACTCCACATTGCAGCGTCCCCAACCTGCGCGACGCGCAACGGATCGGGACTTGCAACTCCAAGCTAGCTGGCATGCTCGGAATATCAAAGAAAAGCCGCGCTTGCGCGCGTTCACATAAATCAAAAACAAATACGTCAGACTTCCATAACTTCTTTTTCTTTTCCCTTGCTCATCTCTTCCATCTTTTTGATTTCGTCATCGGTGAGCCGCTGAATCTCCTCGAGCGACTTTTTCTCTTCATCTTCGGTGATCCTCTTATCTTTCAGAGCCTTCTTAATGGCTTCGTTGCCGTCCCGCCGAATGTTACGAACGGCAGTGCGGTGCTCTTCCAAAACTTTGTGCAGGTGTTTGACCATATCACGGCGACGCTCTTCGGTCAGCGGGGGGACTGGCACGCGTATGATCTTGCCATCATTCATGGGATTAAGTCCCAGTTCTGCAGAGCGAATAGCCTTCTCAATTGTCGCCAACGAGGATGGATCAAAAGGCTGAACCGTAATCAATTGTGCTTCCGGTGCGTGCACCTGGGCGATTTGATTCAGCGGCATCTGTGATCCGTAATAATCGATGCTCACGCTATCCAGCATGTGGACGTTGGCGCGGCCGGTGCGGGTTGCCGCCATCGCCTTGCGGAAGTCATCGACCGCCCGTTCCATACGCGCCTTCAATTGCACATACGTCTCTTTCAGACCTGCGACTGCTGCCATCGTGGGTTGAGCCATGTCAGCTCCAGATAAAATCAGGATAAAAACGTTGCATTATAAATGCCCGAGGCCGGGACCGTTGCAAGGTCCGACTTGAAGGCTTCGAACTTCAAAACCCGGCAACCCAATTCTTCAAACGCCTGCGCTGACCAGCGAGCCAATTTTTTCTCCGGTAACGACCTTCCTGATATTACCGCGCTGGTTCAAGTTGAAAACGATGATGGGCAGGTTGTTGTCTTTGCAGAGAGAAATTGCCGTCGAGTCCATCACTTTGAGGCCTTTTTTCAGGACGTCCATGTAGCTGATCTCGTTGAATTTCCTCGCGCCCTTGACGATTAAGGGATCGGCGTTGTAAATCCCATCCACTTTAGTGGCTTTCAGGATGGCATCGGCTTTGATTTCCATCGCCCGCAGGGATGCCGCCGTATCGGTCGAAAAGTAGGGATTGCCCGTCCCTCCAGCGAAAATCACGACGCGGTTCTTTTCCAGATGTCGGATAGCGCGCCGGCGAATAAACGGCTCGGCCACTTGATTCATCTCGATGGCCGACTGCACGCGCGTATATACCCCCTGCTTCTCCAGCGCGTCCTGCAGTGCGAGCGCATTGATGACCGTGGCCAGCATGCCCATATGATCGGCCGAGACCCGATCCATATCCTTCGCCTGATCGGCTACTCCTCGAAAGAAGTTGCCGCCACCGACGACAATCGCGATCTGCACGGCCAGAGAATGTACGTCCGCCAGTTCCGCGGCGATCTCATGAATGCGGGCTGCATCCACCCCAAATCCCTGGCTGGCTGCGAGAGCTTCGCCAGAAAGTTTGAGCAGGACGCGTTTGAAGATGGCTGTAGGCATCAAGATCTCCCGGCTCGAATGTTTCAAGGTCTCAAAATTGAAGACGCGCGTTAAAGCAAAGCCACGGCGGGTGAACTTTGATAACTTGAAACTCTGAAATCTCGAAAGCTTTAAAAGGCGCTCCTTGGCGCCCTTTTCAGTCAGCTTTTTGTTCCGGCTTGCTGACCGCCATAGTCTCGCCCGCATCGCCCACCTTGAACCGGGCAAAGCGGCGCACGCTGATATTCTCGCCCAGCTTGCCGATTGTGGTTGCAATGAGCTGCGAGATGGAGACCGTCTGGTCCTTGATAAAGGGCTGCTCGTACAGGCAGACCTCTTCATAAAACTTGCTCATTTTACCCTCGACCATTTTCTCGGCTATGTGATCAGGTTTCCCGCTAGCCTTGGCCTGAGCGAGATAAATATCTTTCTCGCGGGCATAGGCCTCGGGTGTAACGTCTTCTTTGCGAATGAACTTCGGATCCGATGCCGCGATGTGCATAGCGACGTCGTGCACTAGCGCTTTAAAATCTTCGGTACGCGCCACGAAATCGCTCTCGCAATTCACTTCCACCAGTACGCCGATTTTGCCTCCGGCATGGATGTAGCTGGCAACGGAACCCTCACTGGTCACACGCATAGCCTTTTTCTGTGCGATGGCGGCCCCGCGCTTGCGCAGAATAACGATCGCCTGCTCCACGTCGCCCTTGGCTTCCGTGAGCGCCTGTTTGCAATCCATCATGGGCGCGCCGGTTCGCTCGCGGAGATCTTTCACTTGAGTTGCGGAAATATTCACGGTAGTTGCGCTCATTGCTATTAGATTCTTTCTATAAATTGCGAGTTTCAGGTTTCGAGGTCTGAAACCGCTCTACAAAAGTCGACCCGCGCCAGACTATCCGCGCGGGTCCAAATGCTTCCGCCCCTACCGGGCGACCGAGCTGTAGCGTGCCTTCCCCTGCCCACAGGGTTGCGGCCACGCTTAAATTCTCGGCTCCGCGGCCCCAGTTTGTCCGAGGCTTATATCCGTTGCTAGGCTGACGCTCCCTTTAGAACTGGCTCTCGACGTGGCTGACTTCGCGTTCTTCGCGCTCTTCCTTGGCCGGCTGCTTGCGCGTTCCGGTGCCCAGCACGTCTTCCATGCTGATATCCTCGGTTTCGCTGGCCCCCTCCTCGCCGGGGTGGCTTTCCTCGCCAGCTTCGACCGCAGCTTCGGTCGAGGCAGCTTCGGCTTGGTTCGCCATGCCCGCCGCCGTTGCTAGCTCCTGTGTCTCGAGATCCTTGGCAAGCTGTACACCCTCGACCGCCGAATCGGCAATCTTGGAAGCAAACAAACGAATCGCCCGCAGCGCGTCATCGTTCCCCGGAATCACATAATCCACTTCGCTCGGGTCGCAATTTGTATCGACAACGGCGACCACCGGAATGCCAAGCTTGCGGGCTTCGCGCACTGCAATCTGTTCTTTATTGGAATCGATTACGAAGATCGCATCGGGCAGCCGGCTCAGTTCTTTAATTCCGGCGAGGTTAGCCTGTAGATGTTTGCGCTCGCGCTCCAGCTTGATGACTTCTTTCTTGGGAAGCAAATCATAACGGCCATCGGTAGCCATCTCATCGAGCTCTTTGAGTCGCTTCACGGATTTCTGTACAGTGACCCAATTGGTCAGGAGCCCGCCCAGCCAGCGCTGGTTGACGTAGAACATCCCACAACGCTGCGCTTCTTCCGCGATCGCATCCTGCGCCTGCCGCTTGGTACCCACGAAAAGCACCGTCTTTCCTCCGGCGGCCAGGTCGGTCACGAACTTCGACGCTTCCTTGAACATCTTGAGCGTCTTCTGCAAATCGATGATGTAAATCCCGTTGCGCTCCCCGAAGATGTATTCCTTCATCTTAGGATTCCAGCGCTTCGTCTGATGCCCGAAGTGAACACCCGCTTCGAGCAACTCCTTCATAGTAATGTTGGCCAAACAACCTCCTATTTGGATTGCATCCGGCTCTGAACTCGATTCCGGATTTCCATTCCCGCCCGCCCCGTCTCGAACGAAATGACGGGAAGAAGTTTACCCCCGAAAAACTCAGAAAGTTGCAAGGACAAGCTGTTTCGGCTTCGACCGGTATTGACTTGCAAACCTGAAATTTCGAAACTCTAGAATGCTTATCTCTTGCTGTACTGGAACCTCTTCCTTGCACCCTTCTGACCGTACTTCTTGCGCTCCTTCTTACGCGAGTCACGCGAAATCAGCCCTTCGGCCTTCAATTTCTTGCGGAGCTCGACGTTAAACTCCATCAGCGCTCTGGCAATGCCGAGCTTCAAGGCTCCAGCCTGACCATTCACGCCCCCGCCGGAAACATTCGCGACCACATTGAAATTGCTGGCTGCTTCGGCGCTGGCCAGCGGCTGCTTCGCCATATTGCGTTGTGCAGCGGTCACGAAATACTGTTCAAAAGGACGGCCATTGACCTTGAAATCTCCACCTCCCGGCCGCAGAAACACGCGCGCGACGCTCGACTTGCGGCGTCCCGTACCGTAATACTGAACTAAGTCAGCCATGTTTTCGCTTCTAGCCTCTGCCCCGTGCTCGAAATGGGAGCTGCGGCTACGTCACCCTTTCCCTGAATTCTCAATTTCTCTTCGAGCCCTGATCGAGCTTCTCGAAACTACTTCACCTGCGCCAAAGCTTCCGGTTTTTGCGCCTGATGGGGATGCTTACCGCCGCGATAGACTTTCAGCTTGCTGATCATCTGGCGGCCCAGCTTACTCTTGGGTAGCATCCGCTTCACGGCTTCTTCGACTACCAGCTCAGGCTTTCGGCTGATCCGCCTGGTATAGGGTTCCGTGCGCAGGCCACCGGGAAAGCCGGTGTAGTGCTGATAAACCTTTCCTTCCAACTTCATGCCGCTCAGCTTCACCTTATCGGCGTTAATCACAATGACATGGTCGCCGGTGTCTAGAAACGGCGTATATTTCGGGTTCTCCTTGCCCATCAAAATACGGGCCACACGGGAGGAGAGGCGTCCCAAAGCCTGCCCCGAGGCATCCACCACGTACCATTTGCGCGCAATTTCCCCCTCTTTGGGGAAATAGGTTGACATTCGAAATCTCCCAGAAATAGAAAAACGCAAAGAAGACCGCTGAGCAACCCCACTGGCGCTGAAAGCGCAGGGTATTCAGGCGGGCAACCGCAGGACTACCAAAGGTTTAAAGATACCGTAGGCGCCGCGGAATTGTCAATGAAGCTAACGACTTGGCCGCCTAGTCGTGCTGATGAGAGTGGTGCTCCCGAGACTCTCCTCCGGCCGGTTCAGGCGATACCCCAAACGTCTTCTGCCAGTATTCCTTGGCTCCCGGCGGGA
>Ga0126372_10001041_pt1 | contig 10843 bp, 7 predicted proteins | sample PanSoiMetaPlot_6_FD_92762 | JGI IMG/M metagenome (GOLD analysis project Ga0126372, IMG submission 92762) | Tropical forest soil microbial communities from Panama - MetaG Plot_6 | ecosystem: Environmental > Terrestrial > Soil > Tropical forest > Bulk soil | place: Panama | collected 2016-02-17
CGGCCTGGCAGCTCGCCGAGCAGCACGGTATCGGGTTGGCCGACGTGCTCGACGCCGTACGGCGCGATCTCGACCACCGCGTGCGGGCGGCGCGCAACCTCACGGCCGCCCTTGCCGGACCGCGCGCCACATCACTGGTGCTGGCCGTGTTGCCGCTGCTCGGGTTGCTGCTCGGGCAGGCTGTCGGTGCGGCTCCCGTCCGGATCCTGACCGGCACGGCTGCCGGTCAGGTGCTGCTCGTGGTCGGCAGCGCGCTGGTGTGCACCGGCGTCACCTGGAGCGCTCGCCTGGTGGCCAGGGCGGCCGCGCCATGAGCGACCAGCTTGCGATCGCCGCGACCGTCCTAGCCTGCGCGGCCCTCGTCGCGCCTGGACATCGGGCGGTGACAAGGACACGCCTGATCTCCAGGACGGTCGCCACCGGCCGCCCCCAGGCATCCGCCGAGCCGGGGTCGTCAGCTAACAGTCGGGTTCGGCGGCCGGCCTGGGCCGAGGCATCCGTGGGGTTGGGGTCGTCAGGTAGCGGTCGGGTTCGGCGGCCGGCCTGGGCCGAGGCATCGGGAAGCGGTTGGCGCGGCACGCTGTCGGCCCAAGCCAGGAACACGCTGCCGATCGCACTGGGTGCCGCCGTCGGGCTGCTCGTGGCCGTCACGGTCGGTGGGGTCATCGGTGTCGGCGCCGGTGCGCCGGGCGGCATTGCGGCAGTGCTGATGGCACGCCGGGCGATGCGATCGGGTCGCGCCGCCTCGCCGGCCGAGCCCACGTTGCTCGCCGGTGCGTGGGACCTGCTCGCCGCCAGCCTTCGTGCCGGTCTGCCCGTAGCGTCCGCGGTCAGGGCCGTGGCCGGTCAGTTACCGGGAGCGGAGGGCAGCGCGCTGCGCAATGTCGCCGAGCTGCTCGCGCTCGGTGCCGGCCCTCGTGCCGCATGGCGTCCGGCGCTTGGTCATCCGTCCGTCGCCGGGCTGGCAACTGCCGCGATCCGTACCGCACGCAGCGGAGCCGCGATGGCCGATGCGATCGACGACCTCGCCGCCGGACTGCGCGCCTCGGCCATCGACCGCGCTGAGGCACGGGCGCAGCGTGCCGGCGTGCTGATCACCGGGCCACTTGGTCTGTGCTTCTTGCCGGCGTTCTTCTGTCTTGGCGTGGTTCCAGTCGTGATCGGCTTGGCCGACCAACTGCTGAATCGCTGGTAGCCCGTCCATAAGGACGGTCGCACGTAGCTCCGGAAGGTCCGGGGCGTAGGGAGGAGAAAACCATGGCACGCAAGGGAATCCGCTGGCTCCGTTACCGGCTGGCCGGGCTGGGCAGCCACGAGGCGGGCATGAGCACGGCGGAGTACGCCATCGGCACGATCGCCGCCGCGGCGTTCGGGGCGCTGCTGTACAACGTCGTGACGGGCGACTCCGTCGTAGCGGCGCTCACACAGATCATCGAGCGCGCGCTCGCGGTGAACTTCTGATGAGATCACGGTTCGTCCACGCGGTCGCCACGCGAAGACTTCGCGGCGAGCGCGGCATGGTCAGCGTCGAGGCCGCGTTCGCGGTGTGCGCGCTGATCGCCGTTCTGGCCATGGCCCTGGGAGGTATCTCGATGGTAGCCGCGAAGGTGCGTTGCATCGACGCCGCCCGAGAGGCCGCCCGGTTGGTCGCACGCGGAGAGGCGGGGCGAGCCACCGAGGCCGCCCAGCAGATGGCGCCCCGAAACGCCCAGGTCTCGGTACAGGTCGCTGGCGACGAGGTGACGGTCGAGGTGAGTTCGGAAGCAGCCGGCGGCCTGCTGCCCGCACTGACCGTTCGAGCCGAGGCGCTGGCAATACTCGAGCCCGGCGTCGGAGGCGCGCCGTGAGCACGGCATTGGTTCCGGCCATCATCGCTGCCTGCCGTGCGATACCCGAGCCCGGCGTCGGAGGCGCGCCGTGAGCCCTGTGCGCGGGGGCGTCCTTTGCCGCCTATGCAGAACCGGGGGATACCCTCAAGATCCTGCGGAGCGCGGTTCGGCGACGGTGGCCGGCGCCGGGCTCATCATGGCGGTGCTAGCGCTGTCCATGATCGGGCTTCAACTGGGCTCGGCGGTAGTCGCCAGGCATCGTGCGGAGGCGGCGGCGGACCTGGCGGCACTGGCGTCGGCGGCCCATGCCATCGCCGGTCGGGAGGCGGCATGCCACTCGGCGACTAGAGTGGCCGAGTGGATGTCGACCACTCTGACCAGCTGTGAACTGCATGGCTGGGACACTGTCGTGCGGGTCTCGGCGAGACCGTCCCGCTTGGTCGAGCGTTTCGGGGTAGCCAACGCTGCCGCGCGCGCCGGCCCAGTATGGACTGACCAGTCCGCCGATAGCGGTGCAGCGGTAAACCCACGACGAGCGGTCGACGGCCATCGGTGAGCGAGGCCGCCTAACTCATCGTAACTGACTCGCCGGTTTGTAGCCCTGCAGAGTGACATGGTTCGGTTGGGCCGGCGACGGTTGATGCGCTCGTCGTGCCTGAACGGCCGACCAGCGACTCGGCGCCCCGAGACTGTTCCGCGCCGAGTTGCGGTCGGTTTTCATTTATGCAGTGGCACAGCAAAGCGGGAGTTGAGCATGGACTGGACGGAAACTTGGCGCGACGCGTTCCGTACCGAGCTACGGGCAGAAGCCATCGGTTTCGCATGGCACGGATGGACTGTCGTTCCGGGTACCTACCCTGAGGGATCACGGTGGGTCGGCCGCCCCGGCACTCCGCAAGACGGTCCCGTTCCGCTTCACGACGACTGGCTCGGGCTCGCCGGGAACGAGCCGAAGAAGGTGGCTTCGCTGTGGACCGGTCGTCCGTATTCGCTCCTGCTGGCAACCGGGTTCACGTTGGATGTGCTCGACGTCTCCGCCGAACTCGGCCGGCGCACGGCCATCGAACTGCGGGCAATCGGGCTGGTTGCGCCGATCGCCGCGACTCCTACCGGTCGTTGGCTGTTCCCGGTCGTCACCAGCGACCCGCTGTGCGCTGAACTGGTTGGTCATTCAGAGGTGGTGCTGCACGGCCGCGGCAGTTGGGTCCCGTTGCCACCGTCGCCCTTCGTGCATGGTGTCGTGCACTGGCGGGTGAAGCCGGAGGTTGCCGGCTGGCATGTGCCGCGTTCGTCCGACGTGCAGCAGGCAGTCGTCGACGCGCTGCACAATGAGCGGCCCACCGAAGCGGGCACGGCGGTGCTCGCCACAACGACACGCAGCGCGACGGGATCGCCAGAATAGACAGAACAGACGCTGTCTTGGAACGCCCGATGATCCGGTAGCGCCAGCCGCGCACCGGCGCTGCGTGTCCGCGGCCGGCGCTGTGGTGTGATCCGCCGAATGGCGTAGATCTCCACCGCAGCGCCGGCCGCGTAACGTTGTTAGTCACACTGCCACGAATATCACATAGCACTTCTACGGGTTCTGCGAGCACTTAGACTCAATGTCAAGCTCACGCCACGTGGCTGTTGGCCCGCCTTGAAGTAACTGTGAGTAGTGGTTCATGCGCCCGGCTGAAATTCCATTCCGAATATGGTCAGGAGTTCCCCAAAGCCTGCCAGCCGAACCCTCCATGACCTCTGAAATCGATACGCCAGCACACACTCGACGAGGCGAAAGTGACATGCTGAAATACCACTTTCCGGTGATCATGAGTTGTAACCGGTGCATGCACCCCAAGCCTTCGAGATCGCAACACGTTGCGGACGATGGCGGACGGTAGTCGACGCCAGTGGGTACCCCTGGCCTGCGGCTAACTAGCTCATTAGGTACCGGCTAGCCAGCTGACGGCACCGCCCGGTACCTGACGCGACAAGCTGACACTCTGTGACCTTGACGTTGCCCCTGCGGGCGGCCCTCGCCCCGGTTCGTGCGTCCCTCGGCAGCGTCCATCCACCCTTAACAGCCGATGCTCCAATCGGACGAATGCGACGCGGTGACCAGCAGCCCAAAGTCATACGTTCGATGTAAGACGACCGCCCTCCGTGGGCGACCCAGCACCAGCCACACCAGGGGCAACCCCAGCCAGCAAGCCGCCTAATGGGAGCTACCGAGGGCAGCCCGCCAGGCAGACTCTGGTCCGGTGGCGGCCAACGGGTGTCTAACCCATTACCCGACAGGCTCCGGATCGCGCCACACGCCGGGCCAATCGCGCCACACGCTGGGGTGAAACGCGCCACATGCCGGGCTAATCGCGCCACACGCTGGGGCGGAACGCGCCACATGCCGGGCTAATCGCGCCACACGCCCGGGCGGAACGCGCCACACGCCGGGGCGGATCACGCCACACGCCCGGGTGAGACGCGCCACATGCTGGGGTGGGCGGTGGGTGGGTGTTAGGTGGGTAGTTCGGTGAGGATGGCGTCGAGGACTTGGACGGCGCCTGGCTTGTCTAGCGGTTGGTTTCCGTTGCCGCACTTGGGGGACTGCACGCAGGACGGGCAACCGGATGGGCATTCGCACGCGGCGATGGCGTCGCGGGTAGCGGTCAGCCATGGGGCAAGAGCGGCGAAGCCACGATCGGCGAAGCCCGCGCCGCCGGGGTGGCCGTCATGGACAAAGACGGTGGCCCGGCCGGTGTCGGGGTGAAGGGCGGTGGACATGCCGCCGATGTCCCATCGGTCGCAGGTGGCGAACAGTGGCAGCAGCCCGATCGCGGCGTGTTCGGCGGCGTGCAGGGCGCCTGGGACGCGTGCGCGCTGCACCCCGGTCGCGGCGAGTAGTTCTTCGGTGAGGGTGTACCAGACGGCGCGGGTGTGTAGCCGCTGAACCGGTAGGTCGAGCGGCACGTGGTCGAGCACCTCGCCGGAGGGCAGCCGGCGCAGGTAACTGACGACCTGGGAGGTCACCTCGACCTCGCCGAGTGCGACTTCTACCCGACCGTGCCGTTGTGACGACACGACGTTGGTCACGGCGATGTCGACGACCTCGCGTGCGGAGGTCGTCCAGTGCGGATCCTCGGCGTGCACGATGGCGAGTGCGTTGTCCAGGTCGAGCTCGTCGACCAGGTATGAGCTGCCCTGGTGCAGGTAGACCGCTCCCGGGTAGGTCTGCGAGAGCGCCGACGATGGGTCGATGGTGCCGAGCATCCGGCCGGTGTCGGCCTCGACGATGGCGACCTGGGTGCCGCCGGAACCGCGGATGTCCACCGTCCCATGGGGGCGTTCGCGGGAGCGCGTCCAGAACCAGCCCTTCGCACGCCGGCGCAGCAGGCCCTGGGACACCAGAGAGTCGAGCGCGGCCTTGGCCGAGTCGCCGAACAGGCCACCCGAACCGGGGGATGCGCCCGAATTGGGGGATGCGCCCGAACCGGGGGACAGGTCGGCATCGGTGAGCGGGAGTTCGGCGGCGGCGCACGCCAGTTGTGGCTCCAGGACGTACGGGTTGGCCGGGTCGAGCACCGACGATTCCAGCGGGCGGCCGAGCAGCGCGGCGGGGTGGTGCGCGAGGTAGGTGTCGAGCGGGTCGTCCCGCGCGATGAACACGACCAGGGCGCTGGAGCCGGATCGCCCGGCGCGTCCGGCCTGTTGCCAGAACGACGCGACCGTGCCCGGATAGCCGGCGACCACGACGGCGTCCAGCCCGGCGATGTCCACTCCGAGTTCCAGGGCGTTGGTCGAGGCGACGCCGAGCAGCTCACCGGAGCTCAGCGCGGCCTCCAGCGATCGCCGCTCCTCCGGCAGATAACCGGCCCGGTATGCCGCGACCCGGCCGGCGAGCGACTCCGACACGTCCGAGAGCAGGCGCCGCGCGCCGAGCGAGGTGAGTTCGGCGCCAAGACGCGACCGGACGAACGCGATGGTGCGGGCGCCCTCGACCACCAGGTCGGCGAGGATACGGCCCGCCTCCGCGCCGGCCGACCGGCGCACCGGGGCACCGTTCTCACCGGTCAGCTCCGGCAGCAGCGGCGGCTCCCACAACGCGACCGTGCGTGCCCCGCGCGGTGAGCCGTCCGCGGTGACGGCCGTCACGGGCAGGCCGGTCAGCGCGGACGCGGACGCGGCCGGGTCGGCGGCCGTGGCGGAGGCCAGCACGAACACCGGCGAGGCGCCGTAGTGCGCCGCGACCCGGCGCAACCGCCGCAGCAGCAGGGCGACGTGCGAGCCGAACACACCACGGTAGGTATGGCACTCGTCGATCACGACGTAGCGAAGCCGGCGCAGCCACGCGGCCCAGCGGGCGTGCGCCGGCAGGATCGCGCGATGCAGCATGTCGGGGTTGGTGAAGACCCAGCGGGCGTGCGCCCGCACCCAGTCCCGCTCGGCCAGCGGGGTGTCGCCGTCGAGCGTGGCCGGCCGCACCGAGGTCAGCGCCGCCGACGGAACGTACATCTCCCGCGAGCGCGGCCCGGCGGGGCCGTCGGCGCCGAGGGCGAGCAGCCGCGACACCGACCGTAGCTGATCAGCGGCCAGCGCCTTGGTCGGCGACAGGTACAGCGCGGTGGCGCGGGGCTGGTCGACCAGGGTGGACAGCACCGGAAGCTGGTAGGCGAGAGACTTCCCGGAGGCGGTCCCGGTGGCCACGACGACGTGCTCGCCACGCTGGGCGGCCTCGGCGGCGGCCACCTGGTGCGACCACGGAGCCGGGATGCCCAGCTCGTAGAGCGCGGCGACGACCGGTGGCGAGACCCACAAAGGCCAGCCCGCATTTGTCGGGGCACGGGCCGGTATGGTCTGCACGTGAGTCAGCGGTGACTCACCGTCAGGAACCCCGGCCAGAATGCGGTCGAGCAACATGTGTGCCTCCACGCCGGCGAGGGTAGGCCGCATGGCAGACAGCCCCGAGCGACCCGGGGTTGAGCCTGCTGCCAGCGGCTTTGCGAACACCACATAGACTGCCGGGCAGTTTCGCTGCTTCCCAGACGGGTAGCGAAGTCGTAGTTGTAGCCCCAGCACACAAGTTTCGCGGTGTGCCTTTGTTCGAAATTACCAGGAGGACGGATGTCCCGGCTTACCCTCGCGGAGAGCGCGCTCTCCGCGGGAGATCGTGGCCTTGTCGCCATCGTTGCCGTGGTCGCTATCGCCGCTCTCGTCGTCGGGTATGTCCTGCTACGCGAGGTTCTGGCGGCCGGCCAGGGCACCTCGAAGATGCAGGAGATCGCCCGGGCGGTGCAGGAGGGTGCGTCGGCGTACCTCAACCGACAGTTCCGAACGCTCGTCATCTTCGCCGTTGCCGTGTTCGGCCTGCTGTTCCTGCTGCCGGCCGACGACGTCGGCCAGCGAGTCGGACGGTCGGTGTTCTTCCTCGTCGGCGCCGCGTTCTCGGCCTCGATCGGCTATCTCGGCATGTGGCTGTCCACCAGGGCGAACGTGCGGATGGCCGCGGCCGCCAACGAGGCGCACGGCGGGCGCGAGCAGGCCATGCGAGTGGCGTTCCGCACCGGCGGCGTGGTCGGCATGATGACCGTCGGTCTCGGCCTGTTCGGCGCCGCCGTCGTGGTGCTCACGTATATGGACCACGCGCCCAAGGTCCTGGAGGGCTTCGGGTTCGGCGCTGCCCTGCTCGCGATGTTCATGCGTGTCGGCGGCGGCATCTTCACCAAGGCCGCCGACGTGGGCGCCGACCTGGTCGGCAAGGTGGAGCAGAACATTCCCGAGGACGACCCGCGCAACGCCGCGACCATTGCCGACAACGTGGGTGACAACGTCGGCGACTGCGCCGGCATGGCGGCCGACCTGTTCGAGTCCTACGCGGTGACGCTGGTCGCCGCGCTCATTCTGGGCAGCGTCGCGTTCGGCGTGCACGGCCTGCTGTTCCCGCTCATCGTCCCGGCCATCGGCGTGGTCACGGCGGTGATCGGCGTGTACACGACCAGGGCGCGCCACGGTGAGAACGGGCTGCGGGCGATCAACCGGTCGTTCTACCTGTCGGCGGCGATCTCGGCCGTGCTGTGCACGTTCGCGGCGTTCATCTACCTGCCCGGCAACTTCGGCGACCTGACCGCCCTGCCCGGCCGGCCGCTGCCGGCCGACGCCGCGGGTAACCCGGCGGTGATCGCGTCGGTCGCGGTGATCATCGGTATTGTGCTCGCCGGGGCCATCCTGTGGCTGACCGGCTACTTCACCGGCACCGAGTACCGCCCGGTGCGCGATGTCGGCAGGACCTCGCTGACCGGCGCGGCCACGGTGATCCTGTCCGGCATCTCGGTCGGCTTCGAGTCCGCGGTCTACACCGCGATCGTGATCGGCGCGGCGGTGTACGGGGCGTTCCTGCTGTCCGGCTCGCTGTTCGTGGCGCTGTTCGCGATCGCCATGGCCGGCACCGGCCTGCTCACCACGGTCGGCGTGATCGTGGCGATGGACACCTTCGGCCCGGTCAGCGACAACGCGCAGGGCATCGCCGAGATGTCCGGCGACGTCCACGGCGAGGGCGCCCGGGTGCTGGGGGAGCTGGACGCGGTCGGCAACACCACCAAGGCCATCACCAAGGGCATCGCGATCGCGACGGCGGTGCTCGCGGCCACCGCGCTGTTCGGCTCGTACTCCAGCGCGATTCAGGAGACGCTGGCGAAGGCCAAGGCTCCCGGCAGCTTGCCGAAGTCGTTCGCCTACGAGGTGTTCAGCCCGAACGTGCTGGTCGGTCTCGCGATCGGCGCGGCCGTGGTGTTCATGTTCTCGGGTCTGGCCGTGAACGCGGTGTCCCGCGCCGCCGGCGCGGTGGTGTTCGAGGTGCGCCGCCAGTTCAAGGAGATCCCCGGGATCATGGAGGGCACCGGACGCCCCGAGTACGGCCGGGTCGTCGACATCTGCACCAGGGACGCCCAGCGCGAGCTGATCACCCCCGGCCTGCTCGCGGTGCTGGCCCCGATCGCGGTCGGGTTCGGCCTCGGTGTCGGCCCGCTGGCCGGTTACCTGGCCGGAGCCATCGCCACCGGCACCCTGATGGCCATCTTCCTGGCCAACTCCGGCGGCGCCTGGGACAACGCCAAGAAGCTGGTCGAGGACGGTCACCATGGCGGCAAGGGCTCCGAGCCGCACGCCGCGACCGTCATCGGCGACACCGTCGGCGACCCGTTCAAGGACACCGCCGGCCCGGCGATCAACCCGCTGCTCAAGGTGATGAACCTGGTCAGCCTGCTGATCGCCCCGGCCATCGTGACGTTCTCGGTCGGCACGGACGCCTCCCCCGGCCTGCGCGCGGTGATCTCCCTGGTCGCGGTCGCGGTGATCGTCGGCGCCGTCGTCATCTCCAAGCGCCGCCCGACGGCCATCGCCGAGTCGGCCCCGGAGCGCATCGCCAACTAAGTTCCCCTCGTCACGCTGGGCGTCCCGCGTTGCCAAGCATGGGCATCGCGGGACGCCCCATGTCCGCGGGTGGATAGCGTCGACGGTGTGACGGTATGGGTGCTCGTCGCCGAGGTCGGGTTGACGCTGTGGCTCGGGCTGTACCTGCTGGTACGCGATCCCGACGCCGCCGTGTCACGCCGTGCCGGGGTCGGGCTGCTCGGATACGCGGCGGCGCTGGCGGCCAGCCTGCTGGCCGAAACCGGGCCGGGCTGGCCGGACCGGCTGCTGCTCGTGCTGGTATGTGTCCCCGCGTTGGCCTGGACGGGGGCCTGCGTGCGGCTGCTGCCCGAGTCGTACCCGGGTCGCGACCGGCTGGACCGGCTCTGGCTGCGGGTGGCGGTGCCGGTCACCGTCGCCGTCGCGCCGCTGGCCGCCTGGCTCGACGGCGCCTACCTTGTGCTGGGCGCGGTCGTGCTGGCGCCGCTGCTCGCGCTGCTGGTGGTCGTGGGCCGGGTGCGCCCGGCGCCGGTTGGCAGCGTGCTAGCGGTCGCGACGCTGTTCTTCTCACTCGGTGCCGCGCTGCTGATGCTGCCGCTGGGCTGGCTGCCGGCGACGCCGCTGCTGGTCGCGATGGACCTGGACCTGATCGCGCTCGGCGTCGCGGTCGCCTGGTGCTCGGCGTTCTACGCCGGTGAGACGCTGCACCGCGACATGCTCCGCTCGCTGCTGGCCGCCACCGGGATCGCCACGCTGTTCGGCGGCCAGGTGGTGCTGGCGATGCTGGCCGGGCCGGGTGTCACGCCCGCCCTGACCGCGTTGCTGCTCGGCACGGTCGCCGCCGCCGTCGGCGTGCAGGTGCTGGCCGGCCCGGCGCAGGGGCTGCTCGACCGGCTGGTGTTCGCCGGTTCGCCCGAACTGGCCAGGCAGCGGGCGCAGCTGCGCGGCGCCGAGACCGCGCTGCCAAGGCGCGACGAGCACGCCATGCCCGCCGGCCTCGACCAGGAGGAGTTCGTCCGGCTGACCCGGCGGGCCCTGTCCAGCTACGGTGACCTGGCCAGGCTGACGTCCAGCCCGCTGGCGAACCTGCCGGTCGTCGGCGAGCGGCTGGCCGCAAGGCGCGCACCCGACCAGCCGCTCGAACGCACCGCCGAGCTCAAGGCGCTGCTGCTGGAGAGCATCCAGCGGCTGAAGCCGCCGCGCGGCGAGTTCGGCACCACCGAGGAGTGGCGCTACTACAACGCGCTGTACTTCCCCTACGTGCTCGGCCTGCGCCCATACCGCCGCACCGCCGACCGCCGAGGCCTGGACCCGGTCGCCCGGCAGGCCTTCGACTGGCTGTCAACCCAGGTCCCCGAGCGCACCCTGCACAACTGGCAGACCGCCGCCGCCCGCCTGATCGCCGCCGACCTCCGCTGCCAGTCCGGGGCCGAACGCTAACTCCCGAACGTGATTGGTGAAACCGCAGGTAGCTGGCTGGCTCGGCCGTCGTGGCGACGGAACTGGCCCGAAGCACGTCAAGCGTCTCGGGTTATGGCCTTGTTCCGCTGACAGCGGAACTGATAGATTTCCCGAACACGCCGAGGACGGGACAAGGGGTTGCAGCCTCGACGCAGGCAAGAGCATGGGGC
>Ga0126372_10001043_pt1 | contig 10838 bp, 14 predicted proteins | sample PanSoiMetaPlot_6_FD_92762 | JGI IMG/M metagenome (GOLD analysis project Ga0126372, IMG submission 92762) | Tropical forest soil microbial communities from Panama - MetaG Plot_6 | ecosystem: Environmental > Terrestrial > Soil > Tropical forest > Bulk soil | place: Panama | collected 2016-02-17
TCGAAGCCCTCAAAGCTACTCTGATCCGCATAAGACCCTGATTCATTCATCGCCTCATCTATCCGCCGCCTTATTCAAGCGCCCACACGTAGTTAATGGGTGCGTGGTCGGCTAATGACCGCAACCAGTTGTCTCCCCATCGCCAGGAGTACTTAACCGTGTAATTGAGGGAAGCGGCCAATCGATCTCTTTGCATGAAAAGGTCGCCGGGGTTAAACCTTACCATGCGGTCGAAGCCGATGTAATAGGGATCGCCGAAATGTTGATAGTCAAAACCCTCGGGAGGCACCCTCGTCACCACATCGGCGCAATCGACGTAACGATGATTGTCCACTCCCCGCAATGTGGCGACAAAATCAGCATCTCCGACGCGTGGCGACCCGTAGGTGTAAAGCGCACTAGGAGCACGAACGCTCACCAGCAAGGTGGCCATTGCTGCGCCCAGGCTGTGTCCTGTGTATAACACTCTGCCATTCAGCAGTGCGATTTGAGGTTCGAGTGCCGGAAGGACATCAAGCAGTCCGCTTAAGAAGCCAGCGTTCACATTGCCCTTGGTTCGGCCCCATGGCTTCAACAGGAACTCGGCGTCGTCTTCCAGATCGCGGGGATCTTGGGCATCGGTGCCGCGAAAAGCCACAACCGCGATCCTCTCCGATGGAGAAGGTCCGCTACGAGTGGCGACAAAACAGTGAGTTCCGTCCTGTTCTGATGCGTTGTCGCTCTCGAAGAAAAGACAGTTTTCAAAGCCGATGTTCGCCACGACTCGAGCGATCACTTCCTTGTCAAAACCGAACTCCGGTTCTTTGCGGGCGTACACCAGTCGTGACATCTCTGCGCAAAGACCAGAGTCAGACCTGGGCAAGCCCGATGCGAAAAAGTCTCCTCGTCTGACAGGAAAAAACAGGTCGTCCTTCTGGGCGCTGTAGGGAATCGTGGAAGTCACAGACCCTCCTCGACAATCCGCAAGTATTTCCGTTGCCGGGAAGAGGGGCCTGGTGGCCTGCGTGGGAGACGCGGTCGTACCGACTGAGGAACACTATACATCAGGATCAGGCGGGGATGAATTCCAATCAGGAAGAGGTGCTGTTCTTGCGACGGAGAATCAGGTCAGCCGCTGACTGAGTCAGGGAAGTATATTCGCCATCCCCGTTTGCGGGCGATGCCTTCCAGGTCGGGATTGGGATTGACGGCGTAGGCATGCCCCGCAAGTGCCAGCATCTCGACGTCCCACTTGGAATTTCCGAAGGCAGCATCCAGAGCGCCTGTCAGTACCTCACGTATTGCCTTGGTCTTGCCCTCGCCGGACGGCACTCGAATGAGGTGGTCCGTGATGGTTCCATTGTCGACCTGCACCGATGCCGCAAGAATCCTGGTCTGCGGGACCCCAAAATGCCGCATGGCTGCGCGAATGATCCATTCGTTGGAAGATGAAACCGCCCATATGTCAGAACCTTGGTCCTGGAGCTTCTTTACCAAGTCTCGCATCTCAGGAAAGATCTGATGCACAAAGTTTTCTTCAAAAAACTGGTCAGCCGCGCTCTGCACCAAGGTTTCGCTGAGACCATAGTGCATGAACGCCATCTCGCCGCACATATCTTCTTCTTTGACTTGGCCGTTCTTATAGGCGGCATAACGGGGCTGGATCCACGCCGCAATTTCATCGGACACTAAACGCTGGCGTAGCTCCCACGATAAGAAACCTTCTCCCGCATCACCGGTCCAAAGGGTTCCATCGCAGTCAAATGCGGCCACTCGCGGTGCAACCTTGAGGACAGACTCGACAAAAGCAGAGGAATGGGTTTGGGACGCCACGTCTTTGGTACGGGTCGTTGGAGTCAATGTTCTGATCCGAATGGATGATTTTTTGCCCGCGGACCAGGACCGGGCCCGAGGATCAACTCTACAGGAAAATTCTAGCCCAGACGAGAGGGTTTCGGGCGCTCGAGTTGCAATCAGTGGGACAAGTCCTCATGGTGCAACGCCGCGTAATCTTCCGGTGTATCCACGTTCACGGAAACAAAGGGATCGTCCACCGGGACGTAGCGAATGTGGGGCTGATGCTGATGTTCAATCTGCCGGGCCGTCGCTGTCGCCGGTGCTTTCAGGAAGGCCTCGATGAGTTCTCGGGCCGCAAAATATGGGTGACCATGCCGGCCTTGGTGTTCCGGGATGACTGCCCACACGTCCATGTGGGCCGAGACGAAAGCGGCGCAAAGAGTTTCGATAGTCGTTGGCCGAACTGGAGGCCGGTCGACAAGCGTAATGAGCGCGGCATCACGTCCGTGGTCCAGAACATATTGCAGGCCAATCCGCAGAGAGCTGAATTGACCGCGCTGCGGCTCCGGATTGCTTACCAGGGAGGCCCCTTCGGAATAGACAACCGCCGCTATTTCCGTCTCGTTCGCGCCGCTGACAACAATCACTATCTCGGTGAATGGTCTGAGCGATCGAATGGCTGCCGATAGAAACGTCTGACCGCGGACCGCAGCCGACCCGGCCTGTTCGCGCGGTGGCCATGGCAGCAGCGCCTTATCTCTCCCCATGCGTGTTGAGAAACCTGCCGCAAGAATGACTCCGCAAAACCGGCTGGGGCGTGGCATGCGCCGAAGATAGCAGAGATTGGGGACTTACGAATTAGATTTTCGCCTGAGTTTCCGGAACTGCTGTCGCCCCTCCGTTGGTAAAGCCCAGACGTCGGAAGCCTTAATCTCTCTTCTCGTCTTCGGAACGGGACGCAGAGATTTCAAGTTTCTCGACATTTTCATCGGCGATTTTGCGACTCAGGAACCAGCTCATATGCGGCAGCGAGCGTTCGCTGTGGCGCCGGACCGCAATCAGTTCGGCCGTGATCGCGACAGCGATCTCTTCCGGCGTGATGGCTCCAATATCGAGTCCAATCGGTGCATGGACACGTTCGAAAAGCGTCGGCGCCAATCCTTCCGCCACCAACTCCTTGTGGATCGCGATGGTCTTGCGCTTCGATCCGATCATTCCAACGTAGCGAGCCCTGGTCTGCACCGCCCAACGCAACACGCGCATGTCGTCGCGGTGACCGCGAGTAACGATCACAATGTAGGAGGACTCGCTGGGCGCGATCCGGGCCATAGCGCCATCGAAATCCTCGGCAATGACCTCGCGCGCCTCAGGAAATCGTTCGCGATTTGCGTACGACTCCCGGTCGTCCACCACGATCACTTCAAACCCAGCGCCTCTCGCAACCTTGTAAAGATTTAGCGAAACGTGTCCTGCGCCGAAAATATAAAGTAACGCTTGCGGTAGTACGGGTTCGATGAAAATATCCAGCGTGCCCCCGCAAACCAGACCGGTATCATATTTTGGATTTTGGTTCAGATTGAATGTCAGGGTCCGGGGCTGCTCTGATCCCATCACTTCTCGTGCCACCTGCCAGACGTCGGCTTCTACACAACCTCCGCCGACAGTCCCAGCAATTGAGCCATCATCGCGCACCAGCATCTTCGAGGTCTCAAAGGAGGGCACCGAACCCCGCACGTTTACGATGGTCGCAACCGCGCCACGGCGGCCTTCTTTGCGCAGCTTGACGATTTCTTCGTAGATGTCCATTCCAGCTTGATTATTGGGGTTTCCCGCAGGCAAGTCAAACCTGCAGGTAACTGAGCGATCATTAGGCTATTCGAGGCCGATTCGATGTTTTGTATCAGGGCCGCAGCGAAAGCCGTCGGGTTCTCCGGCGCCTGCCAGGCAATTCTTTAAGGGGAACCTGCTGGATTCCGCTGTTGAAAATGCCCCTGCCGCACTGATCCAGCGTCTCGCAATGACATCGCTCGATCATTTTGTGCAGCAGTCGCTGCATGGTTCTAACATCTTCCATCAGCTCGTCAAGTTCAGCCAATTTACGACGGGATAGTTTCTGCCAGCGCTCTGATGCCCGCGTGAAATTGCGAAAGCCAAAGAACAATTGCCGGATCTCATCCAGAGTGAACCCCAACTGACGTGCCCGCTGAACCACCGACAGCCGATATAGCGCAGTCGCGTCATAGCGTCTCTGTCCGCTTATGCGCAAGGGCGCGGGAAGCAGCCCGATCTTTTCGTAATAGCGGATGGCCGATGTTTGCAACCCGACTTGCCGCGCAAGCTCCGAGATTGTCAGTAGCGGCATTCAGGAATTCTAGTCGGAATATCTTCGGCTCGAGCGTCCAACACAACTATTTTTTTCAAAAATAATTCTTGCCTTAAAGTCAACTTTAAGTCGTAGCGTCTTCTACACCGCGCCTTCCAGGCGCCCTTTGGAGGAAGTCCTATGAAGAACATATCAACTGCGGCAGCCGCATTCGTCGGCGGCATCGCCCTCTGGTACCTCGCCTATCCATACTCCGCTTCAGCCCGGCAGGAACCTGGGACAACAACCGTTGCACGACACCAGAGCCCTCTCGCCTGCGACCGCAAAGCGCTCACAACAGAGCAGCGCAAGCGGCATTTCGACGAACTGGGTCCGTCCCTTCGGTCCCGAAGAAAGAGCGTCCACGAACTGCCTGACGGCTTCGAGTTCGAATTTCCAGGTGACGAAGAGACGTTCGCGCTCCTGGCGGAGTGGGTCGCTGGGGAGCGTGTCTGTTGTCCTTTCTTCGAAATTAACGTTAGGGCGGAGCCCGATAGCGGCGCCCTTTGGCTGCGCCTCACGGGTCGGGAAGGCGTGAAGCATTTTCTTGAAATCGAGGGAAGTGGCTGGCTTAACCGCTGATGGTCCGAAGGAGCCGTCGTGCTTAGATTGATTTCACTGGAATCAGCGTCAGATCGTCCACAAGCCCGACTTCCTTCTGTAGAAATGGCTCGGCATACGTTACGCCGCCCATCATGCCGTAATGGCGTGCCATTGCCTCGACACGGTCCCGAATTTCGGCTTGGGCGGGAAAGATTTCCTTCCCGGCGTCCTGATCGCTGAACTGGGACTTGTACGCCATCAGGGATCGGAAGCGCTCTTCGAACTGATCGGTGATGTCGACTACGAACGTAGGCCGGACATCGTGATACAGGGTGGCATACACAATCTTGAATGGCCGGTGCGGCGGAAGCGGGACATCATCCAGGCCTTGACGAGCGACGATCAGCTTGGCAAGCCCAGCGAGGAAACAAGCTTCGTAGCCCAGAATGGATGCAGTGTAGTGGTCGGGATGCCTGCCAAGCCAGTAGGGAAGAATCAGCACCTGCGGCCGTGTTTCGCGAATGACGCGGGCCACTTTGATGCGGTTCTCCCAGGTATTCTCCACGCGTCCATCTGGGATGTCGAGCGCCTGACGCCAGGCCACCCTCAGAAGACGCGCCGCATCCGCCGCTTCGCCGGCGCGTTCTTCGGCCGTGCCGCGCGTCCCCATCTCTCCTTGGGTCAGGTCAAGAATCCCGGTCCGACGGCCCCTCTGAGCCATTTTCAGCAGTGTGCCGCCGCATGTCTGTTCTACGTCGTCACGGTGCGCAGCGATGGCCAGGATGTCGAGGGGAGTGCCGTGCATGTCAGTCGAGATTGCCTTGCTCGACCACCACATTTTCGCGGACGATCAAGCGATGATGTGCCATCTCCTTTAGCGTCGGCAGAACGCGCGAGATGTGCTCGTCGGTGTCAACGAAAGTAATGACGACTGGAAGTTCCCCGCCGGCCTCAACCAGATGTGCCGTCTTAACCTGCTGACGTCCCAGAAAACCCGCCACGGCGTGTGTCACGGTCGCGGCATAAACATTCTCCTTGTGCAAATAATTCAGGATTTGAATATGCAGCGGCCGGTGCTGCCACTGGTCGGATTCATTAAGGTAGATTGTTACTTGGACCGCCATGGCGTCTGGCATTTTACAGCACCCGTGCCAGCGCCATCCCAGCCAGCGCGGCGGCCAGACACAGCAAGTTATTGGACAGAATGTTGCTCGCCATCAAAAACCATTGCCCCTGCTCGAAGTAGGCCATCGTCTCGAAGGCGTAACTGGAAAAAGTTGTAAAGCCACCACAGAAGCCAACCACCACTAGCAACCGCCAGTGCGGATCGACCAGGGCTCGTTCGCTGCTCCAGATCACGAACCAGCCGACGATAAAACTTCCCGTCGCGTTGATGAGAAGTGTCCCATAGGGGAAGACCGGCCCCAGCACCCTCGCAGCGAATTGGCTCACTATGTAACGGAGGTTGGCGCCGACAATTGCGCCCAGTGAAATAGCAAGAAAGTTCACGATGGAGTTCTCCCAAGAGTAATCGTAGGAGTTATCAGCCAGTTACGCTGGCGGTTATGGCGAACTCCATCGCCTTGTTCTTTTTTACCACGAACGCATGCCAACTGCTTACTGGCTGCCGATTACTTCTTGCGTTCCACAAGAAAGCGCGCAAGTGATTTCAAGGTCTCAGCGCCATGGCCGAAACTTTCGATGCTGGAGCATGCGCTATCGATCAGAGTGTCAGCCCTCTTCAACGACTCGTCGATTCCAAACAGAGACGGGTACGTTACCTTTTGGGCAGCGCTGTCTTTTCCTGCGGTCTTGCCCAGTTGTTCGGAGGTTTGCGTAACATCGAGAACGTCGTCGACGATCTGGAACGCCAGGCCCACATTTTGACCGAAGCCACGCAGTTTCATTACCTGTCCATCATTCGCCCCCGCGTACACACCTCCGCTCACCACGCACGCGGTGATGAGAGCTGCGGTTTTTGCTCGATGGATGTACTCCAGCATCGCAACGTCGGGCTTCGTGCGTTCCGCTTCGAGGTCGACTACCTGTCCGCCGATCATCCCGTCAACGGTGCCCGTCCCTCGTGCCACCTCTTCAATGATTTTCAAACGAGCGTCGCCGGGACAGGTAAGCATTGCCATGACCTCGTAGGCCTGTGTCTGCAGGGCGTCTCCAGCCAAGATGGCGATGGCCTCACCGAAAGCTTTGTGACACGTTGGCCGGCCACGCCGCAGATCGTCATTATCGAGAGCCGGAAGGTCGTCATGAATCAGCGAGTATGTGTGCAGCATTTCGAGCGCTGCACCCAGGTCTTCAATTCCTCGTGGGAGAGTCCCCGCCACCAAACGCCCGGCTTCCATGCATAGGATGGGTCTTAGGCGCTTTCCGCCTGCGAAAACACTGTGCCGCATGGCTTGATGAATCGACGTGGGATGTTGCGTGCTCGGCGGCAAGAGTCTTTCAAGGGCGCCGTCGGCGGCTTTCCGACCCTCCCTGAGCGTTTCCTCAAGCATGGGAAGGTTGAGTATAGCAAGTGACAGTAAAAGCCGATTCCGGTGAATTGCACGCGAACTCCGCGCTCAAGCCAAGTGAGAACTACAAGTGGGAGTTCCTTGAGGACTGGCGGAATAACCAACCGTGATCAAACGTGACAAATCGGCATAGGGGGGAGAGTCACCTCCGCTCTCCTGCCACCGTACGAGCGGGTCCCGCATACGGCGGTTCGATAAGTTAGTCCCAGCGACGAATCAATGGGGCTGGGGCGTTCGCAGTTTGGGGACGCCGTCCGGTTTCACTTCTCGGGTCAACATCGGTGGCGGCTTCCCCGCGCCCTGCCTGCCCAAGGCCCGCCGAAGCGGGATGGCCAGTGCAATACCCCCATCGAGACCCAAACACTACTGGCCCTTCCTATCGTTCGGGCCTTCGCCGCTCACGCGACTACTACGCCCTCTGCTGACTCCTGCCGTGCGGTCAGGCCACCTCTCGATGTCCTCAGTCACGATTGCGCGACACACAGCAGATCTCCCGCGATAAGCTCGACCGCAGTCCACGCACGACCGCCGGATTTACCACCAGTGCCCTTGATGGATATGGGTTTCCCGATTGTTTGCTCGCTCGCCCGGCACCGTAGGCCTCTTCATCCGGTTTTTGTTCATCGGCCCGCTTGTTTGCTCTACGCTTCCTTCGGACCCCACCTCACGGTGACGCCCTTGCGCTTCGCTACCCTTCACCTCGATCAGGTTGGAAGAGGACTTTCAGCTCCAAGCTGTCGAGCATGCACGGCACACCAAACAAAAGGGGTGGCCTCGGGTCGCTTCGTCGTGCTCGCAGTCCAGGACACGGGCAGCGGCATGGACGAAAAAACTCTGGGCCATATCTTCGAGCCTTTTTTCACGACTAAAGAGATCGGCAAGGGAACAGGATTGGGCCTGGCCACTGTTTACGGCATCGTCAAACAAAGCAATGGGTTCATCAACGTTGAAAGTGAGTTGGGAAAAGGCTCGTGCTTCCGAATCTATCTTCCCGTCTGCGAAGAAGCCGAAGCACAGGGGGAACTGGAGGCGCCTATCTCGGCCGTCCGTTCCAAGGGAGTGACAGTACTGGTCGTCGAGGACACGGCCGAGTTTCGCGAACTGGTGCGTGAAGCGCTCAGCACGAGAGCGGATACAATGTCCTGGTCGCGAAAGATGGAGACCACGCGCTGAGGATATTCGAGTCGCATTCAGCATCCAATCAGGTGTTGATAACGGACGCGATTATGCCCAGCCTGAGCGGTCCAACTCTCGCTGCCCGCGTGCAAGCCAGCCGGCCCGAAATCAAAATTCTCTTCATGTCCGGCTATAGCGGCGATCTCATCCAGGTGGATGCTGTCATCACAAGAATGATGGCATACATCCAAAAGCCGTTTTCGCTCGCCGATCTGGTTGGGAGATTAGATACATTACTCGACCACACCGAGGCGCCAGCACAGCCGGCCACTCGCGCCGAAGGCGCAACCTCAGGCCGATAAATACGCTTCCTACGCTCTCCACGAAGTCAAATTGACCCGACCTGCCGGACTGAATCGCGCGGTTGATCAGGGCGTGAACGAGGCTGCAGAAAAAGCAGGGTGCTCTCGACGCATCAAACGGGAGCACCCTTCAATCTGTTTTTGTATCCCCAGCTCGCCCCGACCATTCTTACCCCAGGGAGTTTGCCATCGGATCGAAGGGCGGCTCAGCTGGCTTCGGGGCCGAAATCACCCACAGTCCGTCGTTGTTCAGGATGTAGATAAAGTCTTTATCGTCGCGCAGGAACCGGACTACGCTGTCGAATTTCTGCACCATTCGAGGCGACGCCGGATTCGACAAATCCCAGATGACCACGTCGTCCCGATTCGCATCACTCCTGACGGCAACCGTGGATTGATTCTCGGAGACAAATCCAAAGTCTCCTGCGACGCTCAACCGGTTGGCCGCATGACTGTCGGGCCACGGGACTAACGCCAGAACCTTGGGTTTCCCTGGGTCACTGACATCCACGACCGAGACGCCATCGTTTTGAGAGTGCTGAACGTAGAGATATCGTTTATCGCCCGCGCGATCCTGAAGTGCCATATCGATGCTGGTCAACCCGGTGAAGGGCAAATGCGCGACTACCTGGCTGCCTGCAGCTGTTTGCAACTTGCGTGTTTTTGTTCGTGCGCTCGCTGGCCCTGCCAAACTAAGCATTAGGAGAAGAGCCGCTGCCGTCGATTTGAATTTGAGAACCTTACCGTACTTCATTGTCCGCCTCCGCGAAATGAGTTTCACGGATTACAACGGACTAGCTGCTTCTTTATTCCCTCAATTTTTTATTTCGTTGCTCTTGTGTGCAGGTGCTCCATTCTCCTCATGAAAATCAGGCATGAAAATCCGGGTCAGAGGTTAATTTCCGCATGGAGAGAAGTTGCACATCGCCGTCAGAGTTGACGGCCCACTCTTCCTGCAGCAGTTTCTTGCCGTCCAGGTCTTCATAGGTCGTCGTGAGTTTTGGTCCGGCAAAGTCAAGGTTCACGTGACCATTCACCCCATAGCTTTCCGTGGATTGCCGATTATCCCAGAATCTGGGCGCCGGATCATGTTGGGGATTCAATCGATCAATGGGCATTCCACCATGGCCGACGCAGCGTCCATAGCATTTCAGTTGATCTTTGCCGTACAGATCGTATCCCGCGAGTCGGTGCTCATGTCCCCAGAGCCACAGAACCTTGCGCTGGACTCCGGCCTGCCAAAGCTGTTGCGCAGGTTTCCGATAGTCTCCCTCAAAGCCCGAGTGATATTGGTGGTGCGACAAAAGAATCAGCCCGCGATTGTCCTGATGCGGCAAGACAACCGATGTCAGCCAGGCAATCAGTTCATCCCGCAGCTTGCAATCCCCGCCAACTCCGGGAATCGAATTGATGAGTGGAATGTGGGCCAGGATTGGGATGCCGGTCGAGTTATATCCCGTGTCGATCGCAATGATCCTCCAGTGTGAATTCTGCAGGCAGAAGAAACTGGTTTGCTGGCCGAGCATCTTTCCCGCAGCATTGCGCAATCCGAGACGCGGCAAAAACAAATTGAAGTAACCGTTGCCGTTGGCATACATCTCGTGATTTCCATTCATCGCGAAACTGCCGCAGGTGCCGATCGGCCAGATAACGGGATCGTAGTTGTTCTCGGGATTTTTTATTCCGAGGCAATTCTCATTGATTTCGGGAGGGTCTCCTACGTAGTAGACGTCGCCGATGTGAATGGTGAAATGCGGGACGAATGCTTGCATTCGAGTCGCGACCTTCATTGCGTCATCTGTGCCGGTGCCCCAATCTCCAGCGATTGCCACGCGGACGTTTTCCGATCCATTTTCGTCAGCCAGAGAGTACATCGCGTTTTGGGGTGACGCCGTATGAGCGGGGAAGAGATGCTTTTTCTGGAAAACGTAAGCCAGGTAATGTCGAACCCAGTCCCAGATCGCCGACGGCGCAAATGTCGAAACTGGCGGATGATTTGGCGGCGCGACAGCCTCCGCTGCGCGGTGCAGATGGGAAAGAGCTGCCGATCGCGGAAGGTCCACCAAATCGCGGCGCCTCCGCTGGTGCTGTCGCGGACTCGTGTCATCAGGCTTGCCGTCTTGCGCTGTTTTGGTGGCTTGCACGACA
>Ga0126372_10001044_pt1 | contig 10837 bp, 11 predicted proteins | sample PanSoiMetaPlot_6_FD_92762 | JGI IMG/M metagenome (GOLD analysis project Ga0126372, IMG submission 92762) | Tropical forest soil microbial communities from Panama - MetaG Plot_6 | ecosystem: Environmental > Terrestrial > Soil > Tropical forest > Bulk soil | place: Panama | collected 2016-02-17
ACCCGGGCCTGATCTTGAAGCGCCGCAACGCCTGCGGCGATGGCGGGGCCTGAGACGTTGAACGGGCCCCTGATGCGGTTCAGCACGTCGGCGACCTCAGCCGGGCAATGGGCCCAGCCGATGCGCAAATAGGCTAGCCCGTAGATCTTGGAGAAGGTGCGCGTCATCACCGTGTTGTGCGTGGTGGCGACAAGCTCGATGCCGGCTTCGTAGTCGTTGCGGCGCACATATTCGGCGTAGGCCGCGTCGAGCACGAGCAACACCTCGTCGGGCAGACCGGCGCGCAGCCGCTTCACCTCATCGAACGGGATATACGTGCCGGTCGGATTGTTGGGATTGGCGATGAACACGACGCGTGTCTTATCCGTAACGCGCGCGAGGATGGCGTCGACATCGGTGGTGAGCTCGGTTTCTGGCGCAGCCACTGCCGTAGCGCCACGCGCCATGATCGCGATCTTATAGACCAGGAAGCCGTGCTCGCTGTAGATCGCCTCGTCGCCCGGGCCGAGATAGGCGCCTGCCAACAGGTTCAGAAGCTCGTCGGAGCCGGCGCCGCAGACGATATGGCCGGGATCGAGCCCGTACATCTTGCAGATCGCCTCGCGCAGCGTCCGCGCGGAGCCGTCAGGGTAGCGTGACAAAGAGTCCGCTGCCGCGAGGTAAGCCTCGATGGCGCGGGGTGAAGGCCCGAGCGGCGTCTCGTTAGAGGAGAGCTTGATCACCGCGTGCGCGCCGGGCAGCGCGCTCGTACCGGGCACGTAGGGCGCGATGTCGAGAACGCCTGGGCGTGGGCTTGGGCCCCCCTTGGCGGCGGCCATCTGTCTCACTCCTCGGTGGGTGTTGCAGGCGGCCTCTCATAGGCCCAATCCTTGCGGCTAGGCAAAGAAAAGATTGACTTTCAGCGGTAAGCTCCTAGCTAACGGCGAATTGTGTAAATAGAGCTTTGGCGAGACGCGACTTCGGGCGACTGAACTTAAGATGAGCGAAACCCCTACGGCGCAGTCCATCACGGACAACTCGGTGCGGTTGGCGCAGATCACCAACCCGCAAAGCCACATCGTCCATTTCAACGAGAAGCTGCCGCTCGATTGCGGGAGCGGGCTCGAGCAATTTTCCATCGCCTATCAGACCTATGGCGAGCTTAACGCCGCCAAGACGAACCTCGTGCTCGTCTGCCATGCGCTGACTGGCGACCAGCACGTCGCAAACCTGCATCCCGTCACCGGCAAGCCCGGCTGGTGGGAGACCATGGTCGGCCCCGGCAAGCCGATCGACACGAACCGTTACTCCGTGCTGTGCGCTAACGTGCTTGGCGGCTGCATGGGCTCGACCGGGCCGAGCTCCACCAACCCCGCTACTGGCAATCCTTACGGCCCCGACTTCCCTGTCATCACCGTACGCGACATGGTGCGCGCGCAAGCGCGGCTACTCGACCATCTCGGCATCGCCGACGTGTTGTGCGTGCTCGGCGGGTCGATGGGCGGCATGCAGGTGCTGGAATGGGCGGCAAGCTACAAGGACCGCGTGTTTTCCGCGGTGCCGATAGCCTGCTCCGCGCGGCACTCATCGCAGAACATCGCCTTCCACGAGGTCGGACGCCAGGCGGTGATGGCCGATCCCGATTGGTGCCAAGGCCGCTATCTCGAAGAGGGCAAGAACCCACGCAAGGGGCTCGCGGTTGCGCGCATGGCCGCGCACATCACCTATCTGTCAGACGCGGCGTTGCACCGGAAATTCGGGCGCAATCTTCAGGATCGCGAGAAGGTGGCGTTCGGCTTCGACGCCGATTTCCAGGTGGAGAGCTACCTCCGTTATCAGGGCCTCTCCTTCGTCGACCGTTTCGACGCCAACTCCTATCTCTACATCACGCGTGCCATGGACTATTTCGACATTGCCGCCGATCATGAAGGGGTCCTGGCCAACGCTTTCCGCGGCACGAGGACGCGCTTCTGTCTCGTGTCGTTCACATCCGATTGGCTGTTCCCGACCGAGGGGAGCCGCGAGATCGTGCATGCACTGAACGCGGTCGCGGCCAAGGTGAGCTTCGTCGAGATCAAGTCCGATAAGGGCCATGACGCATTCCTGCTGCACGAGCCCGAGCTGTTCGACACCATCCGCGGCTTCGTGAGCGCAGCGGCCCGCAAGCGGGGAATTGCGGCATGAACCTGAACGTGCCCTCGCACACTGTGCGCGTCGCCGACACGACGAGCCGCGTAGACCTTCTGCTCATCGCCGAGATGGTGACGCTTGGCGCGCGGGTGCTCGATGTTGGCTGCGGCGACGGTACGCTGCTCAGGTTGCTCGCCGAGAAGAAAGGCGTCGACGGGCGCGGCATCGAGCTCTCTCAGGCCGGTGTGAATTCCTGCGTGGCACAAGGGCTCGCCGTGATTCAGGGCGATGCCGACACCGACCTCGTCTATTACCCAGACCTTGCCTTCGACTACGCAATCCTGTCGCAGACCATCCAGGCGACTTATTCCCCGCGCGACGTGCTGAAGCAGCTGCTTCGGATCGGCAAGCGCGCGGTAGTGTCATTCCCCAATTTCGGGCATTGGCGCGTGCGGGCTGGGCTGATGTTCGGCGGCGAAATGCCGAAGACCGACAATCTGCCGGACCGCTGGTACGACACGCCGAATATCCATCTCTGCACCATCAAGGACTTCCTCGATCTCTGCAAAGATGTGGGCGCCAAGGTGGAGCGCGCGGTGGCGGTCAACGCCTACGGCCGCAAGATGGGCGTCGCCATGCCGCTCTTCATGCAGAACCTGTTCGGCGAGCAGGCGGTCTTCCTATTGTCGCGGCAGAGTCTGTCCGCGCGGCGTCACTCCGGCCGGGACGGGCAGGATGCGGCGGCGGACTTTGCGTAGCTCACGCAGAGGCACCGCGGCATAGACCTGCTTCGTCGCCTCGACCAGGATCACGCCCGAGAAGGTCGGCCACAGCACAAGCCCGAGCCGCTCCCAGAACACCGGCCAGCGCAACAGGACGCGCCAGTTGAACGGCGGCATATAGAGCGCGTAGTCCCAGTCCTCTGGCGAGAAGAAGCACTCCTTCAAGAGCTTGTTGAGTTGCGTCCGGCTGAACGGACTGCCATAGCCGAACGGCGTGGTGTCGACGCGCGCCCACAGCCCGCGGCGATTTGGCACGATCATGAGCAGCCGCCCGTTTGGCTTCAACACGCGCCACAGCTCGCGTAGCAGCACGCGCGATTTCTCCGACCATTCGAGCATATGGACAAGCAGGAGTCGGTCTGCGCTTTCATCGTCGAGCGGAAGCTCAGTCTCATCGACGAGCACGGTCAACGACTGGCCCTGCCCAGGCCAGGGAATGGCGCCGAGCTCGGCCGGCATCAGCGCGCCCAAGGGCTGAGCCTCGCCCCGATAGGCGGCAAGATATGGCGTGGCAAAGCCGACGCCAAAGATCGACAAGCCTTTGAGGTCGTCCCAACGCGAACGTACGCGCGTGCCGAGCAGCCTGCGCACCACGACGCCGAGCGGGCAGGCATAGAAATCCTTGAGGTCGATGGCGTCGAGCTGCATGGACCGATCCTGACGCTACTAGCGTTTAGCGTCAGTTCTCGACTGCTGCCGGTTCCATTTCAATCCCCTTTGCGGGGATGCTACGGTCCCGGCCGGCCCTGAAACTTGGTTGAAAGAGCGCGATGGCACGGCTCGAAATTCATCAGTTCCCGACGCGGAGCGACAATTACGGAGTTCTAATCCATGACCCTGAGAGCGGCGCCACCGCCGCGATCGACGCGCCCGACGCCGAGGAGCTACTTGCTGCGCTGCACGAGAAGGGCTGGGCGCTCACCCACATCCTCACCACGCACCATCATCACGACCACACCGCCGGCAACACCATCGTCAAGCGCATGACCGGCTGCACCATTGTCGGCCCGGCGCGCGAGGCTGACTCGATTCCCGGCATCGACGTTGAGGTCAAAGAAGGCGACACCGTCGGGATCGGCTCCGCCAAGGCGCGCGTGATCGAGACGCCCGGCCACACGCGCGGCCATGTCAGCTATCTATTCCCCGAGGACGGTATCGTCTGTGTCGGCGACACGCTGTTCTCGGTCGGCTGCGGCAAGCTGCTCGAAGGCGACGCCAAGATGATGTGGTCCTCGCTCGAGAAGCTCGCCAAGCTCCCACCGGGGACCAAGCTCTATTGCGGCCACGAATATACCAACAACAATTGCCGCTTCGCGCTGACCGTCGAACCGGAGAACGCGGCGTTACAATTGCGGGCCGCGCAGGTCGCGACACTTGCCGAGGAGGGGAAACCCGCTTTGCCCACGACCATCAAGCAGGAGCTTGCCACCAATCCCTTCTTGCGGCCGTCGAGCCCGGCGATCCAGAAGCGGCTCGGCATGGAGGGCCGGCCGCTATACGAAATTTTCGGCGAGATCCGACGCCGCAAGGACCGGTTCTAAGTCATGAACAAACCGCTGACAGCAGACGAGATCATCAAGGAGTTGAACCTCAAGCCCCATCCGGAAGGCGGCTGGTTCCGGGAGACTTTCCGCGATAAAAAGGGTCACGGCGATCGCGCCCATTCGACTGCCATCCTCTATCTGCTCAAGGCCGGCGAGGTCGCACGCTGGCACCGTGTGGACGCGACCGAGATGTTCCATTGGTATGGCGGGGCGCCGCTCCTGCTCGAAATCAAGAACGGCGAGACGCGTCACGACTATCGCCTAGGGCCCGACTGGCTAAAAGGCGAGCACCCGCACGCCGCAGTCCCTGCTCATGCCTGGCAGAGCGCACACAGCCTCGGTGCATGGACGCTGGTCGGCTGCACGGTCACGCCAGGCTTCGAGTTTTCAGGCTTCGAGATGGCCCCAGAAGACTGGGAACCTTAGGTTTTTCCTGCAAATAGCCGAAGCGATCTCCATACCTCCCCTTGGTGGGAAGGTCGGCGCGCTTTGGCGCGCCGGGTTGGGGGGACGGTATTCTACGCGTCATGGCCAATGAGATCGCGCGCAAACTCCGCAAGAACATGGCTCGTCATGAAGTCAGGCTCCAGCTGCGGCTGCGTGAACTGCGCAAGCTAGGGTTTCATTTCAGAGGACAGGCATCCATCAAGAGTTTCGTCGTCGACTTCGCCTGTTACCACCCAAGAGTCGTCGTTGAACTCGATGGCAGTCAGCATTCGCGTAGGAGGCAGGAACTCAAGGACGCGGCGCGCGACCTAGCACTCGGAGCTGACGATTTCAGAATTATCGCGTGTGGAATGCGGACGTGGAAGCGAATCTAGAGGGCGTCTTTGACCAAATTCTCTGCGAGCTAGAGCGTAAGTAGCCAGCCCCCCACCCCGACGACGCGAAAAGGCGTCGTCGGCCCTCCCCACGAGGGGGAGGGATGGAGAAATGCTACCGCGCTCAGGAAATGATCCTTCAGCGGAGCTCAATCAATCCATGAATTGGCCGCCGTTGATCGTCAGCGTGGAGCCCGTGATCCAGCTAGCCTCGTCGGAGGCGAGGAACACCGCGCAGCGGGCGACCTCCTCGGCCTCGCCAAGCCGTCCCACCGGGATTTGCCCGACGATCGACTTCATCACCTCCTCCGACACGCCGGAGAGCAGATCGGTCGCGACATAGCCAGGTGCAATCGCATTCACGGTGATGCCCTTGCGCGCGCTCTCCAATGCAAGTGCGCGGGTAAAGCCGATCACCCCTGCCTTGGCCGCGCAGTAATTGGTAAGCCCGAGCTGGCCCTTCTGTCCGTTGATGGAGGAGATGTTGATGATGCGGCCGAAGCCGCGCTCGCGCATGGCGTTGATGATCGGTCGCGTCATGTTGAATAGCGAGTCGAGATTGGTGCGGATCACTTCCGACCATTGCTCGTGGCTCATCTTCTGCAACATTGCGTCGCGCGAGATGCCGGCGTTGTTGACCAGCACCTCGATGGGCCCGACCTCGTTTTCGACGTTGATGATCCCCTGCTCGCAGGCGGTGTAATCGCCCACGTCCCATTTGAAGACCGGGATCTTGGTGTCCTTCTTGAAGGCGTTGGCGGCCACGTCGTTGCCGGCATAGCTGACGGCGACGTTGTAACCGACCTTCTTCAGCGCCTTGGCGATCGCGCCGCCGATGCCGCGCGTACCTCCTGTGACCAAAGCCACCCTAGCCATGCCTCTCCTCCCTTAAGAAGCGCTTCTTTGGCGCCTGCTTCGACTCAAAACCGATTCCTCCGCGGAGTGCCCGCGAAGTCACGAATGAAATCCGAACTTCGAGCGGGACCGATCAGTCCCGCTCGACGCACATGGCGATGCCCATGCCGCCGCCGATGCAGAGCGTGGCGAGGCCCTTCTTGGCGTCGCGCTTCTGCATCTCGTGCAACAACGTAGTGAGAATGCGGGCGCCGGAGGCGCCGATCGGGTGGCCGATGGCAATGGCGCCGCCATTCACGTTGACCTTGCCAGTGTCCCAGCCGAGGTCCTTGTTCACGGCGAGCGCCTGGGCGGCGAAGGCCTCGTTGGCTTCCACCAGATCGAGGTCGCCGATCTTCCAGCCCGCCTTCTTCAGCGCCTTGCGCGAGGCTGGGATCGGGCCAGAGCCCATGACCTTGGGATCGACGCCCGCCGTCGCCCAGGAGGCGATGCGGGCGAGCGGCTTCAAACCGCGCTTCTTGGCTTCCTTTGCCGTCATCAGCACGACGGCGGCGGCGCCGTCATTGATGCCCGACGCATTGCCGGCAGTGACGGTGCCTTCCTTGTCGAAGGCGGGCTTGAGCTTTGCCGCGTCCTCGACCTTGGCGCCCTCGCGGATATATTCGTCCTCGGCCACCACCGTGTCGCCTTTGCGCGTCGTGACGGTGACCGGCGCGATCTCGTCCTTGAACTTGCCGGCCTTCTTGGCAGCCTCTGCCTTGTTCTGCGAGGCGGTTGCGAACTTGTCCTGCTCCTCGCGGGTGATCTGCCATTGGCGGGCCACGTTTTCGGCGGTGTTGCCCATGTGGTAGCCGTTGAAGATCTCCCACAGCCCGTCCTTGATCATCGAGTCCGTGAACTCGATCGCTCCCATTTTCTGTCCGCTGCGGAGATGGGCGACGTGAGGGGCAAGGCTCATGCTCTCCTGGCCGCCAGCGACTACGATGTCGGCATCGCCCGAGGCGATCTGCTGGGCTCCAAGAGCGACGGCCCTGAGACCCGAGCCGCACACCTGGTTCACGCCGAAGGCCGTCTTGTCGACGGGGATGCCTGCGGCCACGGCAGCTTGCCGTGCCGGGTTCTGACCCTGACCTGCGGTCAGCACCTGGCCCATGATCACTTCATCGACGTCAGCCGGGTCAACGTGAGCGCGCTCGAGGGCAGCCTTGATGGCGACCTCGCCAAGCTTATGTGCCGGCAGGGTCGACAAGGCGCCGTTGAAGGAGCCAACCGGCGTGCGTGCCGCGCTCACGATGACAATCTCTTCGTCTTTCATACCGATCTCCAACTCCGGAAGGGACCAAGGTCATAACTTAGTGATTCTGTCTATGGAAGCCTACGGGTGGCCATTCATTAAGGCTCTCGGCAAAGCCTCTGGTGCTTTGCACAAGGAACGTGGTACTGATTTCGCAGTTGCGGCATAAAGCAACCTTGGGTCGGGGATCCAAGGAGTAGGAGCACTCAAGACGTGGCAAGGGACGCGGAACAGGATAGCCGGCCGGTCATCATCAAGAAGTACGCGAACCGTAGGCTCTACAATACCGACACAAGCACCTATGTGACGCTCGAAGACCTCGCCGAGATGGTCCGGTCTGAGCGCGATTTCGTGGTCTACGACGCCAAGACCGGCGAAGATCTCACTCATTCCGTCCTGACACAGATCATCGTCGAGCAGGAGAGCAGGGGCACCAACCTCCTGCCCATCGGCTTCCTGCGGCAACTGATCCGCTTCTACGGCGACAGCATGCAGAAGCTCGTGCCGAGCTATCTCGAGTTCAGCCTCGATTCGCTCACCCGCCAGCAGGAGCAATACCGGCGGCGCTTTGCGCACGCCTTTGGCACCGCGGCTTTCGAGGCGATGCAGGAGCAGGTGCGCAAGAATTTCGCGACCTTCGAGCGGGCGCTCGGCCTGTTCAGTCCTTTCACCAAGAGCGACGCGCCGGAAAGCAATATCCAAGGCGAGACAACCGAGACCGGGGAGGCCAAACCCGCCAACAGCAAGCCTGCCGAGGATGAGATCGCCACGCTAAAGGCCGAGCTCTCCGCCATGCAGCAGCGGCTCGAGCAGCTCTCCCGCCGCTCCTAAGCTTCATCCAATAACGCGAAAGCGAGTTAGGCCGCGTGAGCGGCAGCAACCCGGCGCATGTGCGCCGCGGTCAGATCGGCCTCGACCTGGGCACGATCTTCAGCGGTCTCGGCCAGAAGGTGGATATGCACCTCGTTGGCCCCGATCTTCGCGCCCTGATGGCGGAGATGGGCAAGGTTCAGCGTATCGGCATCATCCTTGGTCTGACCGAAAGCGAGTGCCACGCGGATCCCGTTGTCATAACGGCGAACGAGGATGTAGTTGGCCCGCGGCAGGGCAGGGCAGCCGATCAGCGTGTAGACGCTGTGCAGATAGCGGCGGCCAGAGGCTCCGCGCCAATAATGGAAGGCCTGGTCGAATACCGCCTCAGAGCAGACAACTGCCGGCTCGTCGGCCGGGCCCCAATGGTTACCCTCGACTTGCACTTTGTGCATCCACATGGGTTGGAGCCCCGTTAACCAGTAAATCGCCTGTCAAATGGGTTGACGTATGGCGATTTCAAGACAGCACCACGATTCTCTAGAACAAAGATGGAACATCCGCCCGCGATGAGTCAAGCATTCAAAGGTTAACGGCGGCAGAACTGGCTGGTTCCTTGGCTTTTACCTCGGCCAAGAGGCGGTTCGAGGCGGTCTCTATCGACTCGATGAGTCGCGACAGAAACTCGCTCTTGGGCAGGCCGGGCGGAATCGGGTCGAGGAACTCGACCACAATCGTTCCCGGCCTTCTCAGGAGGCTTCGCCTCGGCCAGAACAGGCCTGAGTTGAGTGCGACAGGTACGCAGGGGATGCCCAGCGCTTCATAAAGCAGAACGACACCGGTCTTATAGTCGGGAGGTGCCCCAGGCGGCCGCCGCGTCCCTTCCGGGAAGATGATGATCTCACGCCCGTCGACCACGCGCTTCCTGGTTTCCCGCAGCATGGCGCGAAGGGCCGCCGGCCCCTTATCGCGATCGACCGGGATCATCTCGAACTTCTTCGAGAACCATCCGTGGAACGGGATCCAGAACAGCTCGCGCTTCATCAGAAGCGCCGGATCGCGAAACAGAGGGATCAGCGCAAAAGTCTCCCACGCCGACTGATGTTTCGAGGCGACGAGACAAGCGGTCCTGGGCAGCTTGTCGTGACCTCTCACCTCAAGCTTGAGGCCGACGATGTGCCGGAGGAGAAACAATTCGAAATGCGCGTGGTTGGCGAGCGCAGCCATGGCCCACGAGCGCGGGGCAAACAGCAGAGGACTGCCGAGAACGACATAGAGCGCCGTCGTCACATAGAACAGAAGATTGAACAGGAGCGAGCGCGCCATAAGACTGAAGGGCTATTACGGCTCTGGCAAGTCCATCGACCCGGTGCCGCTAGAAAGCAACGCGCGGAGCAAATTGGTGGCTCCGAGCCGCCCGAGCGCCGGCAGATATTTCAGATATTCGGACAGCAAGAGCTTGGTCGTGCCGGGATAGGCCCACCACGGCTGGAGATGCACGTTGTTATCGACCACGGCGTAAGGGATGAGGGTGACGCCCGGCATGACTCGGCCAAGCTCCGCGAGCGCGCGCGGCATGTGGTAGTTCGAGGTGACCACGATGATCGTGTAATATTTGTGAAGCGCGGCCCACTCGCTGGTCTCGGTGGCGTTGTCGATGGTGTTGCGCGCCTCCTTGTCGATATCGACGCAGCAGGCGAAATACTGGTCGCCTTGGCTTGCCAAATCCTTGAGCTCATCGGTGGTCACGGTGCGATTGACGCCGGTGATCAGGACGCGCTTAGCCTGCCCTTGCGCGAGCAGCTTCATCGCCCGGTCGATGCGGGCGACGCCTCCAGTCAGCACGGCGATACCGTCGGCCTTCTGCTTCGGCGATTTCTGTTCGCGCTCGATGCTGTTGGCAAACACCACGAAACCGATGATCAGCATCACCAACAGCAAGAGCAGGAAATCGAAGATGAGCCGGACGCCGCCCACGAAGCCGCTGAAGCGCTGGAAGCGCTCGGGACCTTCTTCCACTTCCTCCCTCACCATGTACTCCTACGCTTCTTAGGCGGCGCAAGAATAGGCACAAATCGCGGCTGCGCGAAATCGCCATTGCTCATGCGTTGCGGAGTGAGAGAGCCGGATCAGGCGTACGACTTCAGCACGCGGATGACACAGAGTCGCGAGGTGATCATGCAAAGACAAGCCACAACGATGACCACCAGCACGCACAGAAAATAGCCAGGAAGATCAAGCTCTCCCGAGCCGATCAGCCGCTGCGTCTCGGCAGCGGTGACGGTGCTGGCGCCGAGCATGTGGGTCGCAAGCGGCAGCAGCAGGAAGGCGATCGCGGCGGCAACCGCGCCCATCAGCCCGGCGCGGACGCCGAGCCCCAAGAAGTGCCGCTCGAACTCGCTGCTGATGAAGCGCTCATTGGCGCCGACGAAATGCAGCACCTCGATGATCTCGCGATTCGAGGCCATGGCGCTTCGCGTCGCCGACACGATCACAGCGATGGTCGCCGCCGCGACCAGGCCAAGCACGGCGATGCCGCCAAGCGCGGCGGAGCGGGTCAGCGTGCGGATCTCGGCCTGCCAGCGGCGATGATCGTCGAGCGTGACGCCTTCAAAGTTCTGC
>Ga0126372_10001045_pt1 | contig 10836 bp, 5 predicted proteins | sample PanSoiMetaPlot_6_FD_92762 | JGI IMG/M metagenome (GOLD analysis project Ga0126372, IMG submission 92762) | Tropical forest soil microbial communities from Panama - MetaG Plot_6 | ecosystem: Environmental > Terrestrial > Soil > Tropical forest > Bulk soil | place: Panama | collected 2016-02-17
AGCTCTTGTTTCGGCCCGAACCATTAGTAGGCCGCCTGCCATTGGTCCTGCTCCCAACCGGAATTGGCTGGGCAGGTTCCAGCGCGATCGGCAGATCCGCAATAGGCTTGCCTTGGACTTCCGCCGCAGAACCGTAGTCAAGCATGGAGACGAAGGCCGGGAGCGGAAAGAGTACCGGAACTGCACTGGCCATTTCGGGAAAACTATAACGACCAAAATGACACGTTCTTAAGTGCAGCCGTCACACGTCTATGTGACGGGTAAACATTCAAGGCGCAGGGCGGCCGGATCGCGGGGATCGCTGCGGCACGTGATTGAAAAAGGGGCGCTGTGGTGCCCCTCGTCTCAATCCCGGTTGAAGCTTTGGTCCTAATACTTGTTCAGGAATTCCACAATGCTCGCCTGATTTGCTTGCTTGTTCGCCACACACAGGCTTATGCCTTCGAGCGCCTGCTGCAGGTTGCGAGGCCCGCCCGGAACTTTGGTTGCTCGGTCGCCAAAAAAGGCCTGCGCCTCGCCGCGATGCGCGTCATCGCAGAAACTTCCCGCAACAAACGGGAGGAAAGAACCATAGTTGCCGGGAAGCTTGGCCAGCAGTGCATCCCAGTTGTTCTTCACGAACTCATAGGCCTGGCGGTTGGCAACCGATCCTGCAGGGGCAGAGAATATGACCCCGATGCCGAGCCTGGGATCGACTTCGCCATTCAGCAGGATGGCAAAGCTGTCCTTCAGGATCGCCGGATCAGGAAATTGACCCAGGGCGCTGACCATGGCGCCTTGCCGGTTCTCGTCGGTTTCTTTCTTGGCCTCCTCGTGAAGCCGGTCAAAGAATGCCCGATCACCGTGGCGCGCCGCTGTACTCAAGACTGCTCCCACCATATCCGGATCCACGGCTTTACGGTCGGAAAGGAACGCATTCGCCAGTTTCTTGGCCTGTTCAATCAACTCGGTATTTTCAGCGCGGTTGGCAACCGTGCGGAGCAGGATGGGACGCAGAAGGCGATCTTCATCGCTCTCGCCCGGCTTGGCCGCCCACCCCAGTTGTTTCGCCCGCGTCAGGTACAGATCCGACAGATATTTGCGGTACTTGGGCACCAGGTTCTCGGGCACGAGGAAGTCGTCGAGATTGCCCACGATGCCGAGTGTCTTACTCACGACACGTCCGTTAGAATCCGCGGCAAACTTCGGCATCAGGGCCATCGCATCGCCGATGGTCATGTAGCCCTTGGTGAGCGACGCAATGTCACCAATCATGCCTACTCTTTCGGGCAATGTTAGCGCCTTGTCATCTTTCACGATCTTGCCCAGCATTCCGTCCCCGTAGAGTGTCCGGTAGTAACCTGATTCGCCGGCATTTCCGTAGATCCACGCCGGGCAGGATTTAGCTTTGCTAAGCTCCACAGTCGCGGTTTCGGTTGTCATCAGCGTGCATTCACGCTCTTCGCTTGCGCCATTTGGATATTTGAAGCACAAGGGAATGCTCCACAACGGATCCGCAGCGCCCTTTGACCCGCGCGGCAGGAACCGGCGCTGCGCCAGCACCAGCTTCGTTTTCCCGCCGCACTTCAAGTCGGCGGTCACCAGCGGCACGCCAGCCTGATCGAGGAAACTGGAGAAGGCCTTGGCGATGCGCGGATCCCCGCCACTGATCGTCTCCAGGAACTGAGCGGATGTCGCATTGGAATTCGCATACTTCTTCAGGTACTTCTGCACACCCTCGCGGAACTTGTCGGGCCCCATGTAGGTCTCGAACATGTTCAGCAGAGCCGATCCCTTGCTGTAAGTAATGTTGTCGAAAGCGTTGGCAATGTCATCGTCGGACTGAATTTCCTGGCGCACCTTACGGGAACTGACCAGCTCGTCCGTGTTCATCGCTCCCTGGTAATTGTTCAGCTCGTTGATGTTCGCATTCCACTCGGGGTGGTATTCGTTAACGATCTTGTTCGCCATCCATGAAGCAAACCCCTCGTTCAGCCAGATATCGTCCCACCAAGCGGTTGTGACCAAGTCACCGAACCACTGATGCGCCAGCTCGTGGGCGATTACGCTCGCCGAGAGACGCTGCAGGGCGACTGGAGCTGCATCGGGTTTAAACAGAAAAATTGTCGCGCCGTAGGTTACGAGCCCCGGATGTTCCATCGCATAGCCCGCGAATGGAATCGCTACCTGATCGAGTTTTTCGTAGGGATAGGGAATGCCAAAATATCTTTCGAGGTGATTCACGATGTCCGGCGTAATCGAAGCCACGTATTTCGCTTCCGCCGTGCGTCCCTGGGGAACAATCATGCGGATCGGCAGGTGCTTGGCGGCGGTGTATCCGGCATCAACGATCTCCATCGGGCCCACCGTGATGGCAACCAGGTAGCTGGGGAGAGGCTTGGTCTCGGCGAACTTCACCGTTTTCATTCCCTCCGGCCCATCTGTTTCGGAAACCGGTGATGTGTTAGAGAAAGCCTTATCTTCCTTCGGGACGGTCAGCGTAACTTGCCATGGGACTTTGTAACCGGGTTCATCGAAGCACGGCACCGCACGGCGCGCCCAGATATTTTCGAACTGAGAATAGACGTACCAATGATTGCCATCTTTAACCTGGAAAATTCCTGACATGTCTTTGCGGCTGATCTCGCCCTGATATTCGACATGCAGTTTCGCTGGCCCCGGTCCGACCGGATGGTCGAAGGAAAATCCCACAAGATCCTTGGGCTGCGGAAGGACTGTCACCTTCACGCTCTGGCCGCCAGACGTGATAGTCGCGTCCTTCACGGTCAGCTTTTCCGCATTCAGCCACAACACAGGACTCGCTTCCTTGAAACTAAGATCGATATCCACCGAACCGGTGAACGTGTCTTTATCGGGAACGACTGTCAAGCTCACGTTGTAATGCTGCGGCGTCGCAAGCGTCGGCAATCGGAACGCTGGCGGGTCGGAACCGTTTGCTCCTAGCGCAAAAGTGCCAAGTAAGAAACAGATAAAGAGACTTATCGCGTTTTGTGTTTTGAGCTGCCATTTCAAAATGGGCGAGATGCTCATAGATAACGTGGGGGTATGAAGACTCAACGGCATCGCAGCGCTCTTCACCCCATCTCCTTTCAAGCACCTAAGAATTGGAATTGCGAAAACTTCGAACGTTCCATTTATTCGTTCGGCAGTCTATTTCGAAAGCAGGACGATGACTGCTTGAGTGATACGTAGAGCATAGCCAATTTGTTTGCCAAAAGGCTGCTTAGGATTGGACGGGCTGGACTCGGGTTTGGGAGCAGCAATCCGGCAAGTGACGGCATGAAACAGGCTAGGGCTGAAGACAAAGGGTCTACCGTAACCAGGCGACTCTCGTTCCCCTGGAAAAATCGCCTGTAAACCAACAAAAGACTAAGGGGCGCTTCGTGCGCCCCTGATCCTGCATGACCTGAAAAAGAAAAGATGTTACTGCAGTCCTTGACCGCTGGCCGGTATGGAAATGGCGTGGTTCAGACGGAAGCTAAGACGGCGCTCCGCACCGAATCCAACATCCTTCTTACCAGTCCCGTAAGCGACGCCGGTTCCGCCCGCTGCGCCTACAGCCGAACCAATCAGAGCCCCTTTGCCGCCACCCGCTAGAGCGCCGATCAATGCGCCTGCACCGGCACCGCCACCAATCATGCCCAGGTTGCGCTTTTCGTGGGATTGTCCCTTCACGAAGATGCTCGAACTCTCAACGCGCACCGGCTTATCCGCGACGCGAATAGAGGCCAATGTGAGGCGCAGGTATCCCGGATCATGCAGCCGTCCCGACGGTTTCGCCGTCACCACACGACCGGTTACAACTGATCCGCGTGGAATAAGCGTTTCGCCCCGCACGGAAACGGGTTCATCGAGAACCCCTTGGAAGGCGTCGCCTGAGCGCGAAGTTGCGCTCGAAACCGCCGTCTGTAAACGAATCGTCAGAGTAGTGCCTGCCGGCACAATCTCCGTGGTCGGAACCAGAGAAGTCGTTGGAGAGATGCCGTCATCTTGTACCTGACGATCGAGTGGCAGCTTCTGCTGCTGATCAGCCGCCTGCGAAGCAGGCGCATCGGCTGCTCCCGAATCGGCGGCGCCCTGCGGAGCGGCGGGCTGACGCGAACATCCCGCCGTCAGCGCGACTACTAAAACAATCACCGAAAATTGACCCGGTCTCCTCCAGAACATGTAGCGATCCTCCTCGCTACCCACCACGCCCCACGTTTTTATCGCACGGCATGGGCCAACTTTTATCCTTCAAATTGAGTCACTTACGCCTAATTCCAATCGCACCCCTATGTATTTTTTACGGGCAAGAGAAGCGGTTACGATCTCGGTTAGTGTCAGGAATTAACGACCTAACATTGGAGTGGGGAAAAAAAAGCGCCACCGCGAAAGTGGCGCTATTAGAAGTTGGGGAGGGCTTAGCTAAAGTTTACTTGGACCCGCCGGAACCGACTGCGGATGCAGTCTGCGACTCGTTCTCCGGCTGTGCTACCACACCGTCGTACGGAGTGGCTGCGACCAGCCGCCCACGGACGATGCTGACAGCTCGAATCGTGTATCCCGAGTCACCGCTCCGCCGCCAACTGTTGCCGCCATCCGTGCTCTCGAAGACTACGCCGGAGGCATTGCTGGTGGCCAGCAAGCGCTTGCTCTGTTCGTCAAAGGAGATTGATCCGATTTCCTTGGCCGGAAGGCCATTGATCGAATGCTCCCACGTCGTCCCGGCATCGGAACTCTGGAAGGCGCCCTCTCGGCTCGCAACGTAGATATGCGCGTCCGGCGTTACTGTTACGCCGTAGATGCTGGTCACGAACAACGTCAGCGGAGCTTGTTTCCAGTCCGTGCCGCCGTTGGTCGAGATCAGGACGCTTGACCGCGTCGCAGCGACGACCATCTCGTGGTGTGCGCGCACCGCAATGAAATCCTGCTTGCCGAGCACCGGTCCGCCGGACCAGATCTTACCCTGGTCGGAGCTGGTGAAGAGTCCGGCAGAGGTGGCCGCCAGCCAGCGGTTCGGAGCAAGCTCTAGATCGTACACACGGGCATCCAGCTTGGTACGCAAGGTAGTTCCAGCGACCGGGCGCGCTTTGCCGCCCTTCTTGACGACTCGCGCTGCGGTCTTTTCGTTGACCACAGTGTTGCTCGGATGCCACAGCGTATTGGCCTTCTCGAGCAGGAAGATGCCGCGGTTGGTTCCTGCCACCAGCGTTCCTGAACTGGCCTGCTTCAGCGTGAACACGTCGTGCCCGCCGAGACCCGCGCTCTTCTGCTGCCAGTGCGACCCGCCGTCCTTGGACACGAACACGCCACCGAATTCCTGGTCGTTCAGCAGTCCGACGTAAACGACATTAGGATCGTTGTGGTCAGGCTGAATCGCGCTGATGTAGCGGTGCGAGTACCCCTGGTTGGAAGCGACAAAGCTCTGCGCGCCGTCGTTGCTGGCCAGCACTCCCATGCGATCCGTAGCCAGCAGGACATGCTGCGAGTTGCGGGGATCTACCAGCACGTCGTTCACGACAACTTCTGACTTGGTGACCTGTCTCCACGTCTTGCCCAGGTCGGCCGATTTCCACAAGCCTTCTGTAGTCCCAGCAAAAACGATCGTAGGATTCGTCGGATCCTGCTTCAGTACGCGGGTACGGCGCGCGCTGAAGGGTATTCCCTGGATTTTGCGGAACACGTCGCCTGCGTTTTCGCTCTTGTAAATTCCCGAGCACGCGCTGGCAAACATGACGGATGGATTCTTGTTGTCGACAATAATCGAGAATACGTCGGAGTCATCGATCATTCCCTTGTTGATCTTTGCCCAGTTGACGCCGCCATCGGCCGTCTTCCACGCCAGGTGCCAGGTGCCGGCATAAACAACATTAGGGTTGGTCGGATCCACCGCGATCGACTCAAAGTTCCGCAGATCGGCGTGATTCGTTGGTGAGATTCGCTGCCAGGACTCTCCACCATCGTTGCTGCGGTAGACGCCGTCGAGTGCGCCGGCCACGATTACTCTAGGATCAGACGCCGCCACTGCCATCGCGCGCACCGACTTGTTGTGCATCGCAGGCAGTGTTTGCCAGTTCTTGCCGCCATCGTGAGAACGGAAAACATCGCCCGTCTGCTGGCTCTGGAAGCTCCACGCGGAAACATAGATTTTGTTGCTGTTCCGCGGATCAAACGCAATGTGATCGAGAACGTAATCGTCCCCGTTTCCCAGGTGCGCAAAACGCGACCAGCTGCGGCCGCCGTCCTGCGACGCAAAAATCACTCCCGTGCTGGTACCCAACAGGATATGGTCGGGGTTGGCCGGATCATAAACCAGACTGCGTACATCGCCGCCCTCCGGGCCGAGTGCCGTCCACTGGCCCGCGTACAACGACGGCACTGTCAAAAGCGCCGTCAGAAAGGCAATCAAAATCAACGAAGTAGACCGCAAAACTCTCGGGAAGGTCATAGGCTTTTTCAGATGAACCCCACTGCGAAAGGTTACCCTAGGGGGAATTTTAGGGTGACCTTCAGGTTGACAGCGTAACACTCCACTCGCAAGTTACTTAAGGGCAAACAAAGAAAAGGCCGGTCGGACGAATCGTCCTGACCGGCGAGAGTCTCCTCAATCCGGGCTATTGCGCCTTGGGCTTTTTCGCCGGAGCGCGCGGGTGGTCGGGAACCGCCTTCACCTGGTTCTCGTCCACGAGCTGCGTGCCTTCTCCGGTAAATGACGCCCCGGCGGGCACGATCCAGAACTCGGCCTTCTGGCCTCCGCCGGAACCGGTGCGCACTTCGATTCTGCCCGGATCGATGCCCTGCTTCGCTTCGCCTCCCGAGAGGTAAGCCTTGGCGTTGACGGCGCGTTCCGCCGCGAGGTTCTTCCGCTTCGTGGCTTCAGCATCGTCGGCAAAACCGACCGCGACCAGCTTGGCGTCGGCTTGGTTCTTGAGTGCCTGAGCCACGTCGTCGAGGACAGCCTTGCAAGTGTTGTCCACGCGCCACGGTTTCACCTTGTTGGGATAAGCGCACTCGCTAAGTTTGCTGGCCTGCGGCGGCGGTGGTGGCGGAACCTCCACGTTCACCTGCGCCGTCGAAGATGCATTCAAACCACGTGTATCCGTACACGTGGCGGTCACCGTGATCGAACCCGCCGATGCTCCGGTCGTGTTCAGCGTGGCTGTATTTCCGCTGCCCGAAACCGTTCCGCCGGTGGCGGTCCAGTTGGCGACGCTGACTTGAACGTTATCGGGGCTCTTGCAGTCGCAGGTAATCGTTGATGTACCGCCAGCCTGCAACGAAGTCGGATTCGCCGTGCAGCTCATAGTCGGCGGATTCTTGGGAGGCTCCTTCACCGTGAAGTTTGCAGTGCAAGTGGCCTGATTGTTCTTCTTTGTCTTCGGATCAGTGGCCGTGGCTGTCGCGGTGTAGCTGCCGCCAGCCACACCAGTCGTATCGATGCTGGCGGTGTTGTCCTTGGGAGTAACTTTCCCTCCCGTACTCGTCCAGTTGTAAGTGACCGTGTGTTTGGGATTGAAGTTGCTGGTGCTCGCCGTAACCGTCACAGGCTCGCCGACCATGACTTCTGAAGGTTGAGCGGAGCAACTTGCAGTCGGCGGCGTAGGTGGAGCGCCTCCGCCAAAATTGAACACGACGCCGGTGCGAAGTCGCGTACCCTCGAAACTGACGTGCCGCAAGTCAGACTGGGTCGGAGGCACAACATTGGCGAAGTTGTGCCGTGCCCACTGGTAATCAGCTTCGATCAGACGGATGTTGAAATACCTATTTACCTTAAGATCGATGCCTCCACCCAGAATCGCGCCTACCGCGCTCTTGGCTCCGATCGTCGGGACATTCAGCCGGTTCAGCGAAAGCAACGTGTGGGCAAAAATATTTATGCCTTCCGTTCTCCAAGTCGCGCGTGGGCCGAGAGAATAGGTATTGAAGTCCGTGCCGTCCTTGTAATTTCCTCCGAAGTCTCCTTCCAGCGCAAAGTTCGGATGGAAGTTGTAGCCGAAGGCTAGGCCGAACCCTTGCGGCATTCCGGGAAGTTTGCGGGAAAGAACATTTCCGCTTGAATCGAAGGAGCCGGGAATCGGGACCCTTCCTCCCGGACTTAACCACTGATAGCCGGCAAACAAGTCAGCCTTGGGCGGATTCTCTTGTGCATTCGCGAAATTCGTGAGAACTAAAATTGACAACAGCAAGATGCCGATTACACCTACCCAGTTTTTAGGGTTACTGCGACAAAGTGACATGCCAATCCTCCGGGAGTACGACCACTTGTTAGCTTCTACCTGAGAATGAGGACCCTGAGTTTCTGGAGCGAGAGATTGTACATCCTGAGGTGCACAAAACGAAATTTAGACTGTCAATTGCAAGCGGAAGGATGTTCAACAGGAACCAAAAATACCGATTTTCGAGGCCCGTCCTACAAGAGCAGTCTCACTTTGATATAGTCATGAGCACTTGGGGTGCAAGGTAGTTCCCTGGTCCGTGGGAACCGGGACTCGTTTCACCGACTTAACTTCGACTTGCCCGAAGCAGCCACAAGCCTCAATAATGACGTCTTAAAGCTCTTATGAATCAAGAGAGAGTACTGATCGTCGAGGACGAGGAGAATGAACGAACTGGCCTGGCCGAACTCATCTCGGGGTGGGGTTACCGCACCGATACAGCGAGGGACGGCATGGAAGGCCTGGAAAAAATTGCCAGCTGGTCCCCCACTATCGTAGTCACCGATTTAAAAATGCCCCGCCTGAGTGGCCTGGAACTCCTCGAGCAGATGGAGACACAATCCCAGACCATGGCCGTCATCGTGGTTACAGCCCAGGGAACCATTGATAGCGCTGTACAGGCGATGCGGATGGGCGCGTACGACTACGTCACCAAGCCGATCGATACCAATCGCCTCCAGACAATCATGCAGAATGCTTCCGCGCTGCTTGGCGCCAGGGTGGAACTCGAGGTAACGCGGCGCAAGCTGCGGGATACAGGATCGCTGGGTCCGTTGGTTGGAAGTTCCAGAAAAATGCAGGAGACCTTTCGCCTGATCGAAATGGTTGCACCGAGCACGGCTTCGGTCCTGATCACCGGCGCCAGCGGAACTGGCAAGGAATTAGTGGCACGCACTATTCACGATCTCAGTCCGAGGCGCTCCAAGCCATTCATCGCGATCAACTGCGCCGCCATCCCGGAGACTCTCATCGAGAGCGAAATATTCGGACACGAAAAAGGGGCGTTCACCGGCGCGCTCGAGCGCCGTACAGGATGCTTTGAACTTGCCGAAGGTGGCACCCTGTTGCTGGATGAAATCGGTGAAATGCCAGTCCCGACACAGGCCAAGCTGCTGCGGGTTCTTGAGGACCGCAAGTTGCGTCGCCTCGGCAGCAAAGTTGAAACCACGGTTGACGTGCGCGTGCTTGCGGCCACCAACAAGGTCCCCGAGGAAGCCGTAGCCAAAGGCGAACTGCGCAATGATCTTTATTACCGACTCAACGTCTTCAACATCCACATGCTCCCCTTGCGCGAACACAAAGAAGATCTGCCCGAGTTGGTGCAGGCTCTGCTCTCCGACATGAACAACAAGCACGGGCGCAAAGTAGGCACCATCAGCGAAGCCGTACTGCACATCTTTCAGAATTACTCCTGGCCCGGCAACGTCCGCGAATTGCGCAATACCCTGGAGCGAGCCGTAATCGTTTGTGACGGCTCCGTCGTCGAAACCAAGCATCTCCCGCCCGGATTCGGACAGGGTACTGTCCGCTCGGCGGCCGGTGATCCGGATGCGGTACGACTCGGGGTTGGGACCACGGTAGAGGAAGCGGAGCGGCTTTTGATCCTCAAGACGCTGGAGGCGACCAGCAACAACAAAACCCGGGCCGCGGAAATCCTCGGCATCAGCCTGAAGACTCTGCACAACAAGCTTAAGGAATACGGCAACACCCAGGCCGATGTCACCGCCGTGAAGGAAGACTAAGGCTACAAGCGCGGTCGGGGACGAGCCGATGTTGCATCTCAATAAGGTAAGAGGTGGCTCCGGCCAAGTCTGCGTTTAATGCGGCGCAAAACCAAAATCGTGCTGGGCATCACCTTGATGGTGTTTGTGCTGGTGACGGCATTTTCCTATATCTACATCTCTGAACTCCTGCGCCAGCGCATTGCCTCAGCCTACGAATACGCATCACTCCTAAGTGAACAACTGGTTTACGCTACAGACAGCGCACAACCTGATCTTAGCAGCACGCGCGTGGACACCAACGATCCTGCCGAAGTTCGCGTTGCGATCGGCGAATACCTCGCGACTGATGTTGACCTCAACAATTTGTTGGAATCGGTGGTGGGCAACTGGCCGATTATTTACGACGCCGCCGTCGTTGACATCGACAATAGGGCCCTGCTGCACACCAACCCGGACCTGGTAGGAAAGACCCTGCCCGATCGCCCTGACTTTGCGCTCGTGCGCGACAGCAATTTCCGCAAGCAGTTGCGCATCGTTTACAGTCCGGCGGCGGTATATGAAGTACGCCTGCCGCTGCAACTGTCAGGCACTGCTTTCGGGACAGTGCGCATTGGTGTCTCCACTGTTTTTCTGAAGAACGAGGTGTCCCCGCGTTTACGCCATGCGCTGGTTTATTCCAGCATCGCATTGGTTCTCTCGCTCTTCCTTGCGGCGGGCCTTTCTAACCTGGCCCTGGGACCACTGGAACAGATCAGTCGCACCCTTGACATCGTGAGCGCAGGCGATACCGATCTGGTCTCCAAGGCCGAGCCCAGTCACGACGAATACGGACTCGTCACCCTGAAGATCGCTCACCTTGGGCGTCAAATGAAGGATGCGAAGGAGATCTTCTCCGCGCTGAAAGACAACGTGGA
>Ga0126372_10001046_pt1 | contig 10835 bp, 8 predicted proteins | sample PanSoiMetaPlot_6_FD_92762 | JGI IMG/M metagenome (GOLD analysis project Ga0126372, IMG submission 92762) | Tropical forest soil microbial communities from Panama - MetaG Plot_6 | ecosystem: Environmental > Terrestrial > Soil > Tropical forest > Bulk soil | place: Panama | collected 2016-02-17
AAACCAAAAGATCAACGAACCGGGTCGAGATCACAATTTGAGACACGACAGCTCATTGAAAGATCGGGCCAGTGGCATTATCGACACACACGCCGGAGAACTGACTCCATATGGGTTACATACGCCGCCATTACTACCCAGACGTTCGGCCGATCGGCCGATCGCCGACGTGTTACCGCTAAGTTAAGCTGTGCCTATCGGGATGCGGCTGCGGAAGGCGCGGGAGCGGTGTCCGCCGATTGGATCACCGTTGTCAGCTGCAGAGTATGAGGATACATGGCGTCCCACGCTTTATGTTGGACGGCCAGGAATGGGAGCATCCTGTGCCCGCGTTACAAGTACCCGTCGATCAACCGGCGGGTCCACGGGAGGCGTTCGAGGAAGTTTTTTCGTGGCTGGGTCGCGAGCCGGACGAGGTCGATGACGCATTTGATTCAGCGGACCGGGACCGGCTAGTCGCCAGCGTAGAGTCCATAAATGACCTTGCGTTCGCGGGGGACGTCGAGGCTTTCAACTACCAGCAGTTGTTGCTGTCGAAGATTTACGCCGTGGCCACCCAGATCTTCACCTCGCCCGTGGCGGAGGGGTCGGTGGTGATCCACGAGGTCACCCGGGCGCTGGAGCGAGCTTGCCTGCGGTCGGAGGATCGCTACATCGAACCGGGTCAGATCGGGTCGGCCCCGAAGGAGCCCGCGGCGTTCCTGTCCTGGCTCAAGCGTGTCGCGAAGAACCACCGGGTCTACAAGCACCCGTACTACCGCGAGTACATCCGTGATCACGCCACCGCGGAGGACCTGCGGAAGTACATCATTCAGGAATCCGTCGTGGACGGCCGGTTCGATGATCTGCTGGCTATGATGCAGGTCGGCACCAGCGGCGCGGAGAAGATGGAGATCGCGGGCAATTTCTGGGACGAGATGGGCAATGGCAACCCGGATGAGGTGCACACCCACCTGTTCAACCAGATTTTTCAGGTGTTCTCGATAGACCAGGAGGATTTGGACCGCGAGTTGACGGCGGAGGCGCTCCTGTCGGGCAACCTGGCGGTGCTGCTGTGCCGCTACCGTCGCTTCCACCCGGAGGCGATCGGCTTCCTCGGCATGACCGAATGGCTGGCGCCGGACCGTTTCGTGCATGTGGTGCACGCCTGGAACCGGCTTGGCCTGCCGGATGTCGGCATCGTCTATCACAAGCTGCACATCACGATAGATTCCAGGCATGCCGCGGGCTGGTTCCACAATGTTGTGGTGCCGTCGGCGACCTCGGTTCGCATGCGCGAGGGCATAGCCCGAGGCGCGCTGTGGCGGCTGAACTCCTCCGCCCGATACCTCGATGAGCGGCTGGCGAAGCTCGCCGATGACGCGACCGCCGAGGCCGACCGGCTCCTCATCTCACCGAAAGGCGTTACGCACGATGGCACTCAATGAGCAGGGGTTTGCGCTCGTGGACCTTCCTGCGGTGTCCCCGGAGTTTCTGGACAGCTACGATGACTGCCCGGTCGACGAGTTCATGGGCAATGGGACCCGGTTCAAGCGTTTCTGCCAGTACAAGCTGGTGCACAACGAAAACGGGGGCTGGCAGTTCGAGCGGCTGCCGCACCGGGATTACACCGCGTACAAGAAGTTCAACCCGATCGGCGGCGGCTTCAAGCGTAAGTACGAACCGATCGAGGCCGACTTCACTCCGCTGATCAAGGTGGGTATCGAGGGGTTCGAGCTGGACACCGACGACAACTGGCAGATCAACGTCCACCAGAACCGCACCATCGCCGAGGGTGATCGCAACGGCCCGCTGACTCCGGAGGGCGTGCACCATGACGGGCATGAGTTCGTGATGATCGGCGTGCTGCGTCGCCACAACGTCGGTGGCGGCCTGACCCGGCTGTGGAATCCGGGCGCGGACAAACCGTTCTGGACCGGCACCCTCGCGCCAGGCCAGGCGGTCCTGCTCGACGACCGGGCCGTCGCCCACGACGTCACCGATGTGACCTCCGCCGACGGCGGACACGGCAATCGTGACATCTTCATCGTGGCGTTCTCCCGCTGGGAGGAAAAGTGGTACGGCGACGAGCACGACGAATCCGTGCTCAGCGAGGCCGCCGCCACCTCGTGATGACCGTCCCCAATCGGGACGCCGAGCGACGACGCGCCCCCTCGGTATTCCCGCGGGGGCGCATTCGGGAGCAACCACAGCCTGATGAGCGAGTTCGCCAAGTACCACGCGCTGGGCAACGACTACGTGCTGACCGATCCGGCCGCGCTCGACGGCGCTGACCTGCCCACGGCCGCCCGGCTGCTGTGCGACCGGCGCCTGGGCATCGGCGGCGACGGGCTGCTGGTCGGACCGGTCGGGCCGGTCCGACCTGGCGAGCCGGTGGGACTACTGCTGTTCAACCCGGACGGCTCGGCGTGCGAGCGAAGCGGTAACGGCCTGCGGATGTTCGCCCTGCACCTGATGTGCCATTACGGCACGGGTCCGCGGGTCGTGCTGCACAGCGCCGCCGGTGACTCGCGGGTCGAGGTGCTCGATGCTGATGCGGGCCTGACCCGGGTCGGCATGGGCACACCCAGTTTCCTGTCCGCCGATGTTCCGGTGCTGGGCATGCCCGCCCGTGCCGTGGCCCGGCCGCTGGCCGTCGACGGTCGCGAGCTGACCGTGACGTGCCTGAACAACGGCAACCCGCACGCCGTGGTGTCGATGCCGCCCGGCGGCGGGCCGGCCACGCCGGAGCTGGCGCGCCGCCTGGGGCCGCTCATCGCCGGGCACGCGCGTTTCCCGAACCGCACCAACGTGCAGTTCCTCACCGTGCTCGACCGGGCCGCCATCCGGATCGAGATCTTCGAGCGCGCCGCGGGCCGCACCCTGGCCTCCGGCGCCAGCGCCTGCGCCGCCGCCAGCGCCGCCCGCGAGCTGGGCCTGGTCGACGGCCACGTCGAGGTCCACATGCCGGGCGGCAGCGTCACGGTGGAGATCGACGGCGCGGGAGCCGTCACCCTGACCGGCGTCGTGCAGCCGATCGTCTTCGGGCGGTTCTCCCGAACCCTGCGCGCCGCGCTCGGCGTGCGCGACCTCGCAACAAAACAGGCAGCTACCTGGGGAAACGTATGACCGCCACCATGGACACGGCGGGCGCCGACGCAGGCTACCCGATGCGCCGCTGGGTCTTTGACGACTCGCTCGGCCGGTTCGATATCGACCTCGGCGACAGCCACGTGCAGTGCGGCGCGCTGGACGACCTGCGGGTGCCCGTCGATCTGGAGCTGAACTACGGCGTCGACCAGGGCCACATCGTGCTGCGTGAGCTCATCGCCGCGCGCTACCGCGGCCGCGGCGACTCGGTGCTGGTCACCCACGGCGCGCAGGAGGCGCTGTACCTGGCCTACAGCGTGCTGCTGCGACCGGGTGACCAGGTGATCACCTTCCGGCCGGGCTGGCAGCAGTCGTGGGAGGTGCCGCCGCTGCTGGGCGCCACGGTGGACGTGCTCGGCCTCGACGCCGATTTCGCCATCGACGTGGCCGCGGTGGCCGAGACGGCCACCGACCGGCTGCGCATCATCGTGGTCAACTCGCCCTGCAACCCCACCGGCCGCGTCGTCGCCGCCGACGACCTCGCCGCGTTGCTGGAGATCGCCGAGCGCGCCGGGGCGTACCTGCTGCTGGACGAGGAGTACGCCACCGACCTCAGCTCATCCCTGGCCACCCGGCACGGCAACGTCGTGTCCGTCTCCAGCCTGTCCAAAATCTACGGTTTACCCGGACTGCGGCTGGGCTGGCTTTACACCGAGCCGGAGCTGACCGCGGCCTGTACCCGTCGCAAGCACCTGACGACAATCGCCAATTCGGTGTTGACCGAAACGCTGGCCGTGAACGTGCTGGCGCGGGCCGGTGACTACCTTGCCCGCTACCAGGAGCTGGTCGGCCCGGGCCTGGCCATGCTGCGCGAGTGGGTTTCCGGGCACGCCGGCCAGCTGACCCTCGTTGAGCCGCAGGGCACGCCGTTCACCTGGTTATGGCTGCACCGCGCCGAGTCCTCGCTGGAGTTCTGCCGCCGGGTCCTCGACGAGCGTGTGTTGGTGATGCCGGGCGAGACGCTTGGCGCGGGCGGCGGAATCCGGCTCTCCTTCGCACGGGAGCCACAAGTGCTCGCCGAGGGTTTGGCCGCGATCAGCAAGGTCCTGCGGTCGTGACCTCACCTACTATGCAAGATACTGGTCTATCCGTTCACAGCATGCGATTGCGAGACATGGATTACGCGTATTCAGGGGATGGAGTAACACGATGACGAACGAGGCCCTCAAGGTTCCCAGTCTGGTGGAGCCGGGTACCTCGCTGGGCGGCCTCGCCCCCGACCGCCGGCCGTTGTCCAACGCGCAGCAGCAGCTGTGGTTCCTGCACCAGCTCGCGCCCGAGATGACGATCTACAACCTGCACGTGGGCTACCGGCTCCGCGGCGCGCTGGACATCGACTTGCTGCAACGGTCGCTTGACCTGCTGCTGGCCCGGCACGAGATCCTGCGTGCCACCTTCAACGCCGAGGACGGCACCCCGTACCAGATCATCCATCCGGCGAGCCCGGCCAAGCTCACGGTGGTCGACCTGGGTGCCGTGCCCGCCGGTGAGCGCGAGGCGGCGCTGGAACGCGAGCTGAACGCCGCGGCCAACGCCCCGTTCGACCTCATCGAGGGCCCGCTGGCGCGGTTCCGCGTCGTCCGCCTCGCCGACGACGACCACGCGCTCAGCCTCGGCTTTCACCACATCGTCACCGACGGCTGGTCGACGGGCCTGTTCAACAACGAGCTGATGACCGCCTACGCGGCGCTGCACGCGGGCGAAGCCGCGGACCTGCCCGAGCTGAACGGGCAGTACGGGCAGTACGGGGACTTCGTGCGCGACCAGCGCGACCATGAGCGGGACGGCGCGCTCGCCGAGGACCTGGACTACTGGGCCGAGAAACTGGCCAACCTACCGGTGCTGGAGCTGCCGACCGACCGCCCCCGCCCGCCCCGGCCAACGCTTGACGGCGACGCGGTGGTGGTCGATTTCGATCGCGAGCTGGTCAAGGCGCTCTACGCCTACGCGGCGGAGAACGGCGTTTCGCTGTTCATGCTGCTCGGCACCGCGCTCAACGTGGTGCTCTCGCGATACTCCGGCCAGGAGGACATCCCGGTCGGGGTGCCCATGCTCGGCCGCACCGACCCGGACCTGGAATACGTCATAGGCTTGTTCGTCAACATGGTCGTGATGCGCAGCGACCTGTCCGGCGACCCGAGCTTCGCCGAGCTGCTCGACCGCGTCGCGGATTCCTCACTGGAGCTCTACGAGCACCAGGACACCCCGTTCGACATGGTCGTCGAGCGGGTCCAGCCGGTGCGCGAGCCGGGGCGCAACCCGCTGTTCCAGGTCTCGGTGCAGGTGCTGTCGGCGGCGAATTCGGGCATGTCGTTCGGCCTGCCGGGCGTCGAGGTCGAACGGCTCGAAACCGTGCTGGCGCACGCCATGTTCGACCTGAATCTCAACTTCCTTGAGCTGCCGGACGGCCTGCGCGCGCACCTTTCCTATACCACCGACCTGTTCGATCGCTGGCGGATCGAGGGGCTGCTGCGGCACCTGGAGCAGGTGCTGCGGGCGGGCATCGACGACCCGTCGATGCCGCTTTCGAAGATCCCGCTGCTGGCCGAGGCGGAGCACGCCGAGATCATCGCGGCGGGCCGTGGCGAGGAGTTCGCGAGCTCGACCGACCCGGTGCACGTGACGGTGGCCGCCGTCGCCGCCGGGAACCCCGGCGCGACGGCCGCGGTGTGCAAGGGCGTCGAGCTGACCTACGGCGAGCTCGACCGCCGCGCCGACCGGCTGGCCCGCCACATCCGGTCCCTCGGCGTCGGCCACGAGCAGATCGTGGCCATCGTGATGGACCGCGACCTCGACACCCTGGTGTGCATGCTCGCGGTGTGGAAGGCCGGTGCCGCGTTCACCATGCTCGACCCTCGGCACCCCGAGGCCCGGCTGCGGTTCATGCTGGAGGACACCGCGTCCCCCCTGCTGCTCACCCACTCGGAGTTCGAGGCCGGCGTGCCCAAGTCCGACGCGTGGCGGGTGCTGCCGGTGGACACCGCGTGGGAGCGGATCGAGGCCACCCCGGCCGACCAGCCGCTGGCCGAGCTGACCACCCGCGACTCGCTGGCCTACGTCCTGTACACGTCCGGTTCGACCGGCAAACCCAAGGGCGTGCTCATCGAGCACCGCGCCCTGACTATTTTCCTCGAGGCCTACCAGCGCACGTTCGACTTCGGCCCGGACGACCGGCTCATGCAGCTTCCCGCGTTGACCTTCGACATGTCCGAGGGCGAGATCTGGACCGCGCTCACCCTTGGCGCCACCCTGGTGCTGGTGTCCTACGACGAGGGACGCTCGCCCGAGGCGTTGAGTGCGTTGATGCGCGACCAACGGGTCACCTACGCGGGCCTGTCGCCGGCGATGCTGTCGGTGGTGGAGGCCGAGCCGTACCCGGACCTCAAGCACGTCATGGGCGGTGCGGAGGCGCTGCCCGCGGAGCTGGTCAACAAGTGGAACGTGCCGGGACGCAACTTCGTCAACCTCTACGGTCCGACCGAGGCCGCGATCGCCTGCACCGAATATCTGTGCGAGCACATCGTCTGGAAGTCATCGCCGCCGATCGGCCACCCCGAACTCAACCGGCAGGTCTACATCGTCGACGCCAACGACACACTCGTCCCGCGTGGCGTGCCGGGCGAGCTGCTGATCGGCGGGGACGAGGGCCTGGCCCGCGGCTACCTCAACCAGCCCGAGCTGACCGCGGAGAAATTCGTCCAGGACCCGTTCCGTGAGCGGGGCAAGCTGGTCTACCGCTCCGGCGACCTGGTGCGCTGGACCAAGGACTGGCAAATCGACTTTCTGGGCCGCATCGACAATCAGATCAAGCTCCGCGGCCTGCGCATCGAGCTGGGCGAGATCGAGTCGGCGATCCTGACCCACCCGGCGGTACGGATGGCCGTTGTGCTGCTCAAGGTCGACCCGCACGGCGAAAAGCAGCTCGTCGGGTACTACACGTCCAAGACCGACACCCCACCCACCCCGGCCGAGCTGCGCGCGCACCTCACGGTGTCGCTGCCGGAGTACATGGCGCCCACGGTGTGGATGGCGCTGGAGGAGTTCCCGCTGACCTCGGCACGCAAGATCGACCGCAAGGCGCTGCCGGAGCCGGACTTCTCTCCGGGCGGCCCGGACAAGCCGTTGACGCAGCCGAGCACCCCGACCGAGAAGTCCGTTGCGGAGATCTTCGCCGCCGTGATCGGCACCGACCAGGTCGGCGCGGACACCAACTTCTTCGAACTCAGCGGCAACTCGCTGCAGGCGATGCGGGCGGCGAGCCGGATGAGCAAGACCTTCGGCGTCAAGGTCAGCATCCGGCTGCTGTACGGCAGTAGCACGGTGAGCGCGATCGCCGCCGCGATCGACAAGCTCGTCGCGGCCAAGGCAGGGTCATGACCGAGGCGACGGACTGCCTGGTGCCGCTGCGGGCAACCGGCGACCGGACACCGGTGTACTGCGTGCACCCGGTGTCCGGTTCCCCCTACGTCTACGCCGGGCTGGCCAAGCTGCTCGGCGACGACCAGCCGGTCTACGGGTTCGAAGCGCCCGGTTTCGACAACGACCGGCCGCTGACCGCCACCCTGCTCGACCTGGCACGCGAGTACGTCGATGTCGTCCGCGCGCACCGGCCGGGGCCCGCCGTGCTGCTGGGCTGGTCCATGGGCGGGTCGGTGGCCTACGAGATGGCCCAGCTGCTGACCGCGGCGGGCGAGCCGGTGCCGCTGGTGGTCGTGATCGACTCGGCCGTGCCCGAGGGCTTCGGGTCGCCCTCGGAGCCGTGGATGGTGCACCGGTTTCTCCTGGACCTGGCGGCCATCTCGGGGCTGACCGTCGAGGGGCTCGACGAGATCGCCGCGGCACTGCCCGCGGACGTCGACGCGCACGCGGTGTTCGAGCGCGTCGAGGCGGCCGGGATGTTCCCCGAGGAAGTGGACGCCTCCTTCCTGGCGGACCGGTACCAGGTGTTCCGCACCCACGTCCGCGCGCTGTACTCGCACACGGTCACGCCCGGCTACGCCGGGCCGCTGCTGCTGATCAAGGCGACCGGGTCGCAGCAGGAGTACCTGCACTGGGAGCGGTTCGCCGCCGCGGTCACCGAGTACACGATCGAGGGCGACCACCACAGCCTGTGGACGGGCGACCGGCTGAACCTGATGGCCGAGATCATCAGCGCCCACCTGGACAGGTCGTTCAGGCAATGACTGAGCCCACACCGGCAGCCCCGCGGGTCGAGGCCGAGCCCCCGAAGTCGCTGTGGCGCAACGGCGATTTCCTGAGCTTCTGGGTCGGCGAGACCGTCTCGCTCTACGGCGCGCAGATCACCGTCCTGGCCCTGCCGCTGACCGCGCTGTACACGTTCAAAGCCACGCCGGAGGAAGTGGGAATACTGCGGTTCCTGTGGCTGGTCCCCTACCTGCTGTTCGCCATGCTGTTCGGCGCGCTGATCGACCGGGCCAAGCGGAAACCGGTAATGCTGGGGGCCAACCTGGCGCGGCTGGTGCTCATCGGGCTGATTCCCGTGCTGGCCTGGTCCCAGATGCTCAGCATCGCGCCGCTGTACGTCATCGCGTTCCTGGCCGGCACGGCGTCGGTCCTGTTCGACCTGAGCTGGATGTCGCTGGTGCCGACGCTGATCCGGGACCGGCGGCTGATGGTGGAGGCCAACAGCAAGCTCGGCGTCACCGCGTCCTCGGCCGAAGCGGCCGGCCCCGGCCTTGCCGGCGTGCTCGTGAGCGCCCTGACGGCGCCCGTTGCCATGGCCGTCGACGCGCTGTCGTATGTGGTGTCGCTGGTGTCGCTGCTGCTGATCCGCACGCCGGAACCGCGAGTGGAACGGCCCCCGACGCGCGACCTGCGGGCCGAGCTGGCCGAGGGCCTGCGCTGGGTGTTCGGCAACCGGCACCTGCGCGCCATCGCGCTGGTCGGCTCCTCGTGCAACTTTTTCACCATCGGCGTGTCCACGATGTTCGTGGTGTACGCCGTGCGCGAGCGCGACATCGGGCCGGCGCTGCTTGGCTTCATCCTGTCCCTGGCCGCCGTCGGCGGCATCCTCGGCGCCACCATCACCAGGCCGATGTTGCGCTGGCTGCCGCTGGGCAAGGGGTACCAGCTCTCCGTGGGGGTGATCTTCCTGGGCCCGCTGCTGATCCCGCTGGCCCCGGAGTCCACCCCGATCGCGGCTGCGATGTTCGTGTGCGCGTTCCTGCTCACCTACACCGGGCTAGGCACGGCCAACGTGCTGATCATGTCGCTGCGGCAGAACCTGACCCCGAACCGGCTGATGGGCCGGATGAACGCGGCCATGCGCACCACCATGTTCGGCGGCGGCGCCCTGGGCGGCCCGATCGCGGGCCTGCTGGCGGGCTGGCTCGGCCTGGGCCCGGCCCTGTGGGTGCTGGGTCTCGCCTCGGCGGCCATGCTCATCCCGATCGCCGCGTCGCCGGTTGGCAAGCTCAAGCAGATGCCGACCCGCCCGGAGGACGAGCCAGCGGTCACGCCGGACACCGGAGCGCCTGATCGAGTGGATGCATCCAGCTAGCGCGGATTTCCGCGCAGCTCGCCGCAATCACCACAAGATCGCGAAATGGTCAAGCACCGCTAGATTCCAAGATCGCAGTGGCGTGGCCTGACCAAGGTCGGCGTAAGTGCTACGTTTTCATGCGGTTTTACCCGCCAAGTGCATGACTGCGTAGCACTTTCAGCGATCTTGCCACAGCCGGCGGGGCTGGTCCGAGACGCCGGACCGCCCGCGAACGCCCGCTTCAACATCCTGGAACGAACTCGCCGCACCGAGACCACTCAATGTAATGATTTGATCGCACAACGTGAACTTGGCGTGGCCATGCCTTGCCCCGAACCACCTGCGTGGAAATCCGCGCTAGTAACTGGCGGGCCGCGGCCACGTCAAACATGAGCGGCGCGCGCTACAGGAACCTTCTTCGCCGCCTGGCCTGGGGTGATGTCGGGGTAGATGGCACGGACGAGCAGCAACGCCAGCCCGCCGCCGACGACCTGGGCGCTGATGTACAGCGGGGCCGAGGACGGGGCGATGCCGGCGAAGCTGTTGCTGAACATCCGGCCGATGGTGATGGCCGGGTTGGCGAAGCTGGTGGAGCTGGTGAACCAGTACGCGGCGCCGATGTAGGCACCTACCGCGGCCGGAACCCGCTCGGCGCGGCCGGACCGGGCCAGAGAGAAGATCACCAGAATCAGCCCAACTGTGGCGACGACCTCGGACAGCCCGTGCGCGACGGTGCCGCGGTGAGTGGTGCTGATGCTCACCGCGCCGGCCGAGAACATCAGGTTGGCCAGCACCGCGCCGCTGATGCAACCGATGATCTGGACCGGCAGGTAGGCCAGCGCGTACCGCCAGGGCAGGCCGCCGAAAGCAGCGTCCACGACGGACACGACCGGGTTGAAGTGGGCTCCGCTGACGGGGCCGAACATCAAAATGATCGCGAACAGGCCGGCCGCGGTCGCCGCCGCGTTCTCGGTCAGCTGCAACCCGGTGTCGTATGGGGAGAGCCGCTGCGCGGCGATCCCCGATCCGATCACCAACGCGGCCAGCAGCAGGCTGCCCAGGTACTCGGTGACCAGCCTACGGGGCAACGGCTGCTCCATCACCACGTTCTGATCCGAACCACCGTCAACTGCGCGGTTCACGCGGCAACGGGGATGCTGAGCTCGTCGAGCAGTGCACGGACCCGGCGTTCGATCTCGTCGCG
>Ga0126372_10001047_pt1 | contig 10833 bp, 7 predicted proteins | sample PanSoiMetaPlot_6_FD_92762 | JGI IMG/M metagenome (GOLD analysis project Ga0126372, IMG submission 92762) | Tropical forest soil microbial communities from Panama - MetaG Plot_6 | ecosystem: Environmental > Terrestrial > Soil > Tropical forest > Bulk soil | place: Panama | collected 2016-02-17
CAAGGAAGAGTGCGCCAAATTTTCTTGGGCAGGGGGCGACGTCGCCCCCTGCCCAAGATCCCTCGTCTCCCGGGGAGACGGGAAGGAAACTCAAGTTACTGCAGGTGTGCCCTAAGAATTTGTGCCACGAAAGGGGTTCACCCCACAAACTGGGAACAAATCGAGAACAAATTGGGAACAAACTACCGAAGAACACTCGTGAAATAGATCGATCAACACCTACGTAAGTCATTGAGAAGCATAGACGGGCTAGTATTTTATCCGGCCATAACCCGAAGGTCTTCAGTTTCAGTCTGCCCCCAGTTTGGGTTCAACTATACTCATCTAGTGCCAGTCGCCTGCGGCGACAAAGCCGGCCCAGTAAAAGGGGTGCGCGGACTGCCCCGTGGCGCGGCGTCGGCGCAGCGCGTGCAGATTGGCTTGATGGACAGCATCGATGGTTGTGAGTCCGAGAACCAAGCGAGCGCGATACAATTGCCGCATCCAATCGCGCGCGGCCTGGTCTTCGACCGGCCAAAGGCTTAGGATCAGCGTGCGCGCACCCGCCACTTCAAACGCGCGGCGCAAGCCCAACACGCCCTCGCCGGCCTTCACTTCACCGATGCCGGTATCGCAAGCGGAGAGCACGGCCCACTCCACACCACTCAAATCCAGCGCGGCAATTTCTTCGGCGGTGAGAATTCCGTCCTCCTCGTCGGGTCCGGCGGCCTGACGATAATTTGCACCCGCAAGGGCCAGCCCCGAAAGCAACAGCGGATTTTCGCCCGGCAACGAAACCGACGCGTCGCCGCCCGGTTTTTCGCCGGTTCCGAGAGCGGAGGCGCACTTGCCGCCGAGGAAGAATCCATGCGTGGCCAAGTGCAAGACGCGCTTCCCGTGCGCCTGCTGCTTGAAGGCACTTTCGCTGGCCGCGGCGCCGGTTAACTGAACGGTGTTGCTCTCCGTGCCTCCGAACGTTCGGCCCGGACGCCGCCACAACGCGGCGACGTCACTTACTTCGCGAGCCGAGGCGGACAAGGTCTCGAACTGCATGGTCTGAAAGTTTTCGCACACAGAGCGCAAGCCGCGGTAGGTAGAGGCCGTTCGAGTCCCATGCGCGAAACCTGGCGCCGACACTTGCGTGACGTTTTTCTGCGGACGCAACGAGGCGAACAGGCTGGTTTCCTGGAACGCCGGTGCGCCGATCGCCAGCAGGTCCACGCCCTTTTCTTCCTGCTCTCCGACTGACACAAGATCACGCTCGGCAGAGAGGTAGTGGATGCGAGGCCCGGTCTCGAGCAGGTAGCTCGACTCTCCGGTGGGAAGCGCCGCGAAATTCACCAGGTGGAGCGCGCCATCCGGCACGATGAACACGCGCCTCGCGTCGCGGAGATATGAACTCACTGGACTCCATACGGCGTGGCGGAGAGCTTCGCCCATCTGGCGATAGTCGGCTTCGGACCGTTTGGCCGCCCGTCCTGGGGACCTCGACTCTTGCGCAATTTGCCGGCGCACCTTGGTGACGAGAGTCTCGATAGACGCCGCCGGACCGAGCGGCACGGCGACTGGATCTGCCTGCGTGTGCTTCCACACAAAGGCCATGTAATGTGGGACTGGGTCTTTCCGATTGCGGCCGGGCCTGACGCCGCTGAAATCGTGCTGCCCGTAGCGGACATAGGCGACGAGGGCGGCTTCCGACGGAAGCGCCGCGGCGACGTCGTCGAAACCGATCTTGGCCCGGGCCAGGTCTGCGCGAAAGGTTTGGCTTCGCTCGGCGAGCGCCCGTTCGGCGCGTTCCTTTTCCTGGCGAGTTTCGTCGAGGAGTTTGTGATGGCGCTCGGGCGGTTCGCTACCCGGGCCCCGCACGACGAGGTGCGCAAGCCGCTCGCGAGCTGAAGTGAGTGTCTCCGAGAGCTGGGCCATCCGCGGATCGGTAGAGGAGGAAACGGTGCGATGGCGGGCTGCCATCTCGTCGAGGACGAGCGCTCGCGACCGCACAACAGCGCTCCACATGTCGCGCGTTGTTTCTTGTGTCGCTGGCCTTTCTTGGAGCTGTCTTTGGGGCGTTTTTCGGACCGCCAGGGTCAGCGCCAGGTCAAGGCCCGAAGCTCTTTCTCTTGCATAGGCCAACGCCTCACGCTCCGAGAGCGTGGTCGCGATGAGTTGCCAATGGCCGCGGCCGACTTCATCGGCGCGCAGAGCGAGAGAAAAAGCCTCGTCCGGTTCATCGGTCATCGCTCGGACTTGCGCTAATCCCCGGAGCGTCGCGGCAACCGTGGAATGGTTGGGGCCGTAGATTTTTTCCTGAATGGCCAAGGCGCGCTCGTAGAGTTGTCTTGCTTTCGGCAACTCTCCGGTTTCCTGGAGAAGGCCGGCCAACTGGAAAAGGGCCACGGCAACGAAGGACGACTCAGAGCCGCGAGACTGCTCCCAGAGGCGCAAGGCGCGTTCATAGAGCGGTTGCGCCTTGGCCTGTTCTCCGGCTTTTGCGAGCGTAATGGCCAGGTTGATCAGCGGCATACCCAACTCGGGATGGTCGGGCCCGAGGGCCTTTTCATAGTTCCTTAGCGCGCGCTCCTGCAGAGCCTTGGCAGTCGCGTTATCGCCGGAGCTGGCGGCCACGCTTGCCAACCCCCCCAGGCTATCCGCCACCTGGGCGCTTTCGGCCCCGTAGAGCTTTTCGAAGACAGGCAGAGCAAGCTCGTAATTTCGCTTGGCTTCGGTGAGGTCTCCAACTTCCAACAGCAACTGTCCCAGATTGATCCTGTCGCTGGCAACGCTGGCGTGCTCCGGTCCTGAAGCCTTCTCTTTAATCGCCAATGAGCGTTCTAACACTCGCCTGGCCTCGGTGTAGTTGCCAGCGCAGTAGTGGGCGCGAAACAAAACATTCAGACCGCGTCCGAAAAAGGCGTGCTCGGGGCTGTACGCTTTCTCCAAAAGGGCCACGTACCGTTCGGCCAGCGGGAGAGCGGCTGCGCAATCGCCCATATCTGTTAACACCGCTGCAAGATTGGCCAAGAGGATGCGTACGGCGGCGTGAGTGGGGCCCAGCGCCTTCTCTCGGATGACCAGCGCCCGTTCCCAAGTGTCCTTCGCTTCTTTGTACTCGCCAGCCTGCCACAAGATTCTGCCGAGCGTGTAGAGACTCCGCGCCACGTCAAGATGCTCCGGCCCTAGGGCTTTTTCCCGGATGGCGAGGGCGTGTTCGGCTATGTGCTTCTTTTCCGGAATTTCCGTCACTTTGACCACGAACAATGCCGTGGCCAGCGCATCGAGCGCGTGGGCGGTTTCGAGGGACTCAGGGCCCGTTTTTGCCTCGGCCTCCGAAACCCAGCGGCGCGCCCAAGCCTCGGCTTCGGGATATTTATCGTTGTCGAGTAACGTCCCGACCTTTCCCAAACGAACCCCGGCGGCAGCGGACAGGAACTCCTCTGCGACCGCGGGGGTTCCTGACGGCGAGGCCTCCCGCACGCGAAGCCGGGTTGCGGCTCGATCCAATTCATCCGCGGCGGCGAACCCGCGCTGTCGCTCCTCCTTTGCGACCTGCAGCGCCCGTTCCAACTGCTTGCGAGCTTGTGCGTTGTCGATTGCCCAAAGCTGAAGCGCAGTGGAGACGAGCGGTTCAATCTGGCTCGGTCCTTCGCCTGCGCGTCCCCAAGCATTGGCGGCAGCTTGCCACGCGGCCACGGCTTCTGTTTTGCGTCCGAGTTGGATGAGCGCAGATGCGCGGGCGGAGTGACTCAAGGCTTCGCCCGCAAGGTCTTTTGCTTCGAGGGCTGCGGCCAAACCGCGGTCGGCCGTTTGAAGAGCTTCTTCATACTGCTTAGCTTGTTGCAGTTTTTCATTCTCAGCGAGGAGAGTGGCCACTGCTTGGGAAGCTCGCGGCGCGGGAGGCTCCTTTACCGAATGGCTTGCTTGGCAAAAGGCGGATGGTGTCCAAACAGACGCCATTAGGAGGGCAGCGCACCACAAAGCCATTGAGGGCCAGCTAGAATGGCGAATGCACGGGCTGGGGCGATACATAGCGACACCTCCGGTTGGCACAGGACCGCTAACTTAGCGCGAATCCGCTGGGACCACCTTTAGCTGTTGAAGAAGCCGCTGGGCTTCGTCTTCCTGGTCGCCATTAAGACGAACAACTTCCTCTAACTCTCGTCGTGCGGCAGCGGCGTCACCTTTGCGGAGAAAGGCCTTCGCCAGATAGTAGTGTGCTTCCTCGAGATAGGGCGTATCACCCAGAGCGATGCACTGCTGGAGGACGGCGACCCCATGGTCCGTCTGATTAGCGAGCAAATGGCTCACGCCAAGGAAGAAGAGCGGGCCGGGATCTTTGGGATTCAGCTTCACCGCAGCGTGCAGACCGGTGATGGCATTTGTGTAGTCGCTCTGCTGATAGCGCTTCATTGCCAAGCGGAATTCGCGCATGGCTTTGTCCTGGTTCCCTCGAAAGACCGATTGAGTGTAGTTGGGCGGGTCGAAACGCGCGAGTTCGGAAAGCGAAGGCCCGGCCGGAACGGATTTTGCTGTTTGGGTCGGCGGTATTGCCGGCGATGAATTCGACTTCAGCCCCCAGCGAATACCAATGAAGCCTAGAATCAATACAGCCGCCGCGGCTAACGCTATTTTCCAGCGGAAGCGCGCTGGCCTGGAGACGGAAATGTTCGTGATCTGCGGGGCTGACGCAGAAAGCTCGGCCTGCAACGCCCTCTCAGCCTGCAGTACCGCAAAGCACGGATCACAAGCAAAATAGTGTTCCTCGAAGGACTCTCTCTCTTCGAAAGTGAGCGCGCCGGTGAGGTAGCGCTCTACGAGCTCTTCACGTTGGAACCCCGGGCAGTCCATCAGCCTACCGTCTCCGTACTTAGTGGTGTTTGGCGCTTCTTTCGTGACACCTTATGTAATTCCTCTGCAATCTGGCGGATGGCGCGCATTTTCCGCGTACGGACGTTCTCGAGTGAAAGGCCGACGCGGGGCGCAATCTCGCGCGGGTTCATGCCCTCGACGAGCGTAAGCAGCAAGATGACGCGGTCCCGGGGATCGATGCGACCGAGCGCTTCGCGCACCATTCGGCGCTGCTCCAGGAGTTCTGCTTCTGTCGCGAAGTTGACGGACGAAGGTGTCTCGGGATCAAGTGGCATCGGGTGGGGTTGCGTCCGCAAGCTGCGAAAGTGATCGTTAATCAGGTTGCGTGCCGTTCCGCTCACAAACCCGGGAAGCTTCCCAGGTTCGCGCAGTTTGCCCTGGCGAAGCGCGATAAGGACCGAAAGCAGCGACTCTTGCGTGATTTCCCGCGCGGTTTCCAGGTCGCGCAAGCGAACCACGGCCATCGCCAAGATCCGTGGATGAAAATGTGCGGTTAACTCGTTTTCGGCACAAGAGTCGCCTTCCCGGACGCGGTCCGCCAGGTCCTGCCAGTGTTTCGCGTCGTTGCCTCGCTCCAACACAGACACTGAGGCCTCGCTGGTTCAGAACTCAAGAAGGAAAACGCCAACTTAGAGCAATTTACCACAGCCTAACGATTCCCGCGACGGTGCTATGGCGATGCGCGCCGGCGTGTAAGCGGGCCGGGAACAAAAAACCTGTCACGTTTTCCGGCGCGACAACTACTACATACCCAAGCAACCGTCAGTCGCACAGAGTTTCACGAGCTTGACGGACGATGCTAGCACCTTGGTCGGGCACATGGGGAGACATGTATGCGCACCATTTTAAAGTGGAAACTCTTTGGATTCAGCGCCTTTGCGGTGGCCTTCGCATGGTTAGTTTTCGTATGGTTCACCAAGATTCCCAGTGCGCGCGTCGACGAGCGCAAGGGAGCGACCGCGGGTCAACTGCCGTTGAGTTTCGAAGTGAACCGTGGGCAAGCTGCAGATGACGCGAAATTCGTCGCACGTGGTCGCGGCTACGCGATGGTGCTGACTGATCGCGGTGAGCCCGTCCTAGCATTGAACGATCAGGCTGGCCAGACTTCACCGCTGCATGTTGAATCCCTAAAGCAAGCCAGCAGCGCCAATGACGTTCGGAAACCTGGAGGGCAAACCCTCCTGCGACTGGAGTTTCCCGGTGGCAATCCTACGCCGCATGCGCAAGGGGAACAGCCCGTGGCCGCGCGTAGTAATTATTTGATTGGCAACGATCCTGGGAAATGGCTCACCGACGTTCCACATTATGCGCGCGTGCGCTACAGCGAAATATATTCCGGCGTGGACGTGCTCTATTACGTCAAAGATCGGCAGCTCGAGTATGACTTCATTGTTCGCCCGGGAACTGATGCGGGCTCGATCCGCATGAAGGTGCAAGGCGTTGAGGCAATCGAACGGAGTGAACGGGGCAGCCTAACGCTAAAAACAGCCGCAGGCGTCGCCGCGCTGCGCAAACCTGTGGCTTACCAGCAGGGGCCTAGCGGAGAACTAGAAGTGGCCTGCAACTATGTCCTCGACAACGGCGAGATTCGCTTTGCGCTCGGCGATTATGACCGCAGCCAGATGCTACGCATAGATCCTGTCCTGTCGTATTCGAAACCTCTGGATGCCCTTATCAGAGCCATCGCCGTGGATGCATCGGGGAACACCTACCTGGCAGGTAGCACCGTTTCCGCGAATTTTCCGACGACCGCGAGTGTTTTTCAACACGCAAATAACGGCGATGCTGACGCTATAATTGCCAAGCTCGATCCCACCGGTTCCACTTTGCTTTTCGCAACGTACTTGGGCGGAAGCGCGTATGACTCCGCTGACAGCATCGTGCTTGACTCCACCGGAAATGTGATTGTTGCAGGGAGTACACGCTCCACGAATCTTCCGGTTAACAACGCACTTCAGTTGAACCTCTTAGGACCTCAAGATGCATTCCTCAGCAAGCTGAACCCCACCGGCACGCAATTGCTGTACTCCACGTATTGGGGCGGATCGGGCACTGATTCGGCGTTGGGAGTAGCTTTGGACTCCAGCGGCCGAGCGGTGATGACAGGCGTTACTAGCTCTTCGAACTTACCCACAAGCGTCGGCGCATTTCAGCCAGTCAATGGTGGTGGTGATGCTGATGCATTCATCGCAAAACTGGACCCTACGAAATCGGGCGCCGCTTCGTTGCTCTTTGCCACCTATCTGGGCGGAAGCAATCGAGACGCGGCCAGCGCCATCGCCGTGGATGCAACGGGAAACGTGTTTGTGACCGGACTCACCATCTCTTCCAACTTCCCCACCGCAAGTCCATTGCAGGCTACCTGCGCGAGCTGCCCTAGCGGCTCGGATACGGGCCTTATCCCAGCGGCTGTGGCAGATGCATTTGTCACCAAGCTCAACGCTACGGGCACCGCGCTCGTTTATTCCACCTTTCTCGGTGGAAACAGCGGTGACGCCGGCAATGCCATTGCTGTGGACAGTGTAGGCAATGCCTACGTCGCAGGAACGACGTTGTCATGGTCAAACTTCCCAACTATGGCGGGCGCCTTTCAGACATTGCATCATGGTGTGGCAGACGCTTTCGTGAGCAAGCTGAATGCAGGGGGCTCGGGACTGCTGTACTCGACGCTTGTCGGCGGAGACGGAGATGACGGGGCCACCGGGGTCGCGCTCGACAGCTCAGGGAATGCCTACCTCACCGGCTTCACGAATTCGTGGGACTTTCCTACAGTCAACCCGCTACAAGGTCCGGGCAGAGGTGTTTGCGACTTTGTGCTCTTTCCCGACGGGTGTTCCGATGCCCTGGTCGCGAAATTAAATGCGACCGGGTCAGCCCTGATTTACTCCACCTACCTAGGTCGCGCGAACATCAATGAATCTGGAACCGCCATCGCCTTGGACTCCGCGGGGAATGCTCATTTGGCGGGGGCAACAGGTATCGCCAGTTTTACAGATCTCTTGGATCTGACGAGGTTTGGGTTCGTGCCGGTCATTTCCGCCGGTGGATTTGCCGCGGAGGTCAGCCTAGCCAGCGTGGGTTCTGAGGTGACGGCTATCACGCTGTCGTCTTCGCAGAATCCATCCAATCAGGGACAGGCACTGACTCTTACGGCGAAGATTACGCCACCGGGACCCACTGGGCAGGTGAGCTTTCGGAACGGAAACACAGCTATCGGCCTCGCCACTCTAGACTCGGGCGGCACCGCCACAATCAACTCGAACTCGCTCTCCGGGGGCACCCACTCAATAATTGCTGAGTATCAGGGCGATACCAATTTCGCTGGCAGCGCGTCCGCGCCCTTCACACAGGTGGTGAACGGTATTTCGCTCACGGCCCCGCAGACTTCAGGAAGTGTAACCTCAGGAGGAACCGCAACTTTTCCGCTTACTGTAGGCCAAGCCGGTACCCTCACTTCCGCCATCGCGCTTTCTTGTTCCGGCCTGCCAGCAGGGTGGAGTTGCGGATTCAATCCGGAAACTGTTCCGGCGGGAAGCGGCCCGACCCAAGTAACCCTCGCGGTTCGAGCCGGCAGTACTGCGGCGCAGACTTTGCCTCGCGCGCCGACGGACAGCCCTCGATTTCCGAGAACGATCTGGATTGATGTTCTCGTACTGCTGATGCTTGCTGTCATTGCCGGTGGGCAGGCGCGCAAAGCAGCGCACCTGCGGCCCGGATTTGCTCTGGGACTTGCCGCCCTGCTCTTGCTGGCTTCTGGCTGCGCTTCTGGTTCTAGCCAGAAGCCACAAGTCCAACCGCCACAGCCTTTCACGGTCAATTTAGCAGTCAACGCGACGTCGGACACCATAAAGGCTTCGATACCCATTACTATAACAGTAAAATAAGAAGGAGAATAGCCATGAACTTGAAACTGCGCAGGGCTTATTGCACTGGTCTTGGTGAGCGCGTTCGCCCAGTCGTTTGTGGGAGACGCGGCGGCCCGGACGAATCGCGAAAACAGGTTGCAAGGGACTTGGCGCGTGCAGATCAATCCAATAAGCTGTCAAACGGGCGCTCCGCTACCCTCCTTTTCCATGCTGCTATCGTTCCATCGCGGCGGAACGCTCACCGAGGTCATGAACTCCCCAGCATTCCTAGCCGGCCAGCGGTCGGCGGGCCTCGGCGTTTGGAGCCATACCGGGGGCAACGCCTACAAAGGCGTTTGGGACGCCTTCATTCTCTTTGACTCTCCTCCTCCTGCGCCGTTCAGGAGAGGCGTTCAAAAGCTCAAGTTTGACATCAAGGTTGACGGCGACCAGGCAACGATCGAAGCAGCGAGCCAGTTCTTCGACACCAACGGCAACCTCCTCTTCAACACCTGCGCCAGCGCGACGGCTACACGCTTTGAAGACGCCGCAGAGGACGAAGACTAGGGGCGGGTTTAACGATGAGCATAGCCGAGACCCATTGGTCTCCTAACGGCGAGGTGCGTATTCCTCTCAGAGGAATGCGCGCACAGATGAGCCGGGTGGCTACTACAACGGTGCCCTCTAACGACCCGCATCGATGAACGTCTTCCGCCGTCGGTGCCAATCCGTCCGCGAGATGGTTTCGGAACTCCGACGTCTGAATCCGGGAACAACACGGGAACATTAAGAGTTCCCTTCCCTTTCTTGCCGTGCTTTTTCGTTCCTTTGTGTGCCCGTAAATCCTTGCAATTCCAGATCAAGGTGCTCCGTCACGGCAGAGGCCGCGGGTTCGAGTCCCGTCGTCCCCGCCATTCATTCCTAAGTAGTTAGGAGTGATTGGCTCTCAAAGCTCCAACCCGCAACCCAACCCACAACTACTGCACCGTTGTCGTCATCCCCACCGCGTCTGGATTTTCGAGTGGCGCAGGATGCCCTGCACGGTTTTCGGTTGAACTTTGGCCTTGTTCACTAACCAATTACTCAAGCTGTGACGTAGGTTGTGAAGGCCGAACCTTTGGCCGTCCTCGATCCGAACGCCGGCAGCCTTTGCTGCTGGTCGCAGATAGTCAGCGACAAAGCTGGAAGCATAGAGCGGCTTCCTGCCTTTCGCACTCATGGACAGCAAGTTCCGAAAGGCGGAAAACCCAGATTTTGCGTTTCCTTCCGGTTCCAAGTGGATGTGCCCTGACAACGCCTTGGCGGGCGAACTCCAGCAAATAACGGCGCTTCATGCAAAGAAACCGAGCCGCTTCATCTGCCGAGACGAAGGGTTCTGGTGTAACGGATACAGGTGGAACCGCGTTATTTTGAGAAGACATCGATCACTCCTCACTTACTTGCCTTGGTAGACCTTCTACGGCTGCGTCCAGCTTTGTCGTGAAGAGCTCCATCCGATACTTCCTCTTTCCACTGTGGCCGCGGTGTCCGCGGCATGGGGGCTGATTCGGTGGCTTTACGTCGGATGGTTTTCGAGCCAGGTTTTGAACTCATCGTCCTTTCGAAACAGAAGCCGCAAGGACTCGCTGACGACATAAGATTCCGAGGCATCAATGAACTCTGCGTATTTGCTGAGCTGCGATCTAATGCTCTCCTCGACTCGGATTTGCAAGGTCTCGTTCTTTGGTGGTTTTGGTGGTGACTTGAGAATAGCCATGATTCCCTCCCCTTTTTCGTATCATGCACGGCTTAATAATCGACCGTGCAAACTTTGCTGTGTCTCCCTACCGCACGCGGCCCGATAGCTGTAACAGAGAGGCGGGAGCGACCCCACGACACCGTGACGTGCTGCGCGTCCAAAAGGGGGGTCGCTCCCGCCTCGTGCCTGATCTGGGCCCCGTGCTGTTTCCGGCCCTGAAATTCCCGGATCCAGTTGGTTTGTAAGCATTTGGTAGCCCGTGCGGGGTGAAGTGTGGGGTGACGCCGAGCGCGGTGAAGTAACAGGATGAAGTCCACTTCACCCACACTTGCATGTCTGGTGGCCAGGAGCGAGGCTGTCCCGCCAGCGCAGTAACGCACATCGTTACCGACTGAGCCTCGCTCCGAC
>Ga0126372_10001048_pt1 | contig 10833 bp, 10 predicted proteins | sample PanSoiMetaPlot_6_FD_92762 | JGI IMG/M metagenome (GOLD analysis project Ga0126372, IMG submission 92762) | Tropical forest soil microbial communities from Panama - MetaG Plot_6 | ecosystem: Environmental > Terrestrial > Soil > Tropical forest > Bulk soil | place: Panama | collected 2016-02-17
CCCGATGAGTTGCAGGCGTCCTCACCGACTACCTATCAGATTGATCCCAGGTTTCGCGCGCCGTATATTCTTCAGACCGCTATCAGTCTTGAGCGGCAGATCTCGAGAACCGTAACTGTCACCGCGTCCTACCTTAACTCGCGCGGATTCCGCCAACTCTTAACGCGCAACATCAATGCCCCTCTGCCCGGAACGTTTGATCCCGAAGATCCCACAAGCGGCGTGCGGCCCGACGGTACCAACAACAACATCTATCAATACGAATCGGAAGGTGTTTTCCGGCAGAATCAGCTCATCGTAAACGCCAATGTACGGGCAGGCGCTCGCCTCAGCCTTTTCGGCTACTACACTTTGAACAATGTTCACAGCAATGTCTCAAGTTCCGGGGGCTTTCCGTCGAACCAATACGATCTTGACCAGGACTATGGCCGCCCAACCTATGACATTCAGCACCGTTTGTTTTTCGGAGGTTCGATTTCCTTGCCGTACGGCTTCCGCGCCAGTCCGTTTATGATCGCGTCCTCTGGTGTGCCTTATAACGTCACCATTGGTAACGATGTGAACGGTGACTCACTCTTCAACGATCGACCTGCGTTCGCGACTGACTTGAGCCGGGAAAGCGTGGTGTTTACCAAATTCGGGGCGTTTGACACATTGCCGATGCCCGGGCAAACACTTGTTCCCATCAATCATTTGACTGGGCCCACGCAGTTCACTCTGAATCTCCGATTCAGCAAGACCTTCGGGTTTGGCAGAGAGACGGGTGCGGGGGCCAACCAAGCTGGCGGTGCCGGAGGTCCTTCCCTGGGCGGTGGCGGTCACGGCGGAGGTCACGTCCCGGGAGGTGGCAGCGGAGGCTTTGGGGGCGGCCCACGAGCCGGCATGGGGGCCATCTTCGGGCCCGGCACCACCAATCGCCGCTACAATCTCACGCTCAGCGTGAACGCACGCAACATTTTGAATCGTGTGAATCTTGCACCCCCAATTGGCAACTTGAGTTCTCCGTCCTTCGGCGAGTCCATCAGTTTGGCCGGTGGACCATTCTCGAGCGCTGCCGCCAATCGAAAGTTGGAGTTGCAGGCCAGCTTCAGCTTCTAATTAGGGACGCGGCCGTCTCGCCTACTGTCCTGAAGTCACCTTGCCCTCAAGGGCGCTTTCATGATGCCATGCAAGGGAAAGATGCGCTTTCTGACCGACAGATAAAATTTTTCGTTGCTCCTGTCCTACATGCTTTGCTAACTCGCTTGAGAATCCGAATCGGATCTTCATGCCGGGAGGCCACTACGAACCGAAGACTCTGCGCTCTAACGCTGACACTTACCCTGATGCTGCCAGCCTTTGCGAAGAACAAGGAAGAGTAAAGAGATTACCCGGCTCGAAGAATCCGCCGTGGTGCTCAAAGAAATTCTCGGGATGCCTGAAGGGATTCCAAAGGATCTGCTCGACAGGTCCGTGTGTGTAGTGGTTTATCCCTCGGTGAAAGCGGCGTTTTTGGTCGGTGCCAGCTACGGTCGGGGTGTGATCACCTGCCGCCCGGGCAAGGCCTTGAACGGTCCGTGGAGCGCGCCCGCCATGTTTGCCCCGGAGGACGGCACTTTCGGTTTCCAGATTGGAGCCCAGGCCACCGATTGCGTGCTGCTCATCATGAATGAAAGCGGCGCCAATTCAGTCATTTCAAGCAAAGTCAAGATTGATGGCGACGCTTCGGCAGCGGCCGGTGGGACGCAATACTTCTGCCGAAACCGATGTCGTCATGAAAGCAGAAATCCTTTTTTATTCTCGAGCGAAGAGGTTTGTTCGCAAGAATTTCTCTCGCTGGCTCCACAATGCGCTCCGATGAGGGCGGCAACAAGGCTCTCTATGGAAAGGAAATCAGCGCCAAGGAAATTGTTCGGCAAGGAAAAGTAGCCACAGCCGCAGCAGCCAAGGAACTTCGGGTATTCTGACGTAGGCCTCACCGCGACACGCTGTATCGAAATCTGGCTAAGGAGCGAGGAAGTCGCGTGTCCAGATAGCGGGGCAGGTCGTGCACCGACTAGTGGATCAGCTGCACTTGAGACAACGCGGCCGCGTCGGCTGCCACCTTCTCGGGCGTCAGTCGGACTTCAAAATCACCCGTCGTGACGTGTGTTGGTCTGCGCCCCGCTCCCAGCGCATCCAGCAACGACATAGGGTCCGCACGGAATGGAACAAGTCTTTCCGCTCCATGCAACGCAACGTCAATCACGGCGCGATCGTATTCCAGCACTTCAGGCAGGAACGGCACGTACGGCTTCTCCGCTCGCAGATACGCGGCAAACGCCTCAGCCTCGTGTAAGGCACAGGCTTGTGGTGGATGAAGTTTCCAGTATGCCTTCATCAATTGCTCGAGATATCCCATGCCGCGCTCCAGAATGATCAGTCGAGATGACAGCCGCAGCGTCCGCACAATGAGCGATCCGCGATATCGATCAACCATCCCGCGCACAATCGAGAGTCCCGGATCAGCGCACAGCTCATCCGCGAGTCCGCCGGAGCACTTCTTGTGAGCAGTGAGCGCGGCCAACGTCGTTTCCCACTCGAGCGGGGTGGGTCCCGAGTCCACATGGTGACTTCTCACCTGCGGTCGGGAGTAACTGCTGGTGCCTCGTCGATCCCAGATCCGGTGAAGTGCGTCCAATTGCGAACGAATGATTTCCGGATTGAGCCTTGAGCTTGAGGAAGGGAAGAGCTCGAACACCAGCGCCTTAAGATTGGGCAGGCGCGGGACGACTCGAGATGCTAGTTCCAACAAGTCGGCGCTCGATGGACCGGGATGCGCATCCAGGCAGTAGTTACGATGATTGGAACCGGCAGCGACGTGTACTTCCCACACCCGCTCGAGCGGAAGATGATCGATGTAGTCCCCGACGCTCTGTCGCCCATGATGCTGGTTCATCCAGACATTCTGCAGGTCGAGCAGGACACCGCAGTCGGCATCCTCGGCCACACGAGCCACAAATTCCCCATCTGGCAGTTCATCGCTTCGGGGCTGCAAATAGCTGACGCCGCCTTCCAGCACGACTGGCACGGGTATGCGTGACGACAATGATTTTACAGACAATACCGCCGCCTCGACCCCGGCTTGCGTTTGTCGCGGTGGCAGCAAAAAGCCCGTGTGCCACGTGGAATTGCTTTCGCTGACCCGATTGAAACTCAAATGTTCGCTCAACCAGGGTGAGTCAATTTGCAGGGCGGCGCTGCGCAGAGCTTCAACGTCAGCAGAAGCCGGTGGATGTGTTCCGCCGACTGGAAGGCCGACACTGTGAATCAGTTTGGGGCTCGGATTTTGCCGAAGAGTCGCGAGCGCAGCCTGGTCAATGACCGGAATGCTCGTGGACAGGCTAGTACGCCAAAAAACCTGCGGCTCGACTTCGAGCACATCAATCGAGTTCGAATTGGCTTCCAGGACTGCATCCATCCCCTTCAGCCAGGTCAGTCCCACTCCCAGATCCGGTAGGTTCATACCCACTCGCATTTTTGAAGTACGGGTCGGCACGACTTCGCGAGCTTCACTGTCTTGTAGCGCCGATTTGTATCTGTAGGGATAGTGCCTGGAGGAGGGATATCGTTACAGGTTTCGAGCGGGAAAATCAGAGACGTATCGGAGCCAACACAGGGGAAACGGGCCCAAATTCAGGTTTGCTGCAGCGCCCGAATGTCGCTTAACAGCAACTGCTCATGGCCTTCAGGATTTACCTTCTCATAAACCTTGCGAATCATGCCGCCGGGATCGACCACGAACGTTGTGCGCTCCCAGAATTTCATGCCCTGCCATTCCGATTGGCCGATTCTCAACCTCCTCATCAGAGTCGACCCCGTGTCCGCCAACAAGTCGACGGTCAAGGAGAATTTGTTACAGAAGTTCTTGTGGGATGCTGCATCGTCCGCACTCACACCGACAATCTTAATGCCGGCCGCATCGAAGTCTCTCTTGCTCGCCGTGAACGCTTTGCCCTGGATGGTGCAACCGGGAGTGTCATCCTTTGGATAGAAATAGATCGCGAGCCAATGTCCCGCGAAATCGCTGAGGCTGACAGATTTTTTGTCCTGGTTCACCAAAGAGAAGTCAGGGAAGCGGTTGCCGGCTTGCAGCATTGAGAAACAATCTTCCTTTCCTTGGTTGAGTCGCAGAATTGTAGCAGGGACTGGTGACCCATTGGTGCGTTTGAAAACCGAGGGACGGCCGAAGCCGTCCCTTGAAAGATCGTGAAACACCTTAGCTTGAGGCTCCGGTGTGGGCCATCATCTCTTCCATCGGAACATCTCTTTTGTGTGTGCCGATTGTCCATTGATGACCGAAGGGATCTGTCAGAGTGCCTGACCGGTCGCCATAGAACTGGTCCTGGACGGGCTTCACGACCTTGGCGCCCGCCTCTACGGCTCGTGGGAATACCTTATCGACGTCGTCGACGTACAGCATCAGGCTTACAGGGGTCCCGCCCAGTGATTGTGGTCCACGATACATGGCAGGCTGCTCGTCGGCCAACATGATGGGGGAGTCTCCGATTTTGATTTCAGCGTGCATCACCATTTTGCCGCTGGGATCCGGCATGCGGAAGAGTTCCGTGGCTCCAAACGCGCGTTTGTAAAAGTCAATCGCCGCGGAAGCGCCCTTGATGATGAGGTATGGCGTGACGGAGTGGTATCCCTCGGGAATTGGTTTGACTGGCATTGCACATCCTCCTGAGAAATAGAACGTGGCGTTTTAGTAGTGTACTCCTCTGCGACTCTGTTTTCTCGCGACAACGTACAGGGCGATGCAGACAAAGTTCCAATTACACGCTGTCTGCCAAGAGCAGCTATCGCGGCGACCCTGCTTGGCTGATCAAGTCCGGAAAGACCGTCCGTATTTCTCATATAGTTGCTAATGTCAACTATGTAGTTGATAATGACAGCATCGAGGAGCGTTCTTATGCTCAACGGATCAACATCGCATGAGGTCGCCACAGTTCGTAGCTTCAACCGCTTTTACACGCGTCAGATCGGAGTGCTGCAGGAGGGCTTGTTGCGCAGCCCTTTCTCGTTGACGGAAGTGCGCGTCCTGTATGAACTCGCCCACCGCGATGGGCTTACAGCGGCCAGCCTTTGCGCCGAGTTGGGAATCGATCCTGGCTATCTCAGTCGAACGCTGCGTGCCTTCGAGAAAAGACGATTGATTGCGCGCAAACCCTCAAAGTCAGATGGCCGTGAGAGCCTGCTCATGCTGACGGCTCGTGGTCACCAGGTGTTTGCTCCTCTGGAGGACCGGTCGAACCGGCAGGTCGCAGGCACGCTGCAGAGACTTTCGCGAAACCAACGCAAAGAGTTGTTGGTCGCGATGCGCGCTATCAAGGGTCTGTTAGGGACTGAAACCCATCAGGACAAGGGAAAGGAACCATATTTGCTTCGCCCTCACCAGCCCGGCGATATGGGTTGGGTCGTGCATCGTCATGGCGCTTTGTACGCACAGGAATATGGCTATGACGAACACTTCGAGGCACTGGTGGCGAAGATCGTCGCCGAGTTCATCCAGAAGTTTGATCAGAAGAGGGAAGGGTGCTGGATTGCCGAGAAAAATGGCGAGATCGTCGGTTCCGTTTTTCTGGTACGGAAATCAAAGAGTGTGGCCAAACTTCGCCTTTTGCTCGTGGAACCCTCGGCCCGTGGCCTCGGCATCGGCCGGCGACTGGTCGTAGAGTGCGTGCGCTTTGCCCGACAGGCGCGGTACAAGAAGATCATGCTCTGGACGCAGAGTGAGCTTAAAGCCGCACGTCACCTGTATCGTCAAGCGGGATTCAAGATTGTAACGAAAGAACCTCACAAGAACTGGGGACGGGATGACCTGGTATCAGAGACCTGGGCACTCACACTGTAGTTGTTCAGTGCCGTGTGATCAGGCCAAGGCCTACCAGACAGAACGCGACGCCCAGCAGACTTCGTCCCGACACCTGCTCGTGGAAGAAGGCAAGACCCACTCCCACCAATAGGAGCGCGCTCGCCGTGTTGCCGATTACCGAAACAATACTGATCTTCCAGCCTGTTCGATAGGCGAGCAACACGGCTAGTTCTACGCCAACGATGGAAATCCCGACTGCGCAACTTGCCCAGTTGATGTTCTTCACCGACCAGGCGCCGGCTGTGCGCCCAGGATAGAGTGGGATGAGAAAAATCGTGCCGACCAGCGCCGTGATGTAGTTCATTACGAGCGAGAACAGCGGGTTTACGTCGATCGGCACGGCTTTCTGTGCGATGTGGTAAAGCGTCGTGCACAAAATCATGAGTACGATGGGAACGTAAATTGCCATGGAATCTCTTTCGCAGAGAAGTCAGGGCCACGAGGATAGTGGAATCTCCTTCCCATCGCAAAGTGCTCCGGCGTCGAGCGAGTTGGTGACACCGTCGGGTTAGATCGTCTGCTTCCTCCATTTGCCGCGCTTGAACAGGATGATGCCGGCCGCCGCAATGGCAGCCTCGGCGACTACGATCGCCAGGTACGCGCCCTTCGACTCTAGGCCGATGGGTCTCGCCAGCCAATACGCCAGTGGAATTTCCAGGAACCAGAAGCCGAACAGGTTCACCCATGTGGGTGTGATCGTGTCACCTGCACCGTTGAAAGCCTGCAACATCACCATCCCGTAGGCATAGCCGATGTTGCCATAGCTGAGAATACGGAGACACGAGGCGGCCAGGGGTAACACCTCCGGATCGTGCGTAAACATTCTCACGATGGGCTCAGCGAAGAGCACCATGGTCACTCCGATGCTTCCCAAGAAGAGCATGTTGTAGAAGCCTGTGCGCCAAACCGAAGTTTCGGCACGATCGGGTTGCCCCGCACCGAGATTCTGTCCAACAAGCGTAGCCGCAGCATTGCTCAGTCCCCATGAGGGCAAGATCACGAAGATTAGGATGCGGATGGCAATTGTGTAGCCAGCGATCGCGGCGGATCCGAACAGACTAACGATGCGCACCAGGAGGATCCAACTCGTGTGCGCGATGGCGAATTGAAGAATGCCAGTCAGCGACACCCGAACCAATCGCAATAGGATCTCGAGATTCGCTTTGATTTGGCTTCGCAAAATACGAAGCCGTTCTGTCCCGCGCAGCAGGCGATAGAACTGGAAAGCCACGCCGATACTTCTGCCCGTGAACGTGGCCAATGCCGCTCCGGTTACGCCGAGGCGCGGAAACGGCCCCAGGCCGAAAATCAGGCAGGGATCGAGAACGAGGTTGATGATGTTCGACACCCACAGCAAGCGCATGGCGATGGCTGCATCGCCCGCTCCACGGAAAATGGCGTTGTTGAGAAACAACATGAGGACCACGCCGCTGCCCCCCAGCGCAATGCGTGCATAGCCCGACCCGGTGGCCACAATTTCCGGCGATGCGCCCATCATCTGCAGGAGCCGAGGCGCGAAGATCAGACAGGGAAGCCCCACTACGACCGACACGGTCAGCCCGAGAATGATCGCCTGCACGCCAGCGACAGCGGCCCCTTCGTAGTCTTTTTCTCCGATGCGGCGGGCAACCATCGCTGTGGTGGACAGACTGAGGCCCATCGCAACCGCGAAGACCAGGCTCAGCAACGACTCCGTGAGTCCAACCGTGGCAACCGCATTCGCACCAATTCGGCCAACGAAGAACACGTCCACTATGGCGAAGAGGGATTCCAGCACCATCTCCAGCACCATGGGAATGGCCAGCAGCAGGATGGCGCGATTCAGATCGCCCGAAGTGAAGTCCTGATGGGATCCGCTGAGCGCCTCGCGGATCGATGACCACATGCCGGGTGGATTCAAATTGGGGGCCGTGGTAGCAACGTCCATAACAACCTGCAGCCTTCTGCGCTTGGACCGCAATAGAGGGGTCCGATTACGCCGTTGATTTAGAGTTCTTGCACCGCGAGAGGATTCGCGAAGGTCGCGGAGGGTTCGCTCGCAACTACGCGATCAGAATAGAGAGCGGCTTAGGGAATCGTACGATGACATGCACAGGCGCACCCCAAAGTGGAGTGAAGCGAGTCTACTCGATGCCCAGCTCTTTTGCCAGTAATTTCCATTTTGCATCGACGAGTGCTTTCGTTTTGCCGTCCATGAGGATTTCGTCCGGCCAGGGACGGGTGAAACCTTCCGTAGCCCATTTGCGCGTGGCATCTACACCCATCTTGGAGCCGTAATTGGGCAGGCGCGAGGAATGGTCAAGGGAGTCGATCGGGCCGAGCGTGAATTGAATATCACGTTCCGGGTCGATGTTATTCAGCACCTTAAGTGTGACCTCGCCAAGATTGTGCACATCCACATCCTCGTCCACCACCAGAATGCACTTGGTGAACATGGCCTGCCCAAGCGACCAGATCGAGTTCATGACTTTGCGTGCTTGCCCCGGATACGACTTGCGGATGGAGACAATCATCAGGTTGTGGAAAACACCTTCGAGGGGAAGGTTGATGTCGATGAGTTCAGGGATCGTGAGCTTCATCACCGGCAGGAAAATTCGTTCGACGGCTTTGCCCATCCAGCCGTCTTCCATCGGCGGTTTGCCGACGATAGTAGTTGCGTAAATAGGATCTTTCCGGTGGGTGATGCAGGTGACATGAAAGACGGGATAAAGGTCCTCGAGTGAATAAAACCCCGTGTGGTCGCCGAAAGGGCCCTCGCTGCGGAGTTCGTCGAGATTGACATAGCCTTCGAGGATGATCTCGGCGTCAGCGGGCACTTCGAGGTCTACGGTCTCGCATTTCACCAGCTCTACGGGCTTCTGGCGAAGGAAGCCGGCGATGAGGAACTCCTCGATTTCCGGGGGCGCGGGGACAATCGCGCAGAAGGTGACTGCCGGTTCCGTACCGATGGCCACGGCAACTTCCATCTTGCCGGCAGGCCGCTTGCCCTCTGCAAGAACGGAACCGCCGGAAGATCGTGCCATGATATCGACAGCCGCGTTGGCGGTCGATATCGCTGCTGAGCTTCGCTCAGGTGGATGACCGAGGGAGGTCGCCCCCACGCGGTGATTGTTGTCCTCAGCGGTCGTGACTGCGGCTTGTCGGATTGCGTCGCGGTAGTGCTCGGCAGCTACTTTCTGACGCTGCCAATGCATGCCCGTGGTGCGTTCGTCATAGACTTGCATGCGATACATGCCGACATTGCGCTTACCCGTTCTCGGGTCGCGCGTAACTACACAAGGTAGTGTAATGAAGCGGCCTGCATCTTTCGGCCAGCACTGCAGCATCGGAAATTCGAGCAGGGAAAAATTATCTCGCTTGATCACTTCCTTGCACGAGCCGATGGGCACCGTCTTTGGAAAGAACTTGCCCATCTCCGCCAGCATGGGAAGCATTTTCACTTTGTCGAGAAAGCCTTGCGGGGATTTAACGTCCATGAAACCGCGAATGCGCTCGGCGACCTCATCAAGTGAGTCTACTTCGAGTGCAAGGTTCATTCGGGCCGCGGAACCGAATTGATTGATCAACAGCTGCGATCCGGGATGGCCTTTGACATTCTGAAAGAGAAGCGCAGGGCCGCCCTGGCCGTATTTTGCATTTTGGCTCTTGCTTACGCGGTCTGTGATTTCTGCTATCTCCAGAATCGGGTCAGCTTCGGTACGAATCTTCTTCAGCTGGCCGGCGCGGTCGAGCGCCGCAATCCAGTCGCGCAGGTCGTTGTAGGCCAATGTCCTCTCCCGGAAAACGCTCGATTATACGGGCACGGGTCCTTAAAATCACGGTTGCAACTCATTGATTCTGCGTCCGACCTACGTGCAGACGGTCAAGTGGACGAAAGACGTGAATGAGGGACACCCGGTCAGCGAGGAAATGGGCTTCAATAGCAAAGAGGGTATGCAAATCTTCGCGGACGTTTCACTGTGGTACGCGATCGAGCTCAGCAAGGTTCCGGACTTCGATGTGAGGTACCGTGCGAACAAGCTGGATAGTTTTACGCACGGAATCTTGCGGGACATCGTGCGCAACTCGCTGAACGAAGTTGCTTCCACTTACACCGTGGAGGACATCTACGGCGAGAAGAAGGCGACGTTCCTGGGGCAAGTGGAACAGCAAGTCCAGGGGAAGGTTGCCAACGTCGGCGTTGGTGTTCAGCAGTTCGGTTTTATTGGAGCGCCAAGGGTCCCTTCCGTGATCGCCCAGGCGATCACGGCGAAGGCGCAGGCGATTCAAGGCCGAGCGCGCCAAGAACGAACTGGCGACTACGCAGGCCGAGGCGGCCAAGAAGATCGCCGAGGCCGAGGGCGATGCTAAGTCGGCCGTGACCCGTGCGCAGGGAGAAGCGGATGCAAACCGGATCCGGCAGAATTCGCTGACTCCGCAGTTGCTCGAACTGCGCCGGCTGGAGAACCAGCGCGCCCTGATCGAGAAATGGAACGGTCAACTGCCGACCGTACAGGCGGGCCAGAACGGCGGCCTCATGCTGCAGTTACCCCATTCGGCCCCGTAGCAGGTTTTTGTCAGTGCGTCCGGGGGCAAAACGGCGATGCCTTCCCCGTTTTCCTCGGCGAATTACACACAAGGCCATCGTTTCCAGCGCAAAGTCGCATCTTTCGATATAGCTTCACGATCCAAGACGGGGTGATTCTTTGGCCAAACGGCGAGTCGTGGTCACGGGTATGGGTGCCGTCAGTCCTAACGGGATTGGTCGAGAGACCTTCGCGAATGCCATTCTGGCGGGTACTTCAGGTGTGCGACGGATTTCGCACTTCGATCCCAGCGAGATTCCAGTACAGATTGCCGGCGAAGTGCATGGCTTCGACGAACTAGCGTGGGTAGAGAAGCGCGAACGCAAGCATGTATCGCGAGTTCTGCCTCTGGGTTTGGCTGCCGCGAGTGAA
>Ga0126372_10001050_pt1 | contig 10830 bp, 9 predicted proteins | sample PanSoiMetaPlot_6_FD_92762 | JGI IMG/M metagenome (GOLD analysis project Ga0126372, IMG submission 92762) | Tropical forest soil microbial communities from Panama - MetaG Plot_6 | ecosystem: Environmental > Terrestrial > Soil > Tropical forest > Bulk soil | place: Panama | collected 2016-02-17
CGTAGCCGCGCCGGTCTGCGCAAAGACAACGCTTTCGCCAGGATTGAGAGTGAAGCCGAGGGCCCACGTTGTCAGAAGGGCAGCATTGTTCGTAGCACTACCGCCTGTTCCGTAGGTTACTCCGCCAATGGTTACCGTAAGAGTGTTGATGTTTACGGCCTGGCTTGTCGAGGGCAGTACAAACACCAAAGCCATCAACAGCGATCCAGCAAGGACCCGAATATTCTTCCTTCTCATCTCACTCTCCCCTTGTTCGTGAGTTTCCGCCCCGTCGAGGATCTCGCTGCTTAGCCTTGCAAGAGTTGGCTACGGGGTCGACCCCTGCCACCCAAACGCTCCCGTTTCCTCCGGTGACAGCAATGGAAGCACACAGGGTGCCAACACCGCATTTGTTATAAAATTCAAGTTCTTGCCTGTCGACACCGATTCATAGGGATTCGCAAGTGTAAACCTCTCCAACACCATCCCGCCCTATCATCCCCGAAGCCTCTCCGTTGGTTGAGCAACGTCGTTCCGTAAACAGCTGATTGATTTGATTTCCATGGGTGGTGACCTCGTCCTTTACCAGAACTTCGGGCAGCCGATTGCCGAGCCCGAGAAGAAGTGGCATGTAGGGGCCTTCAGGCAGCGCGAGTGGCGGAAAACCTTACGAATCAGACCGGGTCTAGCGACTCGACTAGATAGATGGAGCGGGAGGCACCTGCATTTCGAGCGAACTACTGAACTTGCCGGGAACCCGTCACGGTCGGCGTCCGCACCGTGACCTCCCCATCGTGAGACGTCACCGACGATAGGTCGGCATCAAGATCGACACGAGAGGATCAGCGATCTTCTGGTACTGCGTAGCGGCTCGCGACTCTGCCCCCATCAGGACCGTAGCTCGAGGATCCACTCTGCGAAATCCCGGAACGCCCCGTGGCCGCCCGGGGTCCTGCAGTGGTGGAGCGCGAGCTGCCTGACCGCCGGCATAGCATCGGAGGGCGCTCCCGTGAGGCCACCGCGCCCCACCGCCTCCATGAGCTCGAGATCATTCACGTCATCGCCGATGAAGCCGAGCTGGTCTGCCTCGAAGCCGTGCTCGGCGAGCAGCGCCGGCAGCAGTGCGAGCTTGTCCGTCACAGCCGTGTAGAGTCGGACCTTCAGTTTTTCCGCACGCCCGCGGACACAGCCGGTGGCCTCCCGGGTCACTATGGCCGTCTCGACGCCCGCGCGCCTCAACCGCTCCACGCCCATACCGTCCCGAACGGAGTAGCGCTTCAGCTCCTCCCCACGCTCGGAATAGTAGACGCCGGTATCGGTCAGGACGCCGTCGTTATCGGTGAGCACGAGCCGCAGGCGCCGCGCTCGCGCGACCAGTTCGTCTCGCGAGGGCCTCGCCCTTGGCATCGTCTCGATCCTTCTAGCCGACTCGGCGGAGCTTCTTCATGACCGGCACTTCGCTCTCGAGGAGACGCTTGATTCCGTCACCCATCGCCGACTCGACAATGCGGATGTCGCGAATCAGTCGTTCCAGCCCGCTGGGGCCGAGCGATGCGGCCTGGTCGGTCCCCCACATCGCGCGGTCGAGCGTGATGTGGCGCTCGACGATGCAGGCGCCGAGGGCCACGGCGGCGACCGATGACGCGATGCCAGTTTCGTGGCCCGAGTAGCCGACCGGCACCCCGAAGCGCTCGCGGAAGGTCGGAATGACCCTGAGGTTCAGCTCTTCGTAACCTGCCGGGTAGGCACTACAAGCATGCAGGATGGCGAGGTCCTTCTTCCCCACCACCGTGAGCGCGTGATCGATCTGGGCAAGCGTACTCATGCCGGTCGACATGACGATCGGCCGGCCCTTCGCGCGCGTGTGTCGGAGGAGTGCATCGTCGGTGAGGCTTGCGGACGCTATCTTGTAACAAGGAGGTTCGAATCGATCGATGAAGTCCACCGCCGGTTCGTCCCAGCAGGACGCGAACCACGCGATCTTCTTCTCGCGACAGTAACGATCGATCTCATCGTACTCCTTCTCGCCGAATTCGATCCGATGCTTGTAGTCGATGTACGACATCGTCCCCCACGGCGTCTCCCGGACAATGCTCCACTGGTCCTTCGGGACACAGATCTCCGGAGTGCGCTTTTGAAACTTCACCGCCTCGCAGCCCGTGTGGGCGGCGAGATCGATGAGCTTCCTGGCGATCTCCAGGTCGCCATTGTGGTTGATGCCGATTTCACCGACGATATAGCAGGGCGTCCCGTCTCCGACCTGCCGAGCCCCGATCTTCAGACCCATCATGCGTTCACCTCCATTACATGGCGACCGTCTTCGGGTGGCGTCCGACGACGAGGCGATGCCAGCCAATGGTGCGTTGGATTGCGTCCGACAGCGCAATGGTCTCCTCGAGACCCAGCTCCACCCGAGCCCGGCGAGTATCCGGCACGTACCGCTCGGCCAGTGTGTCCAGCAAAGGCGTCTGGGCCACGTGCACGGCGAGTGCTGGGCTGAACGTGTTGCTCACAGCCTGTGCGGCCCCAGCGACTGAGATCTCCTGCATGGATCCCACGTTATATGGGCGCCCGACACCTCCACGAAAGAGAATGGTCCATAGCCAGATGGCCAGGTCCGCTGCATACAGGTAAGAGCGACGCGGCGTCCCGTCGCCATTCACACGGATCGGCCCCCCGTGGAGGGCATCGCGAAGGAAGTTGCCGATGGCGAAGTGCGCGTCGAGAGGCAGATGGGGCCCCACGAAGGCGAAACAGCGGGCGATCTTCGTCCGCACGCGATATCGCTGAGCATAGATCGCGCAAAGCAGCTCCGCCAGGCGCTTGCCTTCGCCGTAGGCGGAGGGAGGATCTGTAGGGTCGGGCCCGCCGGGATGATTCTCCGGGACATGCCGCAGGTCGGGCGGCTGCCGTCCGTAGACTGCCCCTGAGCTGACCAACAGGAATTTGTCGACGACATTCGCGCGCGCGAATTCCAGAACCCGCCGAGTGCCCACGACGATCGTATCGATCATCACGAGCGGATGCTCTTCGTTGAGGCGAGTAGCGGACTCCGTGGCCGCGTGAATGACGTGGGAGAACCGACCAGACGGAAAGTCGAAGGTCGTGACGTCGCCGGTCAGGAAGTCAATGTGCGGATGGACTGCGAGGTGCGGGGCTTTCTGACGGAAGCGATCCAGGTCGCGTGTCAGGACCGTGACTTTGGCGTTCAAGCCGAGCTCGTCATTGGCCCAGGCCACCGTCTCGAGCAGCCACATCCCGAAGAACCCGGTACCTCCCGTGATGAACAGCCGGCCGCCTCGTAGCTCGTCCCATGCACCGGTAGTACGAGCGAGCACATGGTCGAGATCTCTCGCCAGTGGATGTGTCATCGGTTCCCTGAACAGAACTCGCGACACGTCGAGATGACGAAGGCCAGCATCTCTTCGGTCAGTCCCGGATACACGCCCACCCAAAAGACTTGCCGCATCACGAAATCGGAATTGGGCAGCTCGCCGATCTTGCGCATGTCGACACCGAGGTAGGCCGGCTGCCGAAGGAGATTGCCGCCGAAGAGGAGACGGGTGGCGATCCTCTTCGATTCGAGATGGCGGACGAGCTCCTCCCGGCTGAACGGCGCCTCGGGTCGCACCGCGACTGGAAACCCGAACCAGCTCGGCTCGGAGTTAGGCGTCGGTTCGGGAAGAACGAGGAACCCTTCCAGGTCCTTCAACCCGTCGTACAGTACGCGAAAATTGTGCCGCCGGGCGGCCACAAAGCTGGGCAGCTTCTGCAGCTGCGCGACACCTACGGCGGCCTGCATGTCAGTCGCCTTGAGGTTGTAGCCTATGTGCGAATAGATGTACTTGTGATCGAATCCACGGGGCAGCTCACCGAGCTGCCAATCGAATCGCTTGCCGCACGTGTTCTCCTTGCCCGGGTCGCACCAGCAATCCCGGCCCCAGTCGCGGAAGCTCTCGACCAACGGTTTCAACCCCGCGCGATTGGTGACGACGCAGCCGCCCTCCCCCATCGTGATGTGGTGAGCGGGGTAGAAGCTGTAGGTCGCGAGGTCGCCGAACGTGCCGCACTTCTCCCCGTTGTACAGGGTTCCGAGGGCATCACAGCAGTCCTCGATGAGCCACAGATCGTGCTTGCGTACGAAGCTGCGTACCGCTCCTACGTCGAAGGGATTTCCCAGCGTATGGGCCAGCATGACCGCTCGTGTGCGTTCCGATCGGGCGGCTTCGAGCTGAGTGGCGTCCACCTGGTAGGTCCGGCGGTCGATGTCGACGAAAACCGGAACGAGGCGATTCTGTAGAATCGGGTTGAGGGTGGTGGGAAATCCGGAGGCGACCGTGATCACTTCGTCGCCCGGTCTGAGGCGGCGATCGCCGAGCTTGGCGCTGGTCAGCGAGGAGAGGGCCACGAGATTTGCGCTCGAACCGGAGTTCACGAGCGCGGCGGAACGGCTGCCGACATACCGGGCAAATTGTGTCTCGAACTCGGCGGCGAACCGCCCAGTAGTCAGCCAGAAGTCAAGCGCCGCCTCCACGAGCCGTTGCATCTCGCTGGCGTCGAATACCCGTCCGGACACCGGTACCGGTGTGACGCCCGGGACGAATGGCTGGCGCACGAAGCGCTCGTCATGGTATGCGGCGACGAGCTCGAGAATCCGGCGGCCTAGCTGGTCAGAGTTGTCGTTCATAACGTCCAGTCAGTTCGACGAAAAGAAATCACTGTACCAGGCCACGGTCCGCGCCAAGCCCTCGTCCAGGGAATAGCCCGGCGACCATGCTAGGAGCTTGCGGGCCTTCTCGGCGCTCAGGTACTGCTCCGGGATTTCGTTGGTCACTTGGTTGAGCACCTCAGGTTCGAGCGAAGATCCCATCGCCCCCAGAATGTGCCGGACCAGTCTCAGCACCGTGACCTGCGCCTCATTGGCGAAGTTGAAGGCCTGCCCCCGAAGCTCGCGCCGGCTCGCAAGCTGTTCCGCGAGCAGCATGTATGCCGCCGCCCCATCCTCCACGTAGAAGTAGTCGCGAACGAACCGTCCGTTCGAGCGAATGATGGGGCGTTGGCCGCGTATGATCGAACGGATCGTACCGGGCACGAGACGGTTCCAGTTCAGGTCTCCGCCGCCGAAGAAGTTCCCGCACCGGGTGATAGCAACAGGAAGATCGTACGTCGCCGCGTAAGCGTGCGCGATCAGATCCGCGCACGACTTGCTGACGTCGTACGGATGTCGTCCTTGCAGTGGCGTCTGCTCGTCGTAGGGAAGGGTCTCCTGGTCACCATAGGCCTTGTCGGACGAGGCGACGACGATCTGGCGAACGGCCGGGCTCCGCCGACATGCTTCCAGCACGGTCCAGGTGCCGCCGATATTGGACTCGAAGGTCGAGATCGGATTGCGGTTCGCGATACTGACGATGGTTTGGGCCGCGAGATGAATGACCGTATCGACCTCGTACTCGCCGAGCGTACGCTCGATGAGCGCCTGGTCGCACACGCTTCCTTGCACGGTTCGGACACTCTGGGCAAGTCCGGCACGGACGAACTCGGACTGCGGGACCGAGTCGCGAACCAGGCATACGATATCGGCGCCGGCCGCAATGAGACGTTTCACCAGCCAGCCGCCGACCAGACCGGTGGCGCCCGTGACGAAGGTAGGCCGATCCATCCAGAATCCGGAATTTATTGCCAGATCCGCCACGGCGCCTTGTCCTGATTCCAGAGCTCGTTCAGGTAGAGATACTCGCGGTATGTGTCCATGGCGTAGAAGAAGCCGTGATGGCGGTAGGCCTTGAGCTGCCCGTCCGCGGCAAGGCGTTCCAGTGGTTCCCTCTCGAGGATGCAATCATCGTTGGGGATGAGGTCGAAGATCCTGCGACTGAACACGAAGTACCCCGCGCTGACCCAGCTGTCCAGTTGAGGCTTTTCGGCAAACTTCGCTACCGAGCCGTCCGCGTCCAGCTCGGCGAGGCCAAAGCGCGAGATGGGACGGACCGTGGTCATTGTCGCCGCCTTGCCGTGTGACTTGTGGAAGTCTAGCAACTCGGCAATGTTGACGTCCGCCAGCCCATCACCGTAGGTGACCATGAACGTGTCGTCCTCGATGTATTGCTGGACACGCTTCACCCTCCCGCCCGTCATGGAGTTGAGGCCAGTATCCGCGAGGGTGACCCGGAAGTCCTGTTCCTTGTGGGCGCCATGATACAGAACCTGATGCAGACGCCCCAGATTGATCGTGATGTCACTGTTCATCGCCTCGTAATTGAGGAAATATTCCTTGATCATATTCCCGCGGTAGCCGAGACACAGTACGAAGTCGCGGTGCCGGTAGTGAGCGAAGAGCTTCATGATGTGCCAGAGGATGGGCTTGCCGCCTACGTCGACGAGCGGCTTCGGCCGATACTCGGTCTCCTCGCGAAGCCTCGTTCCCTGTCCACCGCAGAGGATGACAATGGTCATGGCTCCACCTCGCAGCCCTCGAGTTCCGACACCTTCGACACGTCAGTGCCCTACCCGATTGTAAAAGAGAAAGCCACGCGAACAACTTAATCGAGGGGTCTCTCCCCCCGGGGTTAGCAAGATTCAGGCCACGCAGCGGGGCAGAAACATCACGAATTCGTCAAGAAGGTCGACAGACACGGAGTCAGAACGCCGATAGTCACTCCTCGACCGGCGGAACAATCATGTTCCGCCGGAACTCATCGCGATCCAAGAAAGGCCAGAGGTCCTCGAGCGGCTTTGACACCATGGTGCCGTCCGCGCGCGGCGCGGAAACCACCGATGGCTGTCGAGGTTCCTCGGGTGGAAGCATCACATCGACGACAAGCGGCCCCGCTCCGCTGAGCGCCGCCCGCACCTTTGCCCGCACGTCGTCGCCGCCGGCGATGCGCATGCCGGGAATCCCATAGGCGCTTGCGACCGCCAGGGTGTCTGGAAGGGTCATTCCGCTTGCCGGATCGCTACCCACCAGACGCTGGAAATAGCGAGCCTGTGACGTACGAATCGAAGCGTAGCCCTGGTTGTTCAGCACGAAAATCTTGATGGGCAGCTGATGGCGGCGAATGGTCTCGAGCTCCTGAACGTTGAACTGGAATCCTCCGTCGCCATCCACGCAGATCGTTCTCTGCTGCTCCCCCGCCAGGCATGCTCCGATCGCCGCGGGGAGCGCGAAACCCATCGCCCCCGTGCCACGGTTGTGAAACACGCGTTGCCCCTTCTTCGTCTCGTAGCAGAGGAGGAAGATTTCGATCCCGGAGCCCGAAGCCGTCGTGCAAACGACCTCACCCTCAGGCACCTCCTGAGAGAGGATCTGCGAAAACGCATAGGTGGACACGTAGTCCTTCCGCGCGTGGTGCTCGGGAAGCACAACCGGATACCTGCCCTTCCAATCGCGGACACGCTCGAGCCAGGTAGCAGGTGTCCGTCGCGGCCTCGAGCCAAGCTGGCGGAGGAGCTCACGGAGAAATGCCCGCGCGTCAGCGACGACCTTCACGTCGACCCGCATATTCATCTTTTCGATTTCAGCCGGATCGACATCGACGAGGATCTTTTTCGCAGCTCGCGCGAGCCGGTCGTGCGCATAGGCGGTGAATGCCATGTCGAGACGCGCGCCGACGGAGAGCAGAAGGTCGCAATTCTGCAGCGTGAAGTTTGCCCCGCGCGGAGCGACCGAACCGGGTCGGCCCGCGAAGCAGGGGTGGTCCTCCGCGAGCAAGTCGATCCCGAGCCAAGTGGTCAGCACGGGAATCTCGAGCCGCGTGATCAGTTCCTCGAATTCATCCATGGCGCCGGCGAGCCGGATGCCACTGCCCGCGACGAGCACCGGACGTTCGGCTTTCGCAAGGAGCGGCATCACTTCCGCAACCTTCGCCGGGAGCTCCCACTCATTCCACGCGGAATCGGCGCTCCCGGGTTCGAATCCTTTCATCCTGTCTGGTTCGACCCGTGAGGCCTGTATGTCCAGCGGCAGGTCGAGCCACACCGGGCCCCGCCGCGCTTGCCGGGCGAGATGAATCGCCTTCTCCAAGTGGAAACGAATGGACTCGGGCTCGGTCACCGTGACGGCATATTTCGTGATCGGCGAAACAATCGAGACGATGTCGATCTCCTGCACGCCGAGCATGCGGAGTCCGCTCTTCCCCTTGAGATCGGCGCGCTTGACCTGTCCAGAGAGAAAAACGACCGGAGACGAGTCAAGCCAGGCACCCGCGAGCCCGGTGATCGCATTCGTCCCGCCCGGCCCCGCCGTGGTCATGCAGACGGCCAGATCGTTCGTCACCTTCGCCCACGCTTCCGCGGCGATCGCTGCCGCCTGCTCGTGAAGGTTGGCCGTGTAGCCGAGGCCGGGCGTACGCCCGAGGCTGTCGTTCAGGTGCATCGCCGCGCCTCCGGGCACAAAGAAGACGTGGCGAACTCCGTTCACGGCTAGCGTCTGGAAAACGTAATCGGAGAGCTTCATCGGGGACGCGGGCCGCCAATCGCCCTATTGTCGACGCCGTGGCGCATGCCCTTACGCGGGCACCGCATAGCAGACTGTCTCCCACACCTGTCCATGTGGGCGCAAGTAGAAACGGTAATGCGGGTTGAGCGAATGAATGAGCAGCGGCAACTTCCAGAGATGGTCTTGAACGTGGTACACGCACACGGCCAGTCCGGGTCGGTCACGGGCAATGATCTGGCGTGCACCCGCCAATGCCTCCGGCTCAAAACCTTCGATGTCGAACTTCACATAACTCGGAGCTTCAGAGATCACGCTATCCAGAGTCACGCATTCCACGGTAGATTCGCCACCGCCCACCTTGGAGCCCGTCCCCCCACCCTCGGAGAAACGGAGCCAGCAGTTCTCACCTCCTACCGCCTGATGCCGCGCAATGATCCGTGAGCGGACGCCCGCCGGCATCCTGCCAAGCCGCTGCTGCATGGATGCGAAGTTCGTGGCATCCGGCTCGAACGCATATACGCGTCGAAACTTACCACCCGTCCATTCGACAAAGTGCGCAATCGTATCTCCGTCATAAGCCCCGACGTCCACAAAGATACAACTCTCATCGAGAAGGACCCGGTCGATCACACCCGTTGGGAAATACATGCCCCTCGATGGCAGCGCCAGACATCCGAAATCGGAAAACAACCGCCAGCGAACTTGAGCGAGATACTCGGCATAAGAAGCCGCATCCGCCCATAATTGCCCACACTGGATGACGTCGTCCGCCTGTTCGTGAACCTTGCTGGGGAGATCAACCTGTATGTGTGGCAAAAACAGATCCGGGAACTTCCAGAAGAGCAGCGTGAATGGCACGACGGTTCGGCAACCCAGCTCCTGCAGTACGCGTCTCTGATCTTCCAGGCGTCCTGTCCACTCCGCCCATATTGTGATCACGAAGGTCGCCGAATCCCCGTAACGGGCGGCCACTTCTCCCGGCGGGAAAATCTGTATTCCATCAATCGACTGACCCCAGAGAGATTTGTTGTTGTCACTGAAGGCAAGCGGCTCCACACCGACCGTCCGAAGACCCTTGAGCGTCTTGCGCCCGAGGCCACCTGCACCAAATAGCACTATCCCCGTCGTGCCTTCACTGATGCGATCAAAAGTAACGGATTCTCGCTTTCGACACTCGGTAATGCCCTCATCTAGCAAGTCACTTACTTCTCGTGTGTTCATGTCGACCGATTAATCCCCTATTCCCTAGACCGTGTCAATCCACCTCGACCCCTAGAGACACGCACAGTTCCTCCTTGCCCGACGGCCGGCAGACACGGCAACTATGTCGCTAGCGAAGGAGCCTTTTCTCAGGAACCGCGTAGCAGCACGCATCCCAGCAGTCTTCGGCGTGCGCTCTCAGAAAGAACCGGTAGCCCGGGGACACCGATCGTATGAAGAGTGGAATGCGCCAGAGATGATCGGGCCGGTGATACACGCTGATCGCGAACACCGGCTCGTGCCGCAGCATCACGCCGCTGGCGCCGCGCAGCGCTTCTATCTCCATACCTTCGACATCCATCTTGATCAAGGTAGGGCGTTCTCCCGCCAGGATTCCATCGAGGGTATCGCTCTCGATTTCCACCTCACCTGCACTGTTGACGGATGACGTCACATCGCCGCGGGCAGAGAAACGCACTACGCCACGTTGCGAGTCGATTGCCACGCGCCGAGTCTGCACGTGGTCCCGTATCGTTTCCGGCAAGCCAGCCACCCTCGCGAGGAGCATGCGATACGTTTCAGGATCGGGCTCGACCGCCAGGATCTTCGAGAAGCGCGTGCCGCGTAGCTTGAGAAAGTGCACGACCGTATCTCCACTGAACGCGCCGCAATCCACCAGAACTTCGTTGGCGCACTCAGCGTAGACATCGGTCGGGAAATATTCACGCACGCGAACCTCGTTCGGCACAGCTCGGCCCTCTCGGTCAAAACCAACAAAGACTCGGCGTTCGAGCTGTCGTACATATTCCGCGCGGCTCGCAACGTCGTGCCACGTCATCGCCATCGCGAGAATGTCGGCCTTATCCGCAGCGAGCTTTTCCGGACGATCGAGACACCAGTACGGCACAAAGGTGTGAGGATATTTCGCGAACAAGAGCGCGTATGGGACGACCCGGCGGCAGCCCAGGCTTGTGAGCTGCTCCGTGATTGCGGTGCGATTGAAGATCGTCACCACGAACACCGCCGCGTCGCCGAAGCGCTCCAGCGCCTGCGGTACCGGAAACACCGGCAGACCTTCGATCTGCTTCCCCACAAGGGCCGGCGAATTGTCAGCGAACGCTAACGGCCGCAAACCCCTCGCCGTCAGTCGTTGCGCCGTGTGACAGCCGAGCGGGCCAGCTCCAACCAAGACGAGCGACTCTCCATACGGGCCCGCCACG
>Ga0126372_10001051_pt1 | contig 10828 bp, 6 predicted proteins | sample PanSoiMetaPlot_6_FD_92762 | JGI IMG/M metagenome (GOLD analysis project Ga0126372, IMG submission 92762) | Tropical forest soil microbial communities from Panama - MetaG Plot_6 | ecosystem: Environmental > Terrestrial > Soil > Tropical forest > Bulk soil | place: Panama | collected 2016-02-17
AGCGAACCTGGAGCACGATATCGCACAGGCAAAACTCGCGCACCTCGACGCCGATCGTTACGCGGGGCTCTACCAGGGCGGAGTGGTATCGAAACAGCAGTACTACCAGGCGAAAGCGAATGCGGATGCTCTTGATGCGGCCGTCGAGGCCGACAAGGCGGCGGTCGAAAACGCCCGCGTCCAGCTCGTTTACTGCTCGATTTATTCTCCCATTAACGGGCGCACCGGCACCCTAATGATTCACCAGGGCAATATGATCAAGGCCAACGACACGCCCTTTCTGATCAATATCAATCAGGTTGAACCGATTTATGTCACCTTCACGGTGCCCGAGCAGTACCTGGCTGCCATCAAGCGATTTGCTTCCGCGGGGAAGTTGCCGGTCCAGGCCAGCGTCCAGGAAGACCGCCGCCCAGTCGTGGGCAAGCTGAGCTTCATTGACAATACAGTGGACCAGACGACCGGCACCATTAAGCTGAAGGGCGAGTTTTCCAATCGCGACCGACGCCTGTGGCCGGGGCAGTTCGTCAACGTTACGTTGGTTTTGCATACTCAGCCCAACGCGGTCGTGGTGCCTTCGCAAGCCGTGCAGAACGGCCAGCAGGGGCAGTTCGTATTTGTCATCCAGCATGACATGACCGTTGAGATGCGGCCCGTCAGGGTCAATCGGAACAGCAATGGACAGTCGATCATTGACGTTGGTGTAAAGCCCGGAGAGCGGGTCGTCATTGACGGTCAGCTGCGTTTGGTACCGGGCTCGCGGATACAAATCAAGCAGTCGGTTGCTCCCGCTCCCGCGCCAGCCGCCGGTACCCAACCGTCTGCCCAGTGGCAATGCCCAATCGGTGCCAGCTTCAGGTGCCAGATGGGACTGCCATCATGAATGTCGCGGAACTGTTCATCAAGCGTCCAGTAATGACCGCCTTGGTCATGTTGGCCATGCTGCTGTTCGGGGTAATGGCGTACCGAACCCTTCCGGTCAGTGATTTACCGAACGTTGATATTCCCACCATTCTGGTTTCCGCGAGTCTGCCCGGAGCCACCCCGGATACGATGGCATCGGCTGTCGCCATGCCGCTCGAGAAACAGTTCTCCACCATTGCCGGCATCGACTCCATGACCTCGACCAGCACCCAGGGTTCGACCCAGATCACGCTGCAGTTCAACCTGAGCCGCAGCCTCGATGCCGCGGCCCAGGACGTGAATTCGATGATTGCCAAGGCCGGTCGCGACCTGCCGCAGAGCATGCCCTATCCCCCTTCGTACCAGAAGGTCAATCCGGCAGACTCTCCCATCCTCTATTTGTCGTTGAGTTCGCCGACGTTGCGCCTTTCCGATGTAGATGAGTATGCCGAGACCCTGATCGCGCAACGCGTTTCGATGATCGACGGGGTAGCGCAAGTGAGCGTGTACGGGGCACAGAAGTATGCCGTCCACGTGAAGCTCGATCCCAAGGAGTTGGCCACCCGGCAAATTGGCACGGACGATGTCACCAATGCAATCGCCAACGGGAATGTCAATCAGCCCACCGGCATTCTCTATGGCAAACATCGCGCGTTCGTGGTGCAGGCCAATGGTCAATTGAAAAAGGCCGCCGACTATGCACCACTGATCGTCGCTTACCGTAATGGGGCGCCGGTTCGCCTCAAGGACTTAGGGCAAGTCGTCGATGGTGTGGAAGTCGACAAAACTGCCAGCTGGTATTACGACGTCAAAGGCGAATTACGCCGCGCCATCGTGCTCGCCATTCAGCGACAGCCGGGTACGAATACGGTCGAGGTGGTCGACTCGATCAAGAAGTTGCTGCCCATCTTCCGCCAGCAGATGCCGCCGTCGGTGAACATGGAGATTCTTTACGACCGTTCGGTATCGATCCGCGACTCGGTCAGCGATGTTAAGTTCACTTTATTCTTGGCATTGGTGCTGGTGATTCTGGTTATTTTCCTTTTCTTAAGAAATCTTTCGGCGACCACGATTCCCAGCCTGGCGCTGCCGATGAGCATCATTGGCACGTTCGCGATCATGTACGCGATGGGATATTCGCTGGACAACCTATCGCTCATGGCTCTGACCCTGTCGGTCGGATTTGTCGTCGACGATGCTATCGTGATGTTGGAAAACATCGTGCGCCACATGGAATCCGGCGAGACTGCCATGGAAGCGGCATCGAGTGGGGCGAAAGAAATCGGGTTCACCATTATCTCGATGACGCTGTCGCTGGCGGCAGTATTCATTCCCGTGCTGTTCATGAGCGGAATTCTGGGGCGCCTGCTGCACGAATTCGCGGTGACCATCACCGCCGCCATCTTGGTTTCCGGTTTCGTCTCCCTCAGCCTGACCCCCATGTTATGCAGCCGCTTTCTTCGCGCAGCTGGAGACGAGCGGCACGGCAAGATCTACGACGCCTCGGAACGCGTGTTCGACGGCATGCTCAGCCTGTATGACCGCAGTCTGCGAGTGACCTTGAAATATCGCGCGACCACCATGCTTGTTTCCGTGGTGGTTCTGATTGCAACCGTTTACCTGTTCATGATCACTCCTAAGGGTTTCTTGCCGGACGAGGATACTGGACAAATCTTCATTTTCACCGAAGGGGCACAAGGCATTTCCTTTGACGGCATGGTGCAGCATCAATTGGCGCTTACTCAATTGGTCATGAAACAGCCCTGGGTCGAATCCTTCATGTCGACGGCGGCGGGAGGGAATGCCGGACGCCTGTTCATCAAGCTGACTCCGCGTCAGACACGCAAATCCGCCATGAATCTGGTGCAGGAACTGCGGCCGAAGCTGGCCCAAATCCCAGGAATTACCGCCTACCCGCAGGTGCTGCCGCCGATTCGCATCGGTGGCAACTTGACCAAGAGCCAATACCAGTTCACGTTGCAGGATCCCGACACACACGAGCTTTACGAATACGCTCCGCGGCTGGAAACCCGGTTGCACGACGATCCTAAGTTTCGCAACTTGCTTCAGGACGTCACCACCGACCTGCTCATTAAAAATCCCCAGGTCAATGTTGACATCGATCGCGATAAGGCCTCAGCGCTCGGGATCACGGCCAGCCAGATAGAAGACGCTTTAAATACCGCCTACAGCCAGCGCCAGGTCTCGACCATCTATGCGCCCAATAATGCCTATCGCGTAATTACGGAAACCGAAGATCAATACCAGCTTGATCCGTCGCTGCTGGCATTGCTGTACGTGCATTCGGCCAGCGGACAGTTGGTCCCGCTCAACGCTGTGGCCAAGCTTACCTATAATGTCGGCCCGCTCAGCATCAACCACCTGGGCCAATTGCCGGCAGTGACGATTTCGTTCAACTTACGGCCAGGAGTATCGCTGGGCGATGCCGTCGACGCGGTCAATAGAGAGGCACAGCAAATGCTGCCCTCGACCATCAGCACCAGTTTTCAGGGAACCGCGCAGGCATTTCAGTCTTCTGTGACCGGCTTGGGAATGCTGCTGGCGATGGCGATTCTGGTCATCTATATCGTGCTCGGGATTTTGTACGAAAGCTTCATCCACCCCATCACCATTCTTTCCGGTTTGCCATCGGCTGGATTCGGAGCGCTCTTAACTCTCCTCGTCTTCCATGTGGACCTTAGTCTTTATGCCTTTGTGGGAATCATCATGCTAGTCGGCATTGTAAAGAAGAACGCCATCATGATGATTGACGTGGCCCTGGACAAGCAGCGAGCCTTGGGCGAGAGCGCACAGGATGCCATTTATCAGGGCGCATTATTGCGCTTCCGTCCCATCATGATGACCACTATGGCAGCTCTGATGGGAACTCTGCCCATCGCGCTGGGCTTCGGAGCGGGTGCAGAGTCCAGACGCCCGCTTGGCCTGGCGGTCGTCGGCGGGCTAGTCTTCTCACAGCTGCTGACCTTGTACATCACACCTGTGTTTTACGTTTACATGGAATCTTTCTATCGGTTTGTCAAGTCGCGGCGCAGGCGCGAGCCCGCACTGGAGGCTATGGTCGGCGACCCGGCTTACGCCAGCAAGGTGGGAAAGTAATCTCTCTCTGGAGTCTTCTTGCTATTCTCAACCCCGCTTGCCGACGGTTTGTGACGCCGCTCCTCGCTGGTCAGCAATCACCTTGGCACTGGCGTCGACTCCCTGTATAAATTGGGGTTTGAACTCCAATGTGAAGGCGCAGTCAACCGCTTCGGAAGATCGACCAAGACCGAATGCTGCGGCAGGTTTCGGCCGTTTCCTGCTGCCTTCACCAGCCGATCTGATTTTCCTCGGTCTGTTCATTGCCCTATCCTTTGGCAGCCTTTCACCACGACTGCTTTGGGATGCCGACATCGGTTGGCATATTCGTAACGGGCAGAATATTCTTCGGACCCACACCGTTCCCCGTAAGGACTCATTTTCGGCGACGATGAGTGGCCACCCGTGGTACGCCTGGGAGTGGCTTTACGATGCGGCCATCGGATGGATCTATAACCGCTCCGGACTAAATGGTGTAGTGTTCATTAGCGCATTGGTGATTGCCTCAACTCTGAGTCTGGTTTTCCGATGCAGCCTCCGGCGGGGCGGCGGACTGGCAGTCAGCCTGCTCTTATTTGTCCTATCAACCATCGCCTCGTCCATTCACTTTCTAGCCCGGCCACATGTGGTCGGTTGGCTCTTAGCAGTGTGTTGGTTTTCGATTCTGGACACGAACCGGCGCGATGGCGTCGGTGTCCGCCGCATTTTGTTTCTTCCTCCCCTGATGCTCTTGTGGGCGAACCTACACGGCGGATTCGTACTGGGATTTGTTCTGCTGGGAATTTATCTCTTCGCTGACATCCTGACGCTGCTGGGATGTCCTGAAGTTGATGAGCGACGTACAGCCGCTAAGCGAGCCAGCGTGTTGATGGTCATTGGCGGAGCTAGTTTTCTGGCCAGCATGGTGAATCCCTATGGGATCAGTCTTCACATCCACGTTTATCAATACCTCACGAATCGCTTTCTGATGCAGCATATCAATGAGTTCCGCCGTCCGGATTTCAACGGCATTCCGGCACAGGCTTTTCTGCTGATGATTGCTCTCGCCGGCGTTGCCATCGTTGCCGCTCGCGGTCGTATGCGCTGGGCGAACTGGCTGTTGGTGATTTTCGCCATCTTTTCTGGGATGTATGCCGCTCGGAATATTCCCTTCGCTTCAATGCTCCTGATGATGGTCACCGCTCCTCTGCTAACGGGCAAACTTGAGAGGAGAACAACCTTTTTCGCCGGCCTCGAGCGCTGGCGAAATATAGAACTCGCTGGCCGTATTCCGGTTTGGCCGATTCTAGTAGCGGTGGCGAGCGCTGCAATTTGTCTCCAACAAGGACACTTCCTTGGAAAACAGCTCATGGCGGCACACTTTGATCCATCCCGATTTCCCGTGCAAACGACCGAGCTCTTCGAACGACAGGGAGACCGCGAGCGCATCTTCAGCCTGGACGCCTGGGGCGGATATTTCATTTATCGGCTTTATCCGGAAAATAAGGTGTATATTGATGACCGACATGATTTCTACGGCGAGCCTTACATACGTGATTACTTGAAAGTGATTCATCTCGAACGAGGGTGGGAGCAAGTGCTGGATCAGTGGAAGGTCCGCCTCATCGTAATGCCCTCAAAAGCAAGACTGAGTGAAGCGCTGCGACGCTTGCCGGGTTGGAAGGTCCGCTATGCTGATGCGACCGCGACGATGTTTGAACGCCTTTAACGGTTGGGGACGGAGCGGGACCTTATCGGGTATCGATGTTGAAGCCCATGATGGCATTTACCTCAACCGGTTGATCCCCACGAAACGCCGGCTTGAACTTCCAGCGGGGCAGGGACGCCAACACCTTGGCACTGGTTGGTTCAGGACCAGCTTCAAGCACACGCACGTTCCGTAACGCTCCTGTCGGATTGAGGATGCACGCAATCACCATGCGCGCGGGTGTCAGGCCGGCAGGCAAATCAGCGCGGAGGAGTTCCGGCCTGCTTAGTTCCTGGGAATATACATGTTGCGCGGAGGTTGGGTCGGCATATTGAAGAACTGCCGTACCCAGGGCCGTTTCGAAATAGATGGTGTACACCGGATCGCCTTTCAAGGCGCCGTAAAAATTGAACGCTCCGCCCGAGCGAGAGCTGGCCACGACCGTGATTCCTGGACCACCTTTTTTCAGATGTGTGCGGCTGGGATCGGCGGGATCGGTCGAGCTGCCGCCCCCGCCAAAGCTCGGGAGAGTGATCGTGTTCCCTCCGTTGACAGAGATCCCGGGCGTGCTCGAAACGCCGGCCACGACTGTTCCCGCACCCCCTGTGCCTGGGTATGGGGATACTCCGCTCTTCGACACCGGGTCAGAACCGCGGCCAGCGCCGGAGCTAGTTGCGCCTGTACCCTCGCCATCAAGGCCGCTGCCTGGGCCGTTGCCGTGTCCCAAGCCACCGCCTTTGCCGGAGCCGCCAACCCCAGTTTTTGAACCTCCAGCCGGAGATACGGCGAGCGCACCGGCTCCTCCCGATCCGGGCAAACCCACCCGCGATCCAGGTTGGCTGGATACCACCACAGCGGTGTTCATGGCGGCGGTCCCGCCGGCACCCTTGGACTGGGCTGCCGCCGAGCTCGTCTCTAAGCTGCCGGCTAACCCGGTTCCTGATTCTCCCTGGCCGCTTCCCGGGGCATTTCGGGGGCTGACGCTTGAGGGCGGCAGTCGAACGTTTGAGGCAAGCGTAGCAACCTGACTGGCGTACCTTGCAGGATCTGCCGATCCGCTGTCTAAGATGCTCGGTGGCGGTGGTACCACGTTCGTTCCAACAGCCACGGCGTTAGGGTCACCTCGTCGGCTAACTGATCCGAGTTCGACGGGCGGAGGAACAACCTGCTTGTGCAGTTCGCCAACCTGGATGCCGTAAGAGGAGAGTTCGCGACTCACATTGCTGGGCGGTGGCGCAACTATGCTGGGCTGGGGAAGGGTAAATCGGGATGAGGTTGCATTCGGGCTGGCCGGGGCCGATACGGGAGGGGGTACCACATCCATGCTGCGTGCCGCGGGCAGGCGTGTGCCGGCAATGTTCTGTTGAAGCGAAGGCGGTGGCGCGATCACCGAGGTCGTCACCCCCGCGAGTGCGCGCAACTTGTCGCGGGAAACATTCGGGGGCGGGGCAACGATGGCCGCCGTCACTTCTGGGAGGGATTGAATTTTATCGCGCGATACTTGGGGAGGCGGCGCCACGATCGATGTTGCCAGCGATGGCGATGATTGCAACTGGTCACGAGATACGCTTGGAGCCGGAACGATAGCATCTGCTTGCGGCAGGGCAGGGAGTGAGGTCTGCAATCCCGAGGTGGGCGGTGGTCCAGGAACTCCGCGGATCGCCAGCAGATTGGCAACGGGGAAATCGGACTTGGGCAAATTGATTTTCGGAGCGTCAACCACCTTTTCCATTGGCGAGCTGCCACGCACTACGCGAATGGTCTGGGTACGATCGGGAGCTTGCTGTCCCCCGGCTAGTCCGGATTCCCCTTTCTCCGCTCCGCCAATGTCTTCGGTCTGAGGTAGCTCGTCTGCGGAATAGTAGATCACATCGTATTTCGGGCTGACAGGCGGCACGTAAGGTTCGATCGAGGCTATTTTGGCCGGAATTACTATGACTGCCGCGAGTAAAGCGCTCTCCAAAATCCAGGCTGCAAACATTCCACGGACGGGAAGGATTTTGGTCGGAGCTTCTGCCGCCAGTGGCCTGGGGGAGCGCCGCATGGCGGGGCCAATGCTGGTGACAAACTCATCCCAAGGCGAGGACCAGTGGATAAGCAGTTGCGGGGCATCGTCGAGCGACGTGGCAGATGCCTCCGGCACTGAAGCCATTTGGGCTGCCTCGATCATGCGTTCACCCGATTGTTGAGACCGACATCAATCACGTCGCCTACGCCGGTTCGGGTCTGGGCTATCGTTCCGGATGGCAACTCGACTACGCTTACCGCTGACAGGCGCACTGGAGCCATCCGCCAGGGCTGCAGATTTTCCTGAACGTATACCACTTGTTGCTCCACATTCAAATACACGACGTCGATCGCGAAACGCATGCCGAAGGTATGAATGCCGCGGCACGGGACAATCCATAATCCCCTCCCCGGCGGAAATTTCTCTACCTCGGTGGCCATCAAACCGCGCAACCTGGACCAGTGCGTGTCGGCAAGCAACAAATCTGTCGCCAGATAGACCTGACGCGTCCGGTTGAACGCGTATCGCTCACCGGCTGGCACGCTCATCCCAAAATCCCCCGTCTCGCATCCTTCACCACACCAGCGTCATCTGCCCGAAGCCAGGGTGTGGATCAATCCAATCACCGCCGGCCCCAAGGTGACGAAGAACATGGAGGGGAGGACGAAGACCACCAGTGCTGGAATCATTTTGATCGTAGTTTTGGCAGCCTGTTCCTCGGCCCGTTGGCGGCGTTCTGTGCGCAAGGCATCGGAATGCACACGTAGAGCTTGAGCCACGCTGGTGCCAAAGCGATCGGTCTGAATCAATACTCCTACCAAGGCGCGAAGGTCGTCGACGCCCGTACGTTCCGCCAAGTTGCGCAGCGCTTCCGGGCGCGGCTTGCCGGCTCGCATTTCCAGATTCACCAGGTAGAATTCATCGCTCAAGTCAGAGTGGGCGTAACGCAAGTCCTGACCTACGCGAGCCATAGCCTGATCTAGGGATAATCCTGCTTCCATGCAGATAACCGTAAGGTCTAAAGCATCGGCTAATGCCACGCGAATGCGACGCTGGCGTTCGCGAATCATTCTCTTCAGCACAAACCGGGGCAGAAGAAATCCAAGCGCAGGCATTCCGATGAGCAGGTACGGAGAATCAAATCCCGAGGCAACGATCACCGTCACCAGGCCCAGCAGTGCGCCGAAGACGCGCAGGCCGAAATAGATGGTCTCATGGCGGGATTGGCGATATCCGGCCTGCATCAGCCAGGCGCGCGACTTACTTGCTTCCGCCGGTGAAAGCGGGATTGCTTTGCTCAGCGGACCCAAGGCTTGCTCAATTCTTTCCTTGAAGGGCGCGTTTTCCCGTTTCCCTTGCCGCGACCCCAAAGATCGTAACCGTGCGCCGAGCACGGAAGTGGGCATGACCACGGCGGCGGCGAAGGAGAACACGGCGGCCGTCACGGTGAGAAAAACGAGAATCGATAACGTGAGTTCCATATCAGACCTGAATGGCGATAACCCTTCGAATTACAAAATAGCCGATGGTTTGCAGACTTACGCCGATCACTACCAGAATGTGTCCCAGCGGTTCGGAAAAAAGGGGCCGAATGAAGCCGGGACTCATCATTTGCATGATCACGACGATCAGCGGCGGCAAACCCATCAAAAGCATCATGGTCAGGCGCCCTTGTGCGGTAAAAACACGAACCTGGCGCATGATCTTGAAGCGCTCGCGGATCACGTACGACAGGTTGTCGAGAATCTCAGCCAGATTGCCGCCGGTTTCACGCTGCAGCATGACCGCGGTCACGAAGAATTTCACGTCTACCAGGGGTATGCGCTCGGTAAGGTTCACTAGCGCATCGCGAACCGGCAAACCGAACTTTTGTTCCTCAAATAGTGTCCGGAATTCTCCCGCGATTGGCTCGGCAACTTCATTTGCGATCAGTTCCAGGGCTGTGGTAAAGGCGTGGCCGGCACGAACCGCGCGAGCCAAAGTGTCGATTGCCTGCGGAAAAAGCTCTTCAAACCGCTCGAAGCGTTTCGCGCGGCGATGAGTGGCGTAGCCGTATGGCAACACAAATCCCAGAAAAAATGCCATCCAGGCAAACAGGGGATTCTGCATCCATAGCAGAATGATGACAGCGAACAACAGGCCAACGCTTCCGCAAATCAAAAGAAAATTGCCAGCTCTCACCTTTACGTCCGCCTGGGAGAGTAACTTCTGCAGAGCCGAGACGCGGGCAGACCGCCGTAGCAACTGGTCGATCGCTGGGATATTGCTCAGCAGTTCATCGCGCAGCAAAGCCAGTTTTTGATTGGGCTGCCTTTCCGCCGGCTTTTGCACAGCTTCCAGTCGCTCCCGCAGCAGACGGGCGCGCGCGCTGCGTTGGTCGAAAGCCACGCCGATGGCGAAGACCACCAGGGTGACCACAACGAAGACGACGAGGGCGATGGTTGCTGTCATGATCGGTCGGAAAAGGAATTGCTGGGGACTAAATCCTCCATGTGTGTTTCGAACAGTGCCGGCCGCAGGCGACAACCGGCCGCCGCTAACCGTTCAGCGAAGTGCGGGCGTACTCCGGTGGCTTTGTACTTGCCCAGCACTTTGCCGCTCTCGTCAATGCCATACCGATCGAAGAGGAAGAGGTCTCGCAGCGCTATCATCTCTCCGTCCATCCCGGTTAGTTCGGTTATGGACAGCACCTTACGGGAGCCGTCCGATAGGCGTGCGACCTGCACGATGGCGTGGATGGCGGAGGCAATCTGCTGTCGTACGGCTCGCTCGGGGATGTTCAAGTTCGCCATTAGAGACATATTCTCGATTCGGGCCATGGCGTCGCGCGGAGAATTCGCGTGCACCGTGGTCAGCGAACCTTCGTGCCCGGTATTCATGGCTTGCAGCATGTCAAAGGCTTCTTCACCGCGGACCTCGCCCACCACGATGCGATCCGGACGCATACGCAGTGAGTTGATGACTAACTGTCGCTGCCGCACCGCGCCTTTGCCTTCGATATTAGGCGAGCGCGTTTCCAGCCGAACCACGTGTTCCTGTTTGAGCTGTAATTCGGCGGCGTCTTCGATAGTTACGATTCTTTCGGTGGGAGGAATGTAGCCGGACAGTACGTTCAGCAGTGTGGTTTTGCCGGC
>Ga0126372_10001052_pt1 | contig 10828 bp, 10 predicted proteins | sample PanSoiMetaPlot_6_FD_92762 | JGI IMG/M metagenome (GOLD analysis project Ga0126372, IMG submission 92762) | Tropical forest soil microbial communities from Panama - MetaG Plot_6 | ecosystem: Environmental > Terrestrial > Soil > Tropical forest > Bulk soil | place: Panama | collected 2016-02-17
AGAACCGAGCAAAGGCCGTCAACATGACCGAAGGCGTCGACCCGACCGCGCCTACACGTTTTCGTGAGCACGGAGGCTCGCTGTGGTTTCGCGGCAAAGGCCCGGAGCGGCACGTACTCGATCCGGCGCGGCGAGATAGTCTTGTGGATGCGGGTGGTGACGATTGAGTTTGCCGCCATTCAAATTGCTGCGACCGCGTTCGATCCAAGAAGCGATTGAACTGTTGGCGAAGTATACGATGGACGATTCGTTCGCAACCGACGAAGGACCGCTGTACCCGCGAGTGCGAATTGTTGCTGGCGGAACCGACCTGATTCCGTCTATGCGGCAGAAATTGTTCGAGCCGGAGTATGTGTTGGATATCAGGCATATTTCTCAATTACGAGGCATCCGCCGGGCGCCGGATAATGGAGTCGAAATCGGTGCTCTGACTACGCTTGCGACGATCGAGCAGTCGCCATTGTTAAAGCAGCACTATCCCGTGCTGAGCGAAGCAGCCGCTACCGTTGCATCGCCGCTGCTGCGCAACATGGGAACGATTGGGGGCAATATCTGCCTCGATACTCGCTGCTTGTGGTACAACCAGTCGCTGACCTGGCGGAAAGCGTGCGGCTTTTGCCTCAAGAAGGATGGGGATCTGTGCCATGTTGCCCCCGGTGGAAGTAAATGTTGGGCGGCGTTCTCCGGGGACACGCCGCCGGCCCTGCTGTGTCTCAATAGCGAGGTTGACATTGCCGGTCCACGAGGCGTCCGGCGGATCCCGCTACGGGATTTCTACACGGGTCAGGGCGATACCTATCGCAGGCTTCAGCCCAACGAGCTGCTGACCAGGGTAGTCCTCCCGGCCGCCTCGGCGGGATATCGTGGTGTGTATCGCAAGTTGCGCATGCGAGGTTCGATCGATTATCCGCTGGCCGGAGTGGCGGTCGCCCTAAAGCGTGACAACGGACACGTCAGAGAGGGTCGGGTGGCAATTACCGCGGTAAATCCGTCGCCAATGTTAGTCAAAGGCGCGGCACAGATGCTCGCAGGCAAAGCGGTCGATGAGGCGCTTGCCGAAGCAGTTGGCGATCTGGCCGCCAAGACAGCTAAGCCTTTAACCACTTCGGCTCTCACCCCAGAGTATCGCCGAGAGATGATTCGCGTGTTCACCAAGCGCGCAGTGCTGGACGCCGCAAAGAACTAGTTCTCCATGCTCGGCTGAAAACAATACGATCTAGAACTGCCGTAGTGGCAAGATGGCAGCAGCCGCTGCGGTGGCAGCGCTATAATCCAAGCCATCAACCGAGAGACCGAGAACTGCTTGATCACAGATTGCCACATTCACATCCAGCCCATCGAAATGTTCAAGCCGCAGGCGCTGGAGGTGATGAAGAAGAAGCGGGCGAATTTCGATCAGATTGCCGAATTCTGCCGCTCGCCCAAGGCTTTCCTCGAACATCTGGACCAAGTAGGCATCGAGAGGGCGGTATTAATCAACTACGTGGCCCCGGAAGTTATCGGGTTCACGTCCGGGGTGAACCAATTCGTTGCTGATTACACAAAGCACAATCCGGCTCGGCTGATTGCCTGTGGAAGCCTGCATCCACGCCTCACTTCCAACATTCTGGCCGACGTGGAGCACATACTGCGGCTGAAAATTCGGATGATCAAGATTCATCCGCCGCATCAGTTGCTCTATCCCAATGAGTATCTCAGCGGTGTGAAAGAACTGGAGATCATTTACCGCGCAGCCGAGGCGAACGGAATTCCGGTCATGTTTCATACCGGCACTTCCGTATTTCCGGGTGCGCGCAACAAGTACGGTGATCCGATTTATGTGGACGACGTGGCGGTGGACTTTCCGAAGCTGAAGATCCTGCTGGCCCACGGGGGACGTCCGCTATGGATGGACACTGCATTCTTCCTGGTGCGGCGCCATCCCCATGTTTATTTAGATATCAGTGGCATTCCACCCAAGACTCTGCTCAAGTACTTTCCCCGCTTAGAGGAAATCGTGACGAAAACACTGTTCGGAACGGACTGGCCGGGACCGGGGGTGCCGGACCTAAGAACGAATCTGGAGGATTTCCGAGCGCTGCCATTATCGGCCCAGAGCAAGGAACAGATACTTTCAAGGACAGCCTTAAACATCTGGCCAAAATGACAAGGACCTGCCCCGGCAGTTCGATCTGTTCATGTTGCAGCTTGCTTAAGTTTTTGTGCAGCGAAAAGACATTTGCCAACTTTTCCTCGTTCTTCCTCAGTTTTTCCACAAACCAAGGTCATCGAAATCCCTTGCCCGGCTTGGTTTTCACCGGTATTCGCTGCTGTTAATGTTTTCCGCGGCTACTCACAAGCGTCCTGAGCGAGCACCGGGATGCGTGATGTAAGAGATTGACAAAAATTTCCGAGCAGCTAGAATACGCGACGCCTCCTCACGATAGAATTTTGTACATGACCAACGAAATCGTCGATTCCGTTCTTTTACAGACCGACTTCCCTGAACTCGAACTCTACGCCAGCGGCAAGGTCCGCGATGTTTATCGATTGGATAACGAGCATCTCCTATTTGTTGCCAGCGACCGCATCTCCGCGTTCGACTACGTGCTGGGCACCGGCATTCCCCGTAAGGGCGAGGTTCTCACGCAAATTTCGCTATTCTGGTTTGATTTCCTAAAGACGATCGTTCCGAACCACGTGGTTACAGCCGATGTGAAACAGTATCCGGCGATTGTTCAAAAGTATGACCGTCAGCTCGATGGCCGATCCATGATGGTGGTGCGGGGGGAAATGTTCGCCGTCGAATGCGTCGTCCGCGGCTATCTTTCCGGATCGGGTTGGAAAGAGTATCAAGCGAGCGGCAAGGTTTGTGGGATTCGTCTTCCTTCCGGGCTCAAGGAATCCGATCGGCTGCCGGATCCGATCTTTACGCCTGCCACCAAGGCCACTACCGGTCACGATGAGAACATTTCCTTCGAGGAGATGTGCCGGATCGTGGATCCGGACGAGGCGCGACGACTGCGAGATATCAGCCTGCAGCTGTACACGACTGCTGCTGACTACGCGCGGAAACGCGGCATTATCATCGCCGATACCAAGTTTGAATTTGGGCGCACGGCGGCGGGAATTACGCTCGCCGACGAAGCCCTCACCCCCGACTCCTCCCGCTTTTGGCCGGCCGACCGCTACACCCCGGGAAAAGCGCAGGAGTCTTATGACAAGCAATATGTCCGCGATTATCTGGAACAGATTCGCTGGAACAAGAAGCCACCTGCGCCGTCTCTCCCCCCGGAGGTCGCCCGCCGGACTAGCGAGAAGTACCTTGAAGCCTATCGTCAGCTTACCGGACGCGGGCTGAATGTGTAGTTCGGGCGATCCGAGTGAGAGGTCAAGATGAGCGGAGCGGATTGGACGATTGTGGGGGCCGTTTTTTTCTCAGCCCTCCTGGCCGCCTCGCAAGGTTTTTTTTATGAAGTGATTTCCTTGACAGGAACCGTCATCGGCTTCCTGGTGGCGTCATGGCAATACCATCGCGTGGCCGACCGTATATCTCCCCATGTGACCGCGCGCTGGATCGCCGATATCAGCGGATTTCTGATCCTGTTTCTTGCCATCGTGCTTCTCGCCGGATTTGTGGCTAGGCTGGCGCGTTGGGCATTGCGAGAGGCAGGCCTGAGCTGGTTCGACCGCACGTTGGGCGCGCTGTTTGGCATAGTCCGTGGGGCGTTGATCGTAGCCGTCATTTTGATGGTGATGACCGCTTTTGCGCCCGGCTCGAGGCTGCTCGCCGCTTCGGAGTTGGCGCCATATTTCCTGGTCGTCGGGCGGGCGGCCATTTGGCTGGCTCCGTCGGATTTGCGGGCGCGTTTTTACGAAGGGCTGGATATGCTGCACAATGCGCGTACCGAAAACTTGCCGGCCGCGATACGCGGGCTGAATTGATGCCGCCCAAAACAAAAATTGTGCTGAAACTGGTTAGCCACTGACAACAAGCGAGGCGCCGTGAAAGATCAGCTCGAAGCTTTGATCATGCAGATGTACAAGAGCAATATTCTGTACTCCGAGGCAGTGCGGGAATTCAAGAAGAAATTCATTCTCACCGTGTTACAGGAGAATAACGGAAATCAGTGCCGCGCCGCGCGCGAGCTGGGCATGCATCGCAATACCTTGAGCCGCACTTTAGATGAATTAAAGATTGATGTGCGGCAGTTGCGCGATGCCAAGCGTCCCCCCCGCAGCGCCCGGCCGTTCAGCTTGGAGAAGAAGGCCGCTCGCTGACACCGCGAAAAGACCAGGATTCCCCATAGGCCGCGATCAAGGCGTAAATGGCGAAGGCGTCATCGGCGATCCCGCAAGGCAGTCGAGCGGCCCACCTTGAAAGGCAGGCGGCTGGTTGCGCCAATAACGGTCTCTTCGTGCTGTGACCGCGGCGATAGCTTCTTCATCGCAATAGCCTCGCGGCCCCGCCTGCGCAGCAACCCCGGCGTGAATGCTCTCGATGACGGTCCCGCTAGCTTTAGGTGCAGTCGGCTAGTTGTTCCTGGCGTTCGAGTCATGGTCGGTTGCGAGTTTGGTCAGCTGCGCAGGATTTTTCCTCGAAGGCGGCGGCAATCGAGAGTTCTCGCCAGCGGTAAAGGTAGCCAGCATAGTGTCAGATTCGATGACAGAGGGCCTGGCGGGTTGGCGTGAAGCACGCGGGATGGAGCTCTTGCCCAAAGCCGGCTACCCTTCTGGCTTAATGATTCTTGCCGCCGGAGATACCTCAAGTGGAACTGAAACCGATAAAGCATCCCTAAGTTGAACTTCAGGGCTTTCTCCAGGCAGGACTACCGGATTTTGGCTGCAGCGGTAAGGTTTGGCTGTCGCGATTTTGCAGTGTGTCACGGACAAGTTACCAAGCCCGACCAAGTCTATAGCAAGTCTATAGAGGGTGTTCGATCTATTGCCAGGTCCAGGTTTCTGAATCTCTGGCAGTGGGAGAACCTTATATGCGTCGTATGCGTCTCAACACAGTTGTGACTTGCCGGTGAGGGCTGAACCTGTTTATTTCGGCTTCCGAGATTCAGCTGGAAAGTCGGAAACTCGCGGCCAGGCTGCCACTGCCCGAGCGGCTTCAAATCGCCGTCTGAGGCGCTGAGAAAATACGCGATAAGGCACCGGTTCCGGTTTGACAATTTTCCATGGCACCCGGTAATTTCAAATTTTGCCGCAAGACACGCGTCCAGTTCGTGGAGGTCTGATGAAGCGCCTGCTCGTCTCCTGCTTTTTCCTCTTATTCCTGTTGAGCATCTTTACCGCGGCGCAGGATGTGGCGTCATTTGAAAAGCACATCACTGTTAAAAAGCTGGAGAACGGCCTTACAGTCCTCGTCATGGAGCGTCCCGAGGCGCCGGTGTTCTCCTTCTTCACGCATGTTGATGCCGGCTCGACGCAAGATCCGCTCAATGAGACGGGGTTGGCCCACATGATGGAGCACATGGCTTTCAAGGGTACAACTACGATTGGGACAAAAAACTACGCCGCAGAGAGGGTTGCGCTAGATAAGGTAGAGACTGCCTATGCCGCTTACAATTATGAAAATAATAAGCGGCTCGGCCGCGACGAGGAAAAGGTGAAGCAACTCGAAAAGGTCTGGCAGGACGCCATTGCCGCCGCCCAGCAGTATGTCATCGTGAATCAATTTGGACAGATTGTCGAATCCAACGGTGGCGAAGGAATGAATGCTTTCACCAATACCGACGAGACCGGATATCACTACTCGATGCCCGCGAATCGCTTCCAGTTATGGGCGTACCTGGAATCGGACCGGTTCCTGCATCCCGTGATGCGGGAGTTCTACAAAGAACGCAACGTGGTCATGGAAGAGCGCCGTATGCGCGTCGACAATTACCCTGTCGGACGACTAGTGGAGCAGTTCACGGCACAATCTTTCAGTGCCCACGAATATCATCGGCCGACCGTGGGATGGAGTTCGGACATCAACAACTTGTCGGCTAGCGATGCGGCCAATTTCTTCCATAGGTATTACGTGCCTTCGAATATGGTCCTGGCGATAGTCGGCGCTATCAAGGCTGCCCAAGCCATGCCCATAATCGAAAAATATTTCGGGCGCCTGCCTGTCAGCCCCAAGCCGCAAGAAATTACCACTCGCGAACCACCGCAGAATTCCGTGCGGGAGGTGGTACTGCACGAAGTTTCGCAACCGATTTACCTTGAGGGCTATCATCGCCCCGACTACCGAGACCCGGATGACGCGGTTTACGACGCCATCACGGATCTGATGTCCAGCGGGCGCACATCGCGGTTGTATCGGGCGCTGGTGCGTGACAAGAAAATAGCGTCGTTTTCTGCTGGTTTTAGTGGTTTGCCTGGCGTCAAGTATCCCCATCTGTTTGCATTTTTTGGAGTGCCCTTACCGGGGCATAAACCGCAGGAGATTGCCGATGCCATTCATGCCGAAATCGATCGCCTGAAAACTCAGGATGTGAGCGATGACGAGCTGAAGATGGTCAAGACGCGTGCTAAGGCGAATCTCATTCGCGGGCTGGCGGATAACTCTGGCTTGGCGCAAGAGCTGGCCGTAGAACAGGCCCGCTATGGCGATTGGCGCGAGCTGTTCGGCGAAGTGGATCGCATCGAGAAAGTAACCAAGGCCGACATACGGCGCGTTGCCAATAAGACATTCGTACAGAACAATCGTACGGTTGGGATTATCGAAACCAAGGCGCCTCCGGCCAACGGAGCTCTGGGAGGTGCACGATGAAAAACTCTTCCGTTGGTGTTTGCTCGGCGATGGTTGGCTTAAGAACCAGAGCCTTTAGTGGCTGGACCTGCCGGGCAACGCCCCACTTCCTGCGCCCAATGAGGCTGCTCGCAGCTGTGGTTTTGATGCTGGGCTGCTTTCCTGGGGGAATCACTGCTGGTGCTCAGGAGGCAAATTGGCAAAGCATTCCGGTTCCACCTCTTCCCGAATTCCATCCGAAGGAGCCCAAGCGTGTTGCTTTGCCCAATGGCATGGTTCTGTTTCTACAGGAGGACCATGAACTCCCGCTGATCAACGGTTTTGCCCGCATTCGGGGCGGATCCTACAGCGAACCGGCTAACAAAACCGGCATGGCCGAGATTTATGGAGAGGTTTGGCGCACTGGCGGCACGAAGACTGAAACCGGTGATCAACTCGACGATTTTCTGGAAGCACGCGCCGCCAAGGTCGAGACCGGCGATGGCGGAGACTCCACCAGTATTGGTCTTTCCTGCCTTAAACAGGACTTCGATGACGTATTCAAGGTCTTCGTGGACCTGCTCGAGAATCCTGAATTCCGTGCTGACAAACTTCAACTGGCGCAAAGTGAAGCTTTCGACGCAATCTCCCGCCGCAATGATGACATCAACGAAATAGTCGGTCGCGAAACAGCCAAGCTGGGCTACGGTGCCGAGAGCCCCTATGCCCGGGTTCCCGAATATGCGACTGTGTCGGCTATCGCTCGGCAGGATTTGCTGGATTGGCATCGCACCCACGTTTATCCCAACAACATCATTCTTGGGCTGAGCGGTGACTTCGATTCCGCGGCCATGGAGACCAAGCTCCGGGAAGCTTTCAAGAGCTGGCAAAAAGGTCCCACCGTCAAGGATCAGGAATTTCCGATCACACCTGCGAAACCGGGCTATTACCTGATCGATAAGCAAGACGTGAGTCAAAGTGCAGTTCGGCTCATTAACCCGGGTACTACGCGCCGAAATCCCGACTTCTATGCCATTGAAGTCTTCAATGAGGCGTTCGGAGGCGGGTTTGGTTCACGACTGTTCTCGAATATTCGTTCAATCCAAGGGCTGGCCTATTCCGTTGGAGGCGGCGTTGGCACGGGATGGGACCATCCTGCACTAACTCGTTTGGGCGCGGATACTAAGAGTCAAAGCACGGTAGAGTCAATCCAGGCCCTCTACCAGCAGATTGGCAATCTCAAGAACAGTCCCATCGACGATGAGGAAATACGTCGTGCCAAAGACTCCATCTTGAATTCTTTCATCTTCAACTTCGATACTCCGGAAAAGGTGCTGAGGGAGAAGATGGCCTATGAATTCTTTCGGTATCCGATGGATTTCCTGGAACGCTACCGCGCTGGCATTGAGAAGGTGACGACCGCTGATGTTGCCAGAATCCCTCCGAAGTATCTGCATCCGCCCCAAATGCAGGTGCTGGTGGTGGGTCACAAGGAGGAGTTCGACAAGCCACTGACTTCGCTAGGCCCGGTGACCCCCCTGGATATTACCATCCCACCACCACCGGGACAGGCTCCTGCCGGCCAGGAAAAGCCGTCGCAATAGATACTTGCGACGACCGGCTCGATTTCTGGGAACTTAGCGCGTTTCCGGCGCGTATCATCCAGCATCCATTGACAGGAGGTGGTCGTGTCGAAGCGCCTGAGTTGGGTTCTGCTCACCTTTGTCGTTGCCGTCTCCGTCTGCGCCCGCGCCGACGAATGGCGGAAGACCTATTCCACCGCGGGCAAGCCGGATGTCCGAGTGGATGCGAACGACGCGGAAATTCATGTCTCGACTGCTGATCGCAATGATATAGAAGCGGTAATTATTACCCGGGGCTACAAGATCGGCTCGGGCGGGGTAAGCGTCTCGGAGCGCCAGGTGGGAGATAGAATTGAACTCAAGCTCCATACACCTACCTTTCACGTCTTCTCCTTCGGGGTTCATAGGTCGGTCGAGATTGAACTAAACATCCCGAGAGAGGCTGACCTTGATCTGCGTTCGGGAGACGGCAAAATAATCGCCGAAAACCTAAACGGACATGTGAGTCTCGACTCAGGGGATGGCGATATTCGGGTCAATGCCGGGAAGGGCAGTTTCGACGTTGCAACTGGCGACGGCCGCGTGGAATGCCACAGCATCGAAGGCGATTTGAAGGCAGAGACCAAGGATGGCGGGGTTCGCATCGACGGGGTATTCACCAGCCTGGACTTACACACCGGGGATGGCACGATTGATGCTGACGCGCGGCCGGGCTCCCGAATGACATCCGGTTGGAGCGTGCGCTCGGGAGATGGTAACGTCAACCTGGGGCTGCCGGAGGGATTCTCCGCCGATGTTGATGTGCACACTGGCGATGGGCATATTACGGTGGATTTCCCAGTCACGGTGGAGGGATCGCTGCGGGAAAATGCGATTCGGGGAAAAATCAACGGCGGGGGACAGCTTCTTGAGATCAAGACCGGAGATGGCAACATCACGGTACGCCGCAGTTGACCAGGTTTGGGTTTCTGGAATCGAGCTACTAAGGTATTTCACCCATTGTCAGGCGGCGTAGAACCGCTTAAGATACCCATCCTGGCTTCGTGGTTTCGTCTGCCTACTTTCAGGAGCCAGCCTCGTCTGTGCACCGAGTTTAGCCTCTGTGAGCGTTCCCCTGCGCCTCAGCCATCTCGGAGCAGGAAGGCAAATGCCTTGCGCCACCTCCTCGTATTGCTTTTGTGCTCCATCCCGCTTCTCGCCCAGGATGTTCCCGCCGCGCCGAGCCATTCGTTTTTCGAGCGCGGCAGTCAAATCCGAATGGGTTTGATCGCCGGTCTCATTGCCGCCGATGGGATTACTACCCAACACATCCTCACAGTGGACCACGGCTCGGAAATGGATCCGATTGTAAGGCCGCTCGTAGTCAGAGGAGCCGGTGGGCAGGCGGCAGCATCGGTTTTGGGCTATGGTTTCAGCATTGGAGGCGCGTATTTCCTCCATCGCACCGGGCATCACAAGCTGGAACGTCTCATGCTGAATGCGACCATCGCCGTCGAAACAGAGTGCGTGATCAGCAACCTGGTACAAATCGGGAAGGCCAGGCGCTGACACTAGTTGCGGCACATGAGGCTTTGGTCGACGGCGTGACTGCGCCTGAGCCACGACAGAGACAAGTTGCGCCGATCTCTCCCGCTTGGGAGAATGGTCTCAGCGATGAGACTCCACATCAATGGGGAAGAGAAGAGCTACGATGGGCCACCCACACTTGCCGCGCTCATAAGGGAGATGGGATTGAAATCCGATCGTGTAGCGGTGGAATTAAATCGCGGCATCGTCCCTCGCGACCAGTGGGAAAAAACCGGTCTGTCGGCCGACGACCGGTTGGAGATCGTGCATTTCGTCGGCGGAGGGTGCGAGTAGCTTTGGGCCGCCCCGGGCATAGTTCGAGCAGCAGTGTCTTCACAGATCTACGGTCTTAGTTCTACCACACCTCGCAGCGCTTCTCCGGAGCTAGCGCCGAGTCGTTCTTGCAGGAAAACGCCTTTTGGAACTCGGGAAGATTACTTACAACCCCGTTTACGCGGTATTTGGTCGTCGAGTGAGGATCGGTCTGGGCCTGTAACCGCAAAATCTCGGGCGTATCGTTTTCGCACCAGCCCTGTCCGTAGCCGAGGAAGAAGCGCTGCTCGGGTGTGAAGCCCTCCTCTGACTGGTTCTTGTCGGGCGCGGCCGCAGCGCGGGCCATGTAAGCCATAAATGCCAACTTCAGGCCGCCAATGTCCGCGACGTTTTCGCCCAGCGTGAGCTTACCGTTCAAGTGAACATTGTCGACGGCGATGAACTGATCATATTCATGGGCGACGCAGGCGGTGCGGGTATCGAATTCCTTACGATCAGCCTCCGTCCACCAATTTGCCAGATTGCCCTTGCCATCAAACTGGCTACCTTCGTCGTCGAACCCGTGAGTCAATTCATGGCCGATCACGCCACCGGAGTCGCCATAGTTGACGGCATCGTCGGCTTTCGGATCGTAGTACGGTGGCTGGAGAATGCCGGCAGGAAAATTGATATCGTTCATCTGCGGGTTGTAGTAGGCGTTGAC
>Ga0126372_10001054_pt1 | contig 10821 bp, 11 predicted proteins | sample PanSoiMetaPlot_6_FD_92762 | JGI IMG/M metagenome (GOLD analysis project Ga0126372, IMG submission 92762) | Tropical forest soil microbial communities from Panama - MetaG Plot_6 | ecosystem: Environmental > Terrestrial > Soil > Tropical forest > Bulk soil | place: Panama | collected 2016-02-17
CTGGCGTGGTTGCTCTGGCCGAGTTAGGTACCTCCGCCCCTGGTTGTTACCGCGAATGGCTATCACGATCGCTGCGATGGCCAAGAGGGTGGCGGGTATGACTGCTGCTTGGGCGGGATTGAGCGTGGTAAACACCAAGGTCGTTAGCAGGATACCCGCTGCCACGCCGGAGAGAATGATGACCTTCTTGATCTCGTTCGTGATTGCGAGCGTCTAAACGTGTGAGGGGCTTCAGCCGGCGCCGAATCCAAAATTTGTCGCAGTCTGACGCCCAGCGGAGCTGGACTGTTGACGACCTGGCACCTGTTGGCCCTGGAACGTAGGTTGCACGCAGGTTGGTGCATTGTGCTAACTTGCATATGATAGTGTCACCTAGCGGATCTAGCATAATACAATCTTACAGAACGAGATCTTGCAACCTAGATACTTACGTCTCGCCACCTGCCGGGGGCATGGTGTCAACTTGAAGTACACAGAGGTGCGACGCTCATCCCGCTCGCGCCATCCGGTGATCCGCCGATCGAACCACGCAACGTCAAGACCACGCTTTGTCGCTATCGGTTACCTTAAGCAACCGTCCAGGTGGTTCACGGGACGCTGTGCGCCCCAAAGGCCGTCCGACGTTGCCCGCACTGATTGACGTGGCGGCAATGCGTCCATGATCGCCGAAATTGATACGCCAGCATGCAGTTTGAGGCTTGAGGTGCATGCTGAGGAATCAATCTTGACGATCATGAAATGGCAAGTGGGGGCAACCACCATGATCCCCGCATCCGCATCCGCATCCGCATCCGCATCCGCATCCGCATCCGCATCCGCACCACTGCCCACCCCCTACGCCGTTACTGGATGCCACGGGTGGGCACATCGCGTGATATTGACGGTGGCCCTGGGCCCTCTCACGGGTGGCCAGCCGGGACTTGGGCCGGGCGGCATGACCGGGACCCGGTCCGCTGCGGTCCGTGGTCGTGGGGGTGGTCCGTGGGGTGGTCGTCGGCGACGAGAGCGCGCCGACCATGCGCTAAGGCTTCGTCAAGGTCTCCGCCGCGTGCGGCGTCATGGGGCCGTGTGGTAGCCGGGTCGCCGACCCGGCGCATGATCGCTAAAATTGATACGTCACGATTCACTTCCGGCCTGGATCTGAATCGTGACGTATCAATCTTGGCGATCATGGTCGCGGTGCCGCCCGCCGACCGGCCTGGGGCCGGCGCGCGACACATCCGCAGCCAACCACCCCCACGCGCCCGCCAGATGCATACTGTGATCTTGAGGTGGCCCCGCCGGGGGCCCTGGGCCGGCCTGTCGTCACCACGAGCAGTAATGATTGAAGATCACGAAAAGTGATTCGGCCGACTACGGCTCCCGGTTAAGCTCGAAGAGCCCCTATTCTCAATCGATTTCCCGACGGCCGGCTGTAGCCGATTCTTTGAATGCCGCCTCCCGTGATTTGATCAACACTGTTACGCCATTTGTACGTCTCCATCCAGATTTCGAGAAGGTGTCGCGAGCAATCGGGTATGAACCGGTAATCAGCGTTTTATCCGATCGAATTCATTGGAGCGAACGCCTTCGAGAAATGCCGTCCATTCACGATTGGTAAAGGTGAGTACCGGGCCATCCGGATCCTTCGAGTCGCGAACCTGTACAAAATCGTCGATGAAGCGGACTTCGACGCAAGCTCCAGGGTTGCTCCTGCTGCTCTTGAGCCACTTTAGCAATGTATTATCGGAGCCCTGCATGCTACGCCCTCCACGTCTACGACCTTAATCCCGCCAACTCTCCGTGTGCAGTGTACGTAACGGGGCGGTCACCTGCTAGTGACCTAGGTCTGCCCTGGTGGGAGGGTTGTGACCAAGCTACGGCATCGACGGCGACGCAGGCCGCACGACCAAGAGAATCATGTCCCGGCGACCGATCGTTTTGCTGGCAGGTTACTGGGTCCGAGTGTATTCATGGCCCGCCGTACGTACTCGTCGAGTTCTTCGGGCTTGGACGCCTGATCTTCCATTGCCCAGAACATTGCCCGGTATTGACCGGTGGTCTCCGGTTCGTCGACGAATGTTCGATCGCCCCCGAGCCGGTTCTCCAGGTACAGTACGTCTGGATCGTCCGCGCTCGGGAATTCCAGCAGGGCGAAGGGGCCACGTAGGCCGGCGTAGGCGCCGAACGAGAGCGGTATCACCTGAATTGTAACGCGCGGATGGGTGGCTACCTGCAGCAGGTGCTGCAGTTGATGCCGCATTGCGGACCGTCCGCCAATTGGGCGCAGCAGGACTGACTCGTCGACGATGAAGAATAGTTCGGGTGGATTCTGCCGGTCGAATAGCTCTTGGCGTTCGTGCCGTGACTCGACGTATAGGTCGGCTTTGTCTGTGGGGATTTCGTGGATCTGCAGCACTGCCCTGGCGTACTCCTCGGTCTGAAGTAGGCCCGGCAGGACCAGGGGTTCGAACTGCCGGATGATCGACGCCGACGCCTCGTAGCCGAAGAACTTGATCGTCTCCGGGGCGAGGATCTCCTTGTATTCGGAGAACGGCTGCCGCTTCGAAGCCCTTGCCATCTCGACCAGTTCGTCGATCGCCTGCTTGTCGTGCACGCCGTAGCGATCGAGCAGGGCGCGCAGGTCGGTGACTCCGACCGCGACAGAGCCGTTCTCGATTCGGATGATCTTCGATGGCGACCAGTCGAGGTCGTTGGCGACCTGGCGTTGGGTGAGATCGGCCTGGCTGCGCAGCCGCTTGAGTTCCACGCGCAGTCGACGGCGCATGGCGACCGGGTCGTTCACTTGTTATGTCCTCTCAGGTAGATGCCGATGCTAGGGGTGCTCGCCGGTTCGGACTGTTGATCTCTGTTGCGTGCCGCATGGCGACCTGGAGCGGGTTGCCATCTGGCGGAGCGCCGCATGGCGAAGCGCAACCTAGCAGACTGAAGCACCTTGGTGGCAACGTCCCATGCTCCCGCTGGTGCCGGCGCCGCAAGTGCGGGGTGCAGTTGCAAACCTGGCGTGGAGGCAGATGCATCATGCTACGTTGCATATCTAGTCATCGCTTAGTGGAGCTGGTACGTTACAATCTTACAGAACGAGATCTTAGAACCTAGATACTACGCTCCGCCACCTGCCGGGGGGCATAGTGTCAACTCGAAGTACACAGAGGGTGCGACTCACCCCGCTCGCGCCATCCGGTGATCCGCCGATCGAACCACTGAGCGGAGCAGGCCAATGAACACCAGCGAGAACCTGCCGACCCAACGGTCCCCGGAGCAGGCACCCCAGCAGGCCACTGCCCCGAGTTCCGCCCATCCGGCGACCTATCCGGTGCCGGAGAACCTGACACCCCTGGGCTTGCGGGCCTTCAGGTCCGAGGTCACGAAGTTCGCCACGGCGATCGCGGCCGAACTGGCGAAGAACGAAGACGAGGTCCTCTCGCGGGGCGGCCAGCCGGAGCACACCGCTGAGGCGGTGACCAAGGCTCGGCAGGAGTACGTCCAACGCCTGCGGTCGATGCGTGAGGCCGCCGAGCACAAGGCTCATCACGACAGGTCGGTGCTGGCGGTGATCCTGGTGACGGCCGCGATCGTGGGCCTGAACGTCATGCAGAACTTCCTGCACAGCCGCTGGCAGCTAGCCGTGTTCGTGCTGTTCGTCCTGGTCGGTCTCGCCGGACTGGTCGTGACCTGGGCCGGGCGGCAGGACTGGGACGGTGACCAGCATCCGACCGAAGCCGCTCACCCGTTTCGCGTGATGCGCGGCCGGCGGTAGCCGCAGCGCGGCGGGAGGGTCGGACACGGCCGTCATCCATCGAAATGCCACGTGGCGTAGCGATCGGGCGGGCAGGGTCCGGCGCTTGGTGCCGCGCGCCATACAGGAGCGCTGCGATCATTGCGTGGTGGCAGGTGCATTGTGCTATATTGCATAGCAACTTCTCGCTTAGCGGAGCTTTGCTACTACAACCTTACAGAACGCGATCTTATGTTCCAGACGCTACGTCTCGCTACCTGCCGGGTGTACGTGTCGGCTGTTTGCATGCCACCGGGGCGCGACATCATCATCACGCGCCGCCGTGTGATCCGCGATGGGAACCACTGAAGCGGAGCGGGCCATGAACACCAGCGATGTCAACATACCGACCCCCCGGCTTCCGGAGCAGGCAACACAGCCGGCCGCCACCCGCGTCTTCAGCCCCGTCCAACTCGCGGGCACGTATCCGGTGCCGGAGAACCTGACGGCACGTGGTTTGCGGACCTTCCGGGCCGAAGTCGCGAAGTTCGCCGTAGCGATGGGGGCCGAGCTGGAGAGGAGGGCGGATACGGTCCTGTCCCGTGGTGATCAGCCGGAGCACACGGCGGAGGCGGTGATCAAGGCTCGGCGGGACTGTCTCCAGCGCATGGGGTCCGGGTACGTCGGCAGTAGGGCCGGGCGTGCCCGGACGGTGCTGGTGGCGATCCTGCTGATCGTCTCGACCGTGGGCTTGAGCGTCATGCAGAACTTTCTGCACAGCTACTGGCAGGTGGCTGTGTATGGGGCGTTCATCCTGCTCGTCATCTGGGGGTTGCGCCTGATGTGGCCGGGGCGGGCGGGCGGCCATGAGTCAGGGCGGCCGGACGGTCACGAGAGCGCTGAGCATGTCGAGCCTGCCCAGCGGTGAATCCAGGAATTAGCAGGCGAGGTTTTCGAGTATTCGACGACGGGATGGTTCGAACATGGCGCTATTGACCAGGATGTTTCCCAATCTGAAGGCCCTATGACAGCCCCGCTTTGTGACGAAAGCCCCGTGCACCGCGGCCCCGTCCGGCGTGGGGGGCGGCGGTGCCCTCAGTCGCTCAAGGCCGTCTCAAGGTCGGCGTGGATCTCGAAGATCGTAGTGAGGCCGGTCACCGTCAGCGGGCGCAGCACCGGGTCACCGGTTGCCACCAGGCGCAGGGTCGCGCCGGCCTCGTCGGCCTGTTTTCGGGCGGTGATAAGGGACGCGAGGCCGGCCGAGGACATGAAACCCACCTTGCGCAGGTCCAGGACGAGGACATCAGGCGTGGACTGGAGCTGGCCCGCGATCATGGATTCGAGCACGGGTGCGGTGAGCATGTCGATGTCCCCGACCACGCGCAGGACGCGTAACCCCTTGGCCGGCGAGCTGGCTTGGACGTCGATGACCGGGGCGGTTTCGTAGGGGTCGGGGGCGGGGTCTTGCCGGCTGTGGGGCGCATGCCGCGCACCGCTGGCCTTCTTGGTGGAACCCGTCTGCGTGATCTCGATCAAGGGGCAATTCCCGACTAGACGGCTGCAGGTTCGGCTCCGTCGAGATTACTCCTTGTGCAGCTGTGGGTGACAGGTTGAATGGCGGGCAATTGGGTGAGCTCCGGGCGATCCGATTCACAGAGCCGGCGGAACGCGTCGTGGGTCGCCGAGCCCGGCTTGGCGGTGTAGGCGATCAGCCGCTGGTCGGAATCCTGCAGGTACATGACCTGGCACTCCAGCTCCAGGTCGCCCAGCTCGGGGTGCCGCAGGCGCTTGGAGGTGGCGCGGCGCACCTCGACCCGGTGCTGCGCCCACATGGCGCCGAATCTGGGTGAGGTCGCGAGCAGTTCGGTGACCAGCTCCTGGATGCCCCGGTCGCCGGGGTACCTGGCCAGGGCGGCTCGCAGGTCGGCCAGGCAGGCCTCGATGAAGCGGATGGTCTGCTCGTCGTCCCAGTGCGGGTCGTCGTCGGGCCGGCGGAACGTCCAGCGGATGATGTTGCGCTCGTCCGGCGCGGCGCGGTCCAGGTCGCCGATGAACGGGATGGCGAGCCGGTTCCAGGCGAGCACGTCGTACTTGGCGTCGAGCACGTAGGCGGGCACCCGCAGGCTGTCGAGCAGGTAGCGGACGCCCTGGGTGACCTCGCGGCTCGGGCCGGCGGCCGGCGGCGGGTTCTCGCCGGCGACGCGGAACAGGTACTCGCGCTCGTCGGTGGTGAGCATGAGGGCGCGGGCGATGGCCGAAAGCACCTGCCTGGACGGCCGCGGGCCGCGGGCCTGTTCGAGCCGGATGTAGTAGTCGATCGACATGCCGGCGAGCTGGGCCACCTCCTGGCGCCGCAGTCCGGGGACTCGCCGGCGGGCGCCGTTGGGCAGCCCGACGTCACCGGGGCGCAGCCGTCCCCGGCGGCTACGAAGGAACGTGGCCAGCTCGGACTTGTGCACGGTTCCAAGAGTGCCCGATCGAGGGGCCGCCATGGGTGGTACCGGCGATACCAGTGTCGGCGGGTCCTCCCGGCCGGCGGGGACCGGCGCAAGGCTGGCGGCATGGACAGAATCGCTCTGATCACCGGAGCCAACAAGGGCATCGGCTTCGAGACCGCCAGGCAGCTCGGCGGCGCCGGCGCGACGGTGCTGGTGGGTGCCCGCGACGAGGACCGCGGCAAGCGGGCGCGGGCCGCCCTGGAGGGGGAGGGCATCGACGCCAGGTTCGTGCGGCTCGACGTCACCGATGAGGCGTCCGTGCAGGCCGCGGCGAAGTGGGTGGATGCGGAGTTCGGCAAGCTGGACGTCCTGGTCAACAACGCCGGCATCGCGGTCCGCGACGGCGGTTACCTGCCGAGCCAGACCACCATGACGGCGCTGCGCAGGACGTTCGAGACGAATGTCTTCGGGATCGTGACCGTGACCAACGCGACGCTGCGGCTGCTGCGCGCGGCGCCGGCCGCGCGGATCGTGAACGTCTCCAGCGGCGTGGGCTCGCTGACCTGGATGAACGTGACGCAGGGCCCGATGCGGGACATGGTGTCGGTGCCGTACCCGGCGTCCAAGAGTGCGGTCAACATGGTGACGGTCATGTACGCCAAGGAGCTGCGGGACACTCCGATCAAGGTCAACGCCGCGAACCCCGGTTACTGCGCGACCGACCTCAACGAGAACTCCGGGTTCCGCACGGCCGCGCAGGGCGCCGAGGTGGTCGTGCGCCTGGCCACGCTGCCCGCGGACGGCCCGACCGGCAGGCTGTGGGGTGACCTGTGGCCCGAAGCCGAAGGGGAGGGTGAGCTGCCCTGGTAGGCCTGGGATGCCCCCCCGGTAGGTCAGGACGGCGCCCTGGTAGGGCGGACGGCCCCGGTAAGGCGCTGGTGAGGGCTCTCGGTGGGGCACGCCCTGGTGTGGTCAGGGTGCCGGGTGAGTGTGGCCGTAGCGGCGGTCGGCGTAGGCGGCCAGCGCCGCCGCCTGCGCCCGCTCGTCGAGGACGCGGGGCCGGCCGATCGCGGCGGCCCGCTGGTACAGCTCGCAGACCCATTCCAGGGTGAGCGAGAGTTCGACGGCCTGGTCGAGCCGCCCACCGTGGGTGATGGCGCCGTGGTTGGCCATGAGCGCACCGAGCCGGCCGTCGAGGGCGTCGGCGACGGCGGTGGCCAGCTCGGGCGTGCCGAAGGTGGCGTAGGGCGCCACCCTGATCGGCCCGCCGAGCGTGAGCAGCTGGTAGTGGATCACTGGCAGCTCGTCGACGGCGCAGGCCAGCGCCGTGCCGGCCGGCGGGTGGGTGTGGACGATCGCGGCGCTGCCGTACCGGCGGTAGACGCCCAGGTGCAGCAGGAGTTCGGAGGTCGGCGCGAGGCCTCCGGCGACCACGTCGCCGGAGAGGCTCACCACGGTCACTTCGCCGGCGGTCATGCGGTCGAACCGGGCGCCGGTGGCGGTCACCGCGACCAGGTCGCCGGCTCGCACGCTGACATTGCCGGAGGTGCCGATCACCAGACCGGCGGCGGCCAGGTCGCGGCACGCACGGGCGACGTCGCCCCTGACTGTGTCCAGCGTCACGAGACAATACAGTAGGTGACCACGCCCCTAACTTGGAGCGATCAAACACCGGTGTTATGTGTGATTGCCGTGAGTTCAAGAAATTGAGATCTTCGTTATAACGGTTCGGCACGCTCTGCGCATGACCGGACTATCGCGGACCGTGTTCGGGTCGTTGCCTGCTGCTGGGCGTTTGGTTGCGTTGCGTGATGGGCGCTTCGCGCCAATGGGCCAGATGAGCGGGTTGATGGGCCAGTGGCAGCTCCCGGTTGCTTGCGCAGCGTGAACATTTGGAACACCCTCGGGAGTCGACTACAGTGCGTGGACGCCCTTCCGGGCCTTCCCGGTAGGTTGCCGGGTGTGATCGGATGAGGCGTGATCGAAGTCGAGGTTGAGTGATGTACCGCTACCTAAGTCTGCAGGCTTTTTTGTTCCTGACGCGACGTGTTTCACTGGGCGGCATCCGTACCCGACGGTCCTTCTAAGACGGGTGTTGAGATGATCACGACCACGCTGAGCACTCTGGCTCAGCCCAGCGGTCTCGGGACCGGTGGGCTGCGTCAGTGGATCTTGAATAACCTGATACCGCTGCTGCTGCTGTCCGTGGCGATCTTGTTGCTTTGGCTCGGCGGTGGCAAGGGTGACAACGCCGGTGTGATGCGAAGGCTCGGCGGTGTTCTGGTCGCGCTAGCGATCATCGGCATCGCCGTGTCCGGGGTTGGGGTGGACATCGGTACCTGGCTAGCGACGCTGTTGTCTGGGTGATCGCGAGTGCGGATCCGCACCGATGACGAGGTGTATCGGGTCGATGCCGTATGGCTCGGCCCGCCGAAGGCTACTTTCCCTTGGCGCGCCAGGTATGTGGCCTGGGGCGTCGGGATCGTGGTGTTCCTGGTGGTGCTGTTGATCGAGCGGCGGATGGGTCTTGGGTTCGGGTTCTTCTCCACGGGTTGGGCCGTCGTGGCCACGGTCGTGCTGACAAAGCTGATCTGCTCGCGGATCACGCACGAGCGCCCGCTGACCGCGGTGGCGGTGATGTGGCTGCGCGAGCTGACCGCGGCCAGGACACCCGCCGAGAGCCGCGGCGGCGCGGCGAGCGCGACGAAGATCCGGTTGCGGGCGCAGCGGCCACGGCCACGTCCTCGCCCGAAGGGAGTGCGCGGTGTTCGGCCGACGGGCTAAACCGAGCAGACACGCGAAGGAGGGCTCCGGGGTGCGCTGGAGCCAGCAGCCGAACGTGCCGCAGGCTCAGGTGTCACCGTCGCAGGTGGCGCAGCCGCACGTGCCGCCGCGGCAGCAGATGCCGCCGCGACAACAGGCCTACCAGCAGCCGGCCCAGAGCCAGGCCTACCAGCAGGGCCACAGCATGGTCGCCGTGGCCGCCAACGCCAAGGCGCGCAAGCGCCGCGGTCACCGGCTACCGGGGGAGCAGTCCGTGCCGGCATACACCCCGAGCATTTCGTTGCGGTCGATCGACGGGCACCTGACCAGGACCGGCCACGAGGTGTACGCGTGGTACCGGCTGGCGCCGCAGCGCTGGTCGTTTCGTTCCGACTCCCAGCGCGGTGACCTGATCCTGGCGATCGCCGGGCAGTACGCCGAGCTGGCCGGGCGGTGGTTGCACCTTCGGGTCACCACGCGCCCGTACCCGATCCGGATGTGGGCCGAGGCGCACGTGCGCAACGCGCATGGCCGGCTGCCCGACATCCGCGGCGCGCTGACCTTCGACGACTACATGGTGGGCGAGCAGCAGCAGCTGCTGGGCCGGTCGATGGCGGAGAAGGAGGTATACCTGGGCGTCCAGGTGCAGACCCGCACCGTGATGGACCGCGCCGTCGAGCGCGCGGCGCCGCTTTTGCGAAAGGTGTTCCCGGACGCCGTCGACGCCGAGCTGGCGGCGCTGGACGCCGAGGTCGAGCACCTGGATCAGGTCATCGGCGCGTCCGGGTTGGACGGGCGGCCGGTGACCGCCGAGGAGATGTCCTGGCTGATGCACCGGTCGTGCTCGCTGGGCCTGCCGGCGCCGCGCAACCTGCCGGGGTTCAACGGTGCCGTCCCCGGCGCGAGCTGGGAGCCGGAGGATCTGGCGAGTTTCACCGACGCGGCGGACTTCCACCAGGACCCGTACGCGCCGACGGTGACGGTGCACGGGCGCACCGGCTCCAACGCCGGCCTGACCAGGCATACCGTGGTGCTGACCGTCGGGTTGATGCATGGCCTGCATATTCCCGAGGTGGACGACCCGTGGATGCAGCGGGCCGACCGGCTGCCGGCGCCGGTGGAGTGGTCGGCGCGGCTGTACGTGCGGCGGCCCGAGGAGGTCGGCGGGGAGCTGCAGCGGCAGATGAACAAGGTCCGTTCGCAGGTGCGCCACTACACCGACGAGCACGAGCTGGAGCCGCCGCAGTCGCTGTCGCGGCAGGCGTCGCGGGTGCTGGAGATCGACGACGAGATGACCTCGGGGTTCACGGCGCTGGCCACCCGGGTCCGCTCGTGGTGGCGGCTGGCGGTGTCCGGCGAGTCGGAGCGGGACGCGCTGCGGCTGGCCCAGCAGCTGCTGGACCTGTACAAGCCCAAGGTCGCTATCGAGCATCCGGAGGCGCAGTACGCGCTGGCCCGCGAGTTCATCCCGGGTGAGCCGCTGGCCTCCGGCGCGTACCTGCGGCGCGGCAGCGTGGTCTGGGCCGCGTCGGCGGTGCCGACGGCGACGGCCGAGGTCGGCGACCGGCGCGGCATCCTGCTGGGGGAGACGTGCACCGCGACCAGACGGCCGGTGGCCTGGGACCCGTGGATGGCCCAGGAGGTCCGCGACTCGTCCGGGTTGACCGCGATGGTGGCCGGGCTCGGCGGTGGCAAGTCGTTCCTGGGCGGCGGCATCGTCTACAAGACGCTGCGCTCCGGCGCGTACTGGACGTTGCTGGACCCGTCCGGCCCGCTGGCCCGGATCTGTGAGCTGCCCGAGCTGCGGCCGTTCGCCCGGCCGATCAACCTGCTCAACGCCGAGCCGGGCATCCTCAACCCGTACCGGGTGGTGCCGGAGCCGCAGCTGGAGCACTTCCTGGA